>ENA-OWNS01001227-OWNS01001227.1-marine-metagenome-genome-assembly--contig:-NODE-1227-length-10540-cov-3.500143_pt1 | contig 10540 bp, 8 predicted proteins | sample MGYA00238137_ERZ651772 | MGnify/ENA primary metagenome ERZ651772 (study PRJEB26903, sample SAMN06264699) | marine metagenome | isolation source: Columbia River Estuary | place: USA:Columbia River Estuary... | reverse complement strand
CATATCCCAGCAGAAGTATTGCAATAAAAATACCTATAAAACGTTTAACGATGTCCCTACTCCCACTCAATAGTTGCTGGCGGTTTGCTAGAGATGTCATAAACCACCCTACTGACCTCCTCTAATTCATTCACTATTCGGTTTGAGACGTGAGCTAAGAAATCATAGGGGAGTTTCGCCCAGGTAGCTGTCATAAAATCAACAGTTTCTACTGCTCTAATAGCAATTACATCAGCATAACGCCTTTCATCCCCCACCACTCCAACAGACTTAACTGGTAAGTATGCACAGAAAGCTTGGCTGACTTGGTCATATAAGTTTGCTTTGATTAGTTCTTCTATAAAAATAGCATCGGCATTTTGTAATGTTGTAACTTTTTCTTGGCTAATCTCCCCTAAGATCCTAACTCCTAACCCTGGCCCAGGAAATGGGTGACGATTAAGCATTTCAGAAGGTAGTCCTAGTTCAGCTCCCATTTTTCTTACCTCATCTTTGAACAAATCTCTAAGAGGCTCAACCAGCTCCATTTTCATATCATCAGGAAGTCCTCCAACATTATGGTGAGATTTTATGACTCTGGCTTCTTTGGATTCAGATTCAGATGACTCAATCACATCTGGATAAATAGTTCCCTGTGCTAAAAAATTAATTTCATCTTTAAGTTTTGAGGCTTCGTTATCAAAAATATCAATAAAGGTTCTACCAATGACTTTTCTTTTTTGTTCAGGGTCAGATACGTCCTTTAGATGCCTATAAAATATCTTTTTTGCATCTACAACAAGTAGGTTTAGATCCATTTTTTCTTTAAATAAGTTTTCTACATCTTCAGCTTCATTTTTTCTTAGCAAGCCATTATCAACAAATACACATATCAAGTTTTTACCAATAGCTCGATCTAGCAACATAGCTGTAACGGACGAGTCAACACCTCCTGATAAGCCTAACAATACTTTTTGATCTCCGACCCGCTCTTTAATATCGATAATTCTCTGCTCAATAAGGTTTTCCATTTTCCATTGAGCAGAACAATTGCATACTTTAAATATAAAATTTTCTAATACTGCATTCCCTTGTTTGGTGTGCGTTACCTCGGGATGAAACTGAAGAGCAAAAATGGGTTTTTCAGAATGTTGCATTGCGGCAATTGGAGCCGAGGCGGTTGAGGCAACTAAGTTAAATTTATCAGGTAATGTTGAAACATGGTCGCCATGACTCATCCAGACATCTATTGATGATCCAGTGCTAAATCCTTCAAAAAGAACAGAGGTTTCTTCAATTACTATTTCGGCATGGCCAAACTCTTTTGCTTTTGAAGAAGTTACTTGCCCGCCAAACTGCTCAGCAAGTGTTTGCATTCCATAACAAATTCCTAATATTGGAACCTCTAAATCAAATACAATCTCTGGAACTCTTGGGGTATTTAATGCTGTTACTGATTCAGGGCCGCCGGAAAGTATAATGCCATTAGGATTGAGAGCTTTAATTCTTTCAGGGGAGATATCCCATGGCAGAATCTCAGAAAATACATTTAATTCTCTAACTCTTCGAGCAATTAGTTGAGTGTATTGCGAGCCAAAATCAAGAACCAATATCGTGTCTAGATTTTTTTTATCTAAAGCTAAGTTAACCGAATCAGTCATTTGTATTATTAGGTTCTGAAATAAGTATTATAGTGCAAACTGCAAATGATGCTTACTTGGAAATATGAGGTTTTATTCTGTCAATTAATTCTGAAAGTTCAGGTTTAAATTTCTTAATTTCTTCTAAAGAAAGACCCTCAAGCTCATGAGGAAACACAAGCCATTTATCTGTTTCATGAATATAGTAATCTGGCTTTCTATCAGTAAGATTTTTTTGAGGCTTAAAGTATGTAGTAGCCACTTTAATTTCAGGAGTATTCTTTTTGCAGGCCTTCTCAAGATCTAAGATTATTTGCTTAATAGATATACCAGTATCATGCACGTCATCTACAATCAACAGTGAGTCTTCTGACTCAACTTTTTTTATTACGTAGTTCAAGCCATACACTTGCACAGAATTATCTCTTTCATTCATGCTTTTGTAATGAGACGTTCTAATAGCAATATGGTCTGACGGAACGCCCAAAACATCTAAGAATTCTTGGACAGCTATTCCTATGGGAGCGCCTCCCCTCCAAACACCAATAATATAATCTGGTCGATATCCGCTCTCAAAGACTTGCCATGCAAGTTGGTATGAATCTTTTAGTAATTCGCCAGCTTGAATAAATAATTTATCCATATAATTTTTAAATAGTGGTTTTAATAAATAGCATAAATAAAACTTTAAAGTATTTCTATGAGAGCGCTATTAGTAACTCATTCTCAATCGAATCATGTATTGACGAGGTGGGATCAGCTCTAACCCTGTGGCAGCTACTCCAAATACATCAGTCATGCTTGAATTTACACCATCCTCATCTGTTGCATTAAGAATCTTAAAGTCAAGCCCCCATTTATCACCAGCAAAATCAATGCTAGTAGAAAGGTTTAGCAAATCATATGAATCAATAGCGTCTACAATAGAGTTATTCGAGATTCTTTGCTGAAAATCTCCTCTTTGCACATACTGCATTATGCCCGTCATCAAACTTCCAGATGCAAGGACTGTTTCATAGGTAAGGCTGATATTTGCAGAAAACTCTGGGCTCTTTGCTAATTCATTACCCTTAACGTTTTCTCTCAAGCCATAGCGCAGATCTTCTTGACCAAAGAAATATTGATATGCATCTACATTATCTAAGACCATGTAATCTGAAGTGACCTCTGAATCAAGGAATGATAGATTCATATCTAAGATCAATGAGTCAGTTAAAAGGCCTTTAAATTCAATCTCAAGACCAGACATTTCTGATTCAGGAATATTGGCCACCCCACCTCTGTATGGATCTGGATCGGTTGCCTGAAATTGAATGTTTTCATATGTATAAGAGAAGGCCGCAATATTTGCACGCGCCCTTCCATCCATCAAGTCAGTTTTATAGCCAACCTCGATTGAATCAACTGTTTCTGCTTCAAAGGTAGGAAATACCAATGCAGGTGCTAAAGGTCTTCCAGCAGCAGCATCTTCTGCTTCAGTAAAACCAAATGTTAAATTGCTGCCACCGGGCTTGAAGCCTCTCGCAAGGGATAGGTATGCCATGGCTGAATCAGATAAGTCTAATTCACCCGTTATCTTTCCAGTGGTCTCATCTGAAGTGCCCTTTTCAGTAAAAGTCTCTACATTAAAAAAGTTAGTAACGTTGGTTTCAAAGGTATCTTCTGAATATCTCATTCCTGCAACTAGACGAAAATCATCACTGACGCTATATGTTCCTTGCCCGTAAAATGAATAAGATTCTCTGGTGGGACGCGCATCGGTAACAAAATCCCAGTCGGCTCCAAAGACATCAAATCTTCCTGGAATACCGTAATCATGAGTGTAACAATATGCAGGATTTGCAAACGACTCTCCACATAAATATCTCAATTGACCCGTTAAATCGTTATCTCTATATCCTCGTATAGTGTTTTCTATTTCATGCTCCATATAGAAAGCACCAATTGTCCAATCCAGTTTTCCATTTAGGATTGGCTCATTAGAAATTAAATTAATTTCAAATGTAGTTGTATCTACAACAGAGGCTTCAGGATTAAATTCAGCTCTTTGATAACGGGCATATCTGCACTCATCAGGCTGAGGAAAAATTTCTATGCAAACTTGTTGGACTGGGGGTAATCCGGGGATAGATTTAACAAAATCACCATAGTTATGTCTATCGTTATCTCTTACAACCAAAATATCGTCCTCTTGGATGCTAGCCATGGCTTTAAGAGAGGCAAACCCTAAATCAGATTCATAAATTGCAGCATAAATTGAGGATGTCAGTTCATGTTTTGAAACAGTATCTTGTGACAACTTTCTAATGTTTGGAGTTGGATCATCAATGCCTCTCATGGCAGACCCGTTTCTATCAACCTCAAAAAACTGTCCAAATAGTCTTAAGCTTGAGCTTTCACTTAGATCAATAAGCAAGTCTCCACGAAAACTTACACTACTAGCATCATCTAAATCTTGCCCAGTCACGACATTATCACTGAAGCCATCCCTTTCAGTAACAGCAAAAGAGACTCTGCTGGCAACATTCGAGGCAAGTGGAATATTATTGGATGTACGAAATTTTGTTAAGCCATAGTTACCAAAAGTAATGTCAGATTTTCCTAAATACTCATCCATTGATGGCTTTTTACTAATAACATTAATGGCTCCGCCAGTTGAGTTTTGACCAAACAAGGTGCCTTGTGGCCCTCTTATAACTTCAATTCTGTCTACATCAATAAAATCTGTTTGGAGTGCAAACGGAGAAGCGATAAAAATTCCATCCATATGAAATGCCACAGAAGGAGCTGCAATAGCATTTTGATTGGTCTCATTGCCAACACCTCTAATAGAAATAACAGTTTTATAGCCCTCATTTTTAGCAACAGTCACTCCAGGAACAATGGCGCTTAGATCTACCATTGATTCAATATTTTTCGATTCAATATCTTGGTCGGTTATAGCAGTAACTGCTTGGGAGATATCTTGAAGACTTTCACTGCGTTTTTCAGCTGTGACAAATACTTCTTCTATTACATTGTCTTGAGCCAACAAAGAGACTCCAAAAAATAATAAAGAAATAGATAATAAAAAATTTATTTGAAAAGAAATATGGTTCACTAAAATACCCCAGGGTTTTTATGTTAATTTTTTAAAAGCTTCTAAGAAACTTGTATGCTTAAAAGTGATGCAACATTAATGCCAAAAGATTGAAAATAAATATAAATTAAATTTTCAGCTAATAGAGCTTTGAATTATTGAATCAATCTATATTTGCCCTAAGTTATTTTTGAACTTATAACAATCTAATATTATAAGTTGTAAACTTAATTTTTAAATACCAATATTGAATTTAATGCTAGAAAAAATTTTCAAATTAGAAGAAAAAAATGCATCAGTTAAAACAGAATTGGTTGCGGGTTTTACTACTTTTATAACAATGGCCTATATCATTTTTGTTAATCCACAAATGATGTCATCTGCAGGTATGGATCAAGGAGCTAGTTTTGTAGGGACTTGTTTGGCTGCTGCAATAGCATGCATATTGATGGGTCTTTATGCCAATTGGCCAATTGGATTGGCTCCTGGAATGGGGCTCAATGCATTCTTTACCTATACGGTTGTAGGTGAGATGGGTTATACATGGGAAATTGCTCTTGGTGCAGTATTTATCGCTGGTATTTTATTTTGGATAATGAGCGTCACTCCCATTCGACAATGGATGTTAGAGAGCATACCTATGAACCTTAGGATTGCTATGGGCTCTGGGGTGGGTCTTTTCATTGGGCTTATTGGTTTAAAAAATGGTGGGATCATAGTGCCAAATGAAGCAACCCTTATTAGCATGGGGGATTTTCTTAGAACTGAGACTATCCTTTCAATGCTAGGATTTTTATTAATAGCCATCCTTGCAGTTAGAAAAGTACCAGGCGCCATTCTCATTGGCGTAATGATGGTTACAGTTATATCAATTTTTATTGGCATTATTCAATTTCAAGGATTAGTCTCCTACCCTCCAGCTTTTATGCCTGTATTCATGAAATTAGACATTTTAGGAGCTCTGGATTTGGCTATGATTAGCGTAATTATGTCTTTTCTATTTGTAAATTTATTTGATACTGCGGGAACTCTTTTGGGAGTTGCTAATCAAGCAAAATTAGTTGATGAATCTGGTAATGTTACTAACCTTGATAAAGCTCTAAAAGCTGATAGCTCCTCTAGTGCTGTTGGAGCATTTTTAGGGTGTGCCCCAGTTACAAGTTATGTTGAGAGCTCTGCTGGCGTTGAGGCAGGCGGTAGAACAGGATTAACTGCAGTAACTGTCGGTTTTTTATTTTTAATTGCAATCTTCTTTTCGCCTTTGGCAAGCATCATCCCCGCACATGCAACTTCTGGAGCGCTCATATATGTAGCGATATTAATGTTGAGTGGAATGGAAAGGCTTAATTGGTCAGATACATCTGAACTTCTTCCGGCACTTATAATCATTGTAATGATTCCATTAACCTTTTCTATTGCGAATGGAATTGCCCTAGGTTTTATATCTTATGTTGTGCTGAAAATTGCATCTGGAAAGATAGCTCTTATATCTACTGGAGCCTGGTTTCTCACTTTGGTATTTTTATCTAAATTTATCTTTCTTTAGAAAATAATTAGCTTCTTTGATAGTTTGGAGCTTCTTTTGTAATCATCACATCATGAACATGGCTTTCTGTAATTCCAGCATTTGTAATCTCAACAAATTGAGTATCTTTGTGCATCTCCTTAATTGATTTGCATCCAACATACCCCATGCTTTGTCTTATACCTCCAATCAATTGATCAATTACATTTACAACCCAGCCTTTAAACGGCACTCTTCCCTCAACTCCCTCGGGAACCATCTTTTCATCACTTATACCGTCTTGAGAGTATCTGTTTGTATCATTTCTTTCAGACATTGCTCCGATAGAACCCATTCCCCTATAAGTTTTAAAACTTCTGCCTTGATAAAGTTCTAGCTCTCCAGGGGCCTCCTCTGTTCCGGCAAAAATGCCACCTAACATAACTGCATCTGCACCAGCTGCAAGCGCTTTTGAGATATCACCTGAAAATCTGATACCCCCATCGGCAATAAGTGGAACACTGTTAGTGGCAAGCTTTTCTTTTATTGAAAGGATGGCAGTGATCTGAGGCACTCCAATTCCTGCAATAATCCTAGTTGTACAAATTGATCCTGGACCCATTCCAATCTTAACTGAATCTACACCTGCATCTATCAACGCTTGGGCTCCATCTGGAGTTGCTACATTGCCACCCATGACATCTATATCTGGAAACTCCTTTTTAATGAGCTTAATCGTATCGATTACATTCTGAGAATGGCCATGAGCGCTATCTATTACAAATAAATCAACTCCAGCCTCAGATAAAGCATTAGCCCTATCAAAAGTATCTGCTCCAGTTCCAAGGGCAGCACCAACTTGTAACTGACCTCTAGAATCCTTTGTAGCAAACGGATGCTCAGCTGATTTATCAATATCTTTCATGGTAACCAATCCAGTTAAAGAGTTTTCCTCATCTGTCACTAGGATTTTTTCAATTCTATTGTTGTACATTAATTTTTTGACTTCTTCTTGATCAAAGCCTTCTTTTACTGTTATTAATTTCTCATATGGCGTCATGATCGAAGAAACTAATTCAGACAAGTTATCTGCATATCTAAAGTCTCTCCTCGTAACAATTCCCATTAATTTTCCATTATCAACAACTGGCATACCAGAAATACTGAGCTCGTTTGTTAATTGCATAAGCTCATTGATTGTTTTGGATGATTGGATGGTTGAAGGGTCTCTGACAACGCCACTTTCATATTTTTTCACAGCCCTTACTTCTGCGGCCTGTTCCTCAATTGAGTTATTCTTATGAAGAATTCCAATTCCACCATTTTCAGCAAGCGCAATTGCCATGGCAGCTTCAGTCACCGTATCCATTGCAGCAGATATTAGAGGAATTTTTAAGGAGATATTTTTTGAAACCTTTGTTTCTAATTGTGCTTCAGCAGGAAGGAAATCCGTAAATCTAGGCAAAAGCAATACGTCATCAAAGGTTAAGGCTTTATGTTTGATCTTTTCCATATCGGATTATAGCTTATGCCTTTATTAAAAAAAAGATGGTTCATATCTAGCTATAAAATTTTACTCTGGATTAATCTCTCTAACTACAATGCATTAAAAATTTCATCAGATTTAGCTGCACAAATAAAATCATTCATATGCAAACCTTTGATCTTGTGTGACCACCACTCTAAATTTACTGCTCCCCATTCAAGGGTGATTCTTGGATGGTGGTCCTGTGATTCAGCTAAATCAGCAATTAAATTAGCAAACCTAACAGATTGCTCATAATTTTTTAATGTAAATTGTTTAGTTAACTTTGAAGCGTCTGAATGATCGATGGTCCAGTCATCAAGATCTTTCAAAAGTTTAGTCTGCTGATCATCAGAAACTAATGGAGCGCCTATTTCACATGCGCTACAAGTTTTACCTGAAAGATCTGTCATAGGCCACCCTTTGTCAGCTTTGCAGGATCCAGCAACATCTTTAGCCGCTTAATTGGGATTCCAGTTTCCTCATGAGCTACATCAACAATAGATCTTTTTTCTTTGTAGGCTTTTTTAGCTACATGTGCTGCTTTTTCATAACCAATTTCTCTATTCAATGCTGTTACAAGTATTGGGTTCATGCCAAGTGATTCTGCAATATTCTTTTTATTGACTTTAAAAGTTTTGATAGCCTTATTAGCTAAAAGTGGCATTGAGTTAGACATAAGGGTAATGCTTTTTAGTAAATTGTATGCAATTACTGGAAGCATCACGTTGAGTTGAAAATTTCCTGACTGACTCGCTATAGAAACTGTTACATCATTTCCAATCACATCAGCGCAAGCCATAGCAACTGCTTCTGGTATAACTGGGTTTACTTTACCTGGCATTATGCTGCTTCCTGGCTGCAATGCTTCTAGTTCAATTTCTCCAAGGCCAGTTAATGGCCCACTATTCATCCACCGTAAATCATTTGATATTTTAGTCAGAACTAAACTGAGGTTTTTTACACTAGATGACAGTTGAGCCGCAGAGTCTTGCGCACTTAAAGATTTAAAATAATTTGAGGATGTTTTTACATTGAGTTTAGTTAATTTTGAAACCTCTGAAGCAAATACTTTCCCAAAATCTTTATGGGCGTTAATTCCTGTTCCAATGGCAGTTCCACCTTGGGGCAGTTGCGCCATTTCTTTTGAAGCTGAAATAATTAACTTCTTAACAGCCTTTAATTGGGCACTCCAACCTGATAATTCTTGAAAAAAATCTATTGGCATGGCATCCATTAAATGAGTTCTTCCTGTCTTTACTTGGCCTTTAAGAGATAAAGCTTTCTTATCAATAACCGTTATAAGACTATCTAGAGATGGCAGCAAAAGTCTTTGGGTGTCTAATAATGCAGAAATACAAATTGCTGTTGGAATAACATCATTGCTGCTTTGACTCATGTTTACATGATCATTTGCATTAATTTTGATACGGGCTTTTTTTGTCGCTAAGTTTGCAATCACCTCATTTGCATTCATATTGGTGCTTGTGCCAGAGCCAGTCTGAAAAACATCAAGGGGAAATTCGCTATCATGGATACCTGAAAGAACTTCTTTTGATGCCATTTTGATTGCTTTTGCTTTTCTTCCATCAAGTAACTTAAGTTTTTGATTAGAGGTAGCAGCTGCGTGCTTAATTACTCCTAGGGCTTCTATAAAACTTCTGCCAAAAGGAAAAGCAAATTTAATCCCACTAATTGTAAAGTTTTCTAAGGCACGTTGAGTTTGAGCTCCCCAAAGTGCATCTTGGGGAACTTTCACCTCTCCCATTGTGTCTTTTTCGATCCTATATTTCATATTGGCTCCTAAATTGAGTACACTATTTTACACTTTAAGGAATTCATTATGGCAAAAGTTATACCAATTAGCATCGATATTAACAAAGGCAAGCTTCCAAGTAAGCCAAAAGGCATTGAAATGGTTGAATGCAAAACAATTGAAGAGACTAGACGAGATCAATTGCAAAGACTAACAGCGGGATTTAGGTTATTTTCTCATTTTGGTTTTGATGAGGGTGTAGCTGGACACATTACTTTAAGAGATCCAGAGTTTAGCGATCATTTTTGGGTCAACCCATTAGGCGTTCACTTTAGTCAAATAAAAATTTCTGACCTGTTGCTTGTTAACCATGATGGTGAAGTGGTGCAAGGTGAAAGACCAGTAAATGTTGCTGCTTTTGCAATTCATTCAAGACTTCATAAAGCTAGACCAGATGTCAATGCGGCTGCTCACTCCCACTCACTTTATGGCAGGACTTTTTCTACATATGGAAAATTGCTTGACCCAATTTCACAAGACTCATGTGCTTTCTATGAAAGGCAAGCTATACACAATCATTTTTCTGGTGTTGTAGAGGAGATTGAAGAGGGAGATAGAATAGCAAATGCACTTGGGGACAAAACTGTATTGTTTCTCCAAAACCATGGGATTTTAACTACCGGACCATCCATTGACATAGCACTCTGGTACTATTTTTCACTTGAAAGATGTTGCCACTCTCAGTTGATGGCGGATGCTGCCGGCGAGACCACAAAAATACCTCATGATACTGCGATTAAAACAAGAGAGTTTATAGCAAATGAATTAGCAGCATGGGCAAGCTTTCAACCACTTTTTGACATGATTACCGAAAAAGAGCCGGATTTATTAGATTAACTAGTTACCAATAATTGCTTTAGTTTCTAGGCATTCATCTAGACCAGATAATCCGTGCTCGCGTCCATTTCCAGAAGTTTTAAAGCCTCCAAATGGTGCAGCTGGACCTCTTGATCCACCATTAATGGTAATCTGACCAGCTCTAATTCTTCTAGCCACT
>ENA-OWNS01001223-OWNS01001223.1-marine-metagenome-genome-assembly--contig:-NODE-1223-length-10562-cov-3.233381_pt1 | contig 10562 bp, 7 predicted proteins | sample MGYA00238137_ERZ651772 | MGnify/ENA primary metagenome ERZ651772 (study PRJEB26903, sample SAMN06264699) | marine metagenome | isolation source: Columbia River Estuary | place: USA:Columbia River Estuary... | reverse complement strand
AGCGGGTTTTGATGCGTCGCGTTGTCAATCTGACGTTCACTAAACCGTGTGGCCGTCCTGTAATGTCGAAGCTCAGGCCAAAGATCACGCTGTTGCCATGATCTGGATAGGCAAAGCGCTTTTCGGGGTTTCACGTTCGCTGCCCCTGATTTGCGCGATTAAGGCCATTTTTTTACGTAATCCACCAGGATATTCGCCTTTTTTAAGCTGAGAAGGCGCTACACCTTCATTTTTTATCCTCGACCCATTATAGTGCGCTCGCGAATTATCCCTTCAATCCGACATCGCGAGGATTTCTTTTGATTACCTGTGCCAATATCACCATGCAGTTTGGGGCCAAGCCCCTGTTTGAAAATGTCTCGGTCAAATTCGGCAACGGAAACCGTTACGGACTGATCGGCGCCAATGGCTGTGGCAAGTCGAATATTATCGATGCCGTGCGTTGGGTCATGGGTGAAAGCTCCGCCAAGAATTTGCGCGGCGAGTCTATGTCCGACGTTATCTTTAACGGTTCTGGTGGTCGCAAACCTGTTGGCCAAGCATCCATCGAGCTGATTTTCGACAACTCAGAAGGCCGCATTGTCGGTGAATACGCCGCCTACGCTGAGATTGGCATCAAGCGCAAAGTGACTCGAGACGGTCAGTCGAACTACTATCTCAATGGCAGCAAATGCCGCCGCCGTGACATTACCGATATCTTTTTGGGCACAGGCCTTGGGCCGCGCAGTTACGCGATTATTGAACAGGGCATGATTTCCCGGCTGATCGAAGCGCGTCCCGATGAACTGCGAATTTATATTGAAGAAGCTGCGGGCATCTCTAAATACAAAGAGCGTCGCCGCGAGACCGAGAGTCGCATGGTTCGCACCATGGAAAATTTGGAGCGACTGACGGATATTCGCGATGAGCTCGGCCGTCAGCTGAGTCGCCTTGAGCGTCAGGCCAAGTCAGCAGAAAAATACACTGAGTACAAAAAAGAAGAGCGGCAAATATCCGCAGAACTGCTGGCCCTCAAGTGGCGCGGTTACAACGCCTCTGCCGTAGAGCAAAAGCAGATCATCAACGCTCTAGAGATCGAGCAGGAAAAAGTTCAGGCTCGACGCAGCGGCTGTGATACCGCGATCGAAAAACTGCGCAGTCAAGCGACGGATTTCGGCGATGCCTTCAACGAAGTGCAGGCGCGTTTTTACAAAGTGGGTGGTGATGTTGCGCGAATTGAACAGGCCATCGAACACGCCCAGCAGCGCGCCTCTGAGCTGCACAAAGATCTTGAACAGACCGAGCGCAACTTCACTGAAGCCGAGCAGCACTTAAACAGCGACCTTGCAAAAGCTAACGGCTGGCAAGCAGAGTTTAACGAGCTGACCCCCGCGCTTGAGAAAGCCATTGAAGCAGAGAAGATCTCCGCAGAGGCCCTGCAGGCTGCCGAGCAGTCCATGCAGCAGTGGCAGCAGTCGTGGGACGAATTCAACCAGCAGTCGGCAGCGCCGCGCCAGCAGGCCGAAGTCCAGCAGTCGCGCATTCAGCATCTCGAGCAGTTGATGCGACGGTTGGGCGAGCGTCAACAAAATCTGACCGCAGAAGCCTCTAGCTTTCAAGCCAGTCCCGCTGAAGAAGAAATGGCGTCGATACAAGATCAGCTCAATGATGCCGAGCTCTCACGCAAAACAATTGAGGCGCAGCGCCTCGAAAACAGTCAAGAAATTGATGCCGCGCGCAGCAGCGAAAAGCAGCTGGGCAGTGCGCTTGATCAAGCCCGCAGTCGTCTGCAAACCCTCCAGGGCCGACGCGCTTCGCTGGAAGCCCTGCAGCAGGCAGCCATGGGTGATGGCAACGAGAAAAAATGGCTCGATGCAAAAGGTCTTGGCAAAAACCCCCGCCTCGCGGATTTTGTTCAGCCCGCGGAAGGCTGGGACATTGCGGCCGAAACCGTGCTGGGCAGCTATTTGCAAGCGGTTAGCGTGGATGATGTGGCAGCCAATATTGGTTTGATCGACGACTTCAAAAAAGGCGAGCTGCTGCTGATTGGCAAAGCCACCAGTGCCGCTAACGTCAGCGCTAAAAAAGGTCGTCTACTTAGTGAATTTGTCAGTGGTGATGCCGTACAGGGCTTGATAAGCCATGTTTATGCTGCCGAAAGCCTCGCCGACGCGCTGGCCCTGCAGCCACAGCTGTCAGCGACAGAGTCAGTGGTGACCCGCGAGGGTATTTGGCTTGGCAACAACTGGTTGCGTGTCGCTCGCGACAAAGATGCCACTGCCGGCGTGCTCAAGCGCAAGCAAGAGCTTGAAGTGATCGGTCGCGATAAGCAGCAGGCTGAACAGCAGGTCGCCGAACTGACCGAGCGGCGTCAAGCCAACGAACAGCAGCTGCGTGCACTTGAAGCGCAGCGTCAGGAAATAGCGTCAAAGGTTGCCCGTCAGCAGAGTATCTATGCGGATTTGCGATCAAAGTTAAGCGCATTCCAAGTGCAGATAGAACAGTTAAAAGCGCGCAAAGAGCGTGCGGAAAAAGAGTTGTCCGACGTCCAGCAGCAACACGCCACTGAGCAGGAAAACCTCGCTGCAGCGCGCGAGATATTGCAGCAGTCGATTGAAAAGATGGAAGCGGATACCCAGCGCCGCGAGCAGTTGGTAGCGCAGCGCGACAAACAGCGCGAGCAGTTAGACACCTGCCGCCGACGCGCCAGCCAAGACCGCGATCTCCGTCAAAGTCTCGCCGTTCGCGAGGGGTCGCTGACCACGCAGTTGAAATCAATTCGCGACGGCATTGAGCGCCTAACGGTGCAAGTGGCGCGCTTGCAAGAGCGCCGTGAACAGTTGCGTGAAGCATTCAATATTAAAGACGATCCATCGGAAAACTATCAGCAAGAACTCGCTGAAAAGCTTGAGTTAAGACTGGCCATTGAGGCGGAAATGAACGCCTCTAAAGCAGCGCTAGATGACGTTGATCATCAGATGCGCGAGCAGGAAAAACTGCGTTCCGAGCTTGAAGAAGAGCTGCAGGTGGTGCGCGCCAAACTTGAGGCAAAGCGTATTGCAGCGTCCGAAATCAAGACGTTAAGCCGCACCATCGAGGAGCAAATTGCCGAAAAACAGGCAGATCTTCACGCCCTGTTGGAAAATCTTGCAGACGACGCCGAATTGTTGGATTGGGAAGAGCAGTTGCAGATGATGGCCAATCGTATTTCACGACTGGGGCCGATCAACCTCGCAGCCATTGATGAATATAAAGTAGAGTCCGAGCGCAAAGACTATCTCGACGCACAGAACCTCGAATTGGAGGAAGCGCTAAACACCTTAAAAACAGCGATTCAAAAAATTGACCGCGAAACACGCACGCGCTTTAAAGAAACCTTTGAACTGGTCAATACCCACATTCAAGAGCTATTCCCGAAACTGTTTGGTGGCGGTCACGCCTACCTTGAAATGACCGGCGATGATTTATTAGATACTGGTGTCACCCTTATGGCGCGGCCGCCCGGCAAGAAAAATGCCTCGATTCAGCTGCTCTCCGGGGGTGAAAAAGCACTTACCGCCATCGCCATGGTATTTGCAATATTCCGCCTAAATCCTGCGCCGTTTTGTATGCTTGACGAAGTGGACGCGCCATTGGATGATGCCAACGTTGGCCGCTATGCCGCGATGGTAAAAGAGATGTCAGATACCGTGCAGTTTATCTTTATCACGCACAACAAAATTTCAATGGAAGCGGCAAATCAATTGATGGGTGTAACAATGCATGAGCCTGGCGTGTCGCGTCTGGTTAGTGTTGACGTCAATCAAGCGGCGGCATTAGCTGACGCTTGATCGGCACACTAGAGATGCCGAATAGAGATTAAGAGGGCTGGAGTAGATTATTGCGCAGGCAATGGCCTACCCTTAAAGATTCAAAAACGAAAACCTGAGTAGTTTGCCTTTATGGATTCAATAGGACCAAGAGAAGTACTGATCGCTGTGGGTCTGCTGGTATTGCTAGCGATTATTCTGGATGGCGCTCGCCGCCTGAAACATCACCGCTATGAAAACTTGCATATGTCGTCGCGCAAATTGCAAAAAAACTCGCGGCCAGATGATGACGATGATTTTATCAGGGACAGTGAGTTCCCTTCCGGTGGATCCCGTGTGGTCGGAATTCGCGACGACGACGATATTTTACAAGTGGAAGAAAACCTGCGCCGAGCACTGGCGCAGAAGCCCGATTTTGGCTTTTCGCAGCCTCGGCAGCAACAGTTCGATCTGATTGATACACCACCTCCGGCGTTAAAACCGCGCCCGCAGGCCGCGACAGCAGCAAAGCAGGAACCCGTCAAAAAAGTTGAGCGCGAGCCAGTTCAGACCCCAAGCCAGCTACAGCAAATATTGGTAATGCACCTAATGGCCCCCAAAGGCGAGAAATTGTCGGGGACAGATCTACAATCCGTGGCACTCAAAAATGGTTTGCGCTTTGGCGAGATGAAAATATTTCAACGCCACCTGCAGCTTGATGGATCGGGCGAGGTTCTTTTTAGCATGGCCAATTTGGTCAACCCAGGTACTTTCGATTTAAAAACCATCGATCAAATGACTACGCCCGGTGTCACTTTCTTTATGGCGCTGGATGATCTTGACGATCCGGCCGGTGCATTGGATATCATGATTGAGTGTGTCGACAGTATGGCCGCCGACCTTGAGGCGTTTATTCTTGACGAGACCCGCAGCTCAATGACCCGCCAGACCCTAGACCATTATCGACAGCGCGCCCGCGACGTTGCATTTCGGCGCAGTCGCGAACACTGATTTTATAGGCGTTTAAATGGCAGACACTCCAGAGCAGGTTCGCGCAGAGTATGAACGGCTCAAGGACGAGTTAAATCAGCACAATCATCGCTACTACGTACTTGACGACCCGAGTGTTCCGGACAGTGAATACGACCGCGCCATGCGGCGTCTGCAGGCGATAGAAGCAGAATACCCCCAGCTTGTCAGCGACGATTCCCCCAGCCAGCGAGTCGGTGGCGCGGCGCTACAGTCTTTCGCGCAAGTGAAACACGATGTTGCCATGTTGTCCTTGGATAATGCCTTCAGTGACGAAGAGCTCGATGCCTTTGATCGTCGCATCAAAGATCGCCTCAACCGCAAGCCCGACGACTTAATTGAATATGCCTGCGAACCCAAATTGGATGGCCTAGCCGTCAGTTTGCTCTATCGCGACGGTGCGCTTGTGCGCGGCGCGACTCGGGGTGACGGACAAGTGGGCGAGGATATTACCGCCAATGTTCGCACCATCAAAAGTATTCCCTTAAAGCTTAGCGGCAGCGATTTCCCCCAGCTGTTGGAAGTCCGCGGAGAGATTTATCTGCCGCGCGCGGGCTTTGAGAAAATCAATGCCGCGGCGATTGCCGCCGGTGAAAAAACCTTTGTTAACCCGCGCAATGCCGCAGCCGGCAGTTTGCGACAGTTAGATTCTAAAATCACCGCAACCCGGCCACTGGAAATGTGCGCCTACAGTGTTGGCCAATTTCAAGGCGGCAGTAAGCCCGATAGTCACCTGCATATGCTTGATATGCTCGGCACTTGGGGTTTTAAGATCAATCGTCACACCGAGGTTGCACAGGGCATAGCCGCCTGTCAGGACTATTACCGGCGCCTAGAAGAGACCCGAGATCGGCTGCCCTACGATATTGATGGCATTGTCTACAAGGTCAATGACCTAGAGCTGCAGCAGCGGCTTGGTTTTGTTGCCAAAGCGCCGCGTTGGGCAATCGCCCGCAAGTTTCCGGCCCAAGAAGAGATGACGCGCTTGCTCGATGTGGAGTTTCAAGTGGGCAGAACCGGCGCCATTACACCCGTCGCCAGACTTGAGCCGGTTTTTGTTGGAGGCGTTACCGTCAGTAACGCGACCCTGCACAATGGCGACGAAATTCAGCGTTTAGGTGTCTGTATTGGCGACACAGTGATTATTCGCCGCGCGGGAGATGTTATTCCGCAAATCGCCAAAGTTGTCTTGGACAGACGTCCCGCTGATGCCAGACCGATTCTCTTTCCGGAAAATTGCCCTGTTTGTCATTCCCCCGTGCGACGAACACCCGGAGAAGCGGTTGCTCGCTGTTCAGGCGGGCTTTTCTGCGGCGCGCAAAGTAAAGAAGCCATCAAACATTTTGCCTCGCGCAAGGCCATGGATATCGACGGTCTCGGCGACAAACTCGTCGAATTACTGGTGGATGAGGGTTTAATCTACTCTGTGGCGGATATCTACGAATTGACGGTTGAGAAAATTGCCGGTCTCGAGCGCATGGGCGAAAAGTCAGCGACCAATCTCATTCAGGCCATTGAAAAAAGTAAACAGACCACGCTGGCCAAGTTCCTCTTTGCCTTGGGCATTCGCGAAGTAGGCGAGGCGACGGGGCAAACGTTGGCGAAAAATTTTGGCTCGCTCGAGGCCATTCTTGACGCTGACTTAGAGGCGTTGTTAGAGGTCGATGATATCGGGCCTGTGGTGGCTTACTTTATTCGCGATTTCTTCCGCAATCCTGACAATGTGGCCATTATTAATGCGTTGCGCGAGTCAGGCGTGAGTTGGTCGGATATTGATGTCACCGCGCGGGACTCCCAACCGCTCAAAGGTCAGACCTGGGTTCTGACCGGCGCCATGGACGTGATGAGTCGCGCCGAAGCCAAGGACCGATTACAGGATTTAGGCGCCAAAGTCGCCGGCAGTGTTTCCGCAAAAACCACTCAAGTTGTCGCTGGGCCGGGCGCAGGTTCGAAACTGAATAAAGCAGAATCGTTGAATATTCCAGTCATGGACGAGGCGGACTTTATCGCCTTTTTGGCGCGGATTAAAACATAGCCAGAGAGCACCGTTATGCTAGGCTGGCATTGACAGAGAGGCAGGAAAAAAAGGGAGAAGTAAATGAATAGTGATGTTCGAGGAGAGTCCGTAGTTTACGGTGTGATAAAAAACATTGCCGAGCAAGACGTCGCGCAGCATCGCCACCACAATCGTCGGGCGATGGAGCAGCTGCCCTCCGCAGAATCTTGGAGTTTGGTCAACAGAGAAATGTTCTCTCTGCCAGAGCAACAGTCGATTGACTTGAGTTTAGCCACCGAAGTGATGCATTTTGGCGCCTCTTATATCGGCGTAGAACATGAGTGGAAATACTGGTTAGAACAGTTTGAAGGGTTGCTGCGTAAAATGTACTGGGTGAGTGCCACGGTACATCTGGAAACTGAGATGTCAGGTGTCCACTCCTTTGTATTTGCCACCAATGGCATGGGCCACAAGCCCAATCAATCGGATATTCAAATTCGCTGCGAATGGGTCAAAGAGGCCGGTTAGCATAAGTCAGCCGCTTCGCACTGTCAGTGGCAAAGAGAAAACAGAAAGGGGAATCGGGTTGAAAAAAACCGGACGAAACGCCATCAGGCAGCGCTCAGCATGGCTCGCATCCATGTTTGGTTGCGCCGCATTTTTAGTGATGGCGGTAAAAATTTACCATGTTTCGCTCGGCGAATTATGGGGTAATTTACTCACGGCACTGCTCGTGCTTGGCATAATTCTCGCCAGCGCCGCGACGCTTGTCTGGCTACTGGCGGCTATCCGCCGCTGGCGTAAATAGGTGGATTCAAAAGCCTTTTCATTTCGCCATTATCTGGCAACCATCGGCACCAGTAACTTGGCTATGGGCCTGCACACCGTTCTCTACCCGTGGTTGGTGATAGGCGTACTCAACGAATCGCCGAGCCGCTTAGGTTTGGCGCAACTTGCCGTTCTATTGCCAAATTTACTCTTTATATTGCCTGGTGGTGTCATCTCTGACCGTCGTCATCGCGGCTCGTGGCTGTCGCGGCTGTATCTCTTGTACGCATTTCCAATTGCGATTTTGGCTGGGGCCGCCGCTTCCGGTGAACTGACATTTTCGCTCTTGCTGATGTTTGGTATCGCTTATGGCACTGTGTCGGCCTTTGTTCAGCCTGCGCGGGAGAGCCTGCTCGGCTATGCACCGCAAAATAGTATGCATCAGGCGGTGGCCAAGGCGGTCATGGTGCAATTTCTCGCGCAGGGTGTCGGTTTTATTCTGGCGGGACAGATCGATGATATTGGCTTGACCACACTGTTGTGTGTGCAAATCAGTATGTTTGTGTTGAGTTCGTTGCTGATTAAGCGCAGCCACCCCGAGCAGGAAGTCGATGCGGAATTGTTGGCGACACTTGAGCGTCAACAGGATGAGACAGAGGCGAATACTAAAGCAGTCAATCAGAAGCAAACTCTGCGTGAACTGCGCGCCGGTTTCGCACTATTTCTAACCGATAAACGGCTGCTGCATCTCCTGCTGTTGGTCTCGGCGACCGGTTTTCTGGGGTTCGGTGTCTACCTCGTGGGCATGCCATTGCTCGCGAGCCAGTCCTACATGGGCGGCGCGGGTCTCTATGCGACATTTCAGGTCATTTTTACGCTAGGCATCGTCTCCGCTAACTTCCTCGTCAGTCGCCGAAAAGACACGTTCAAACGACCGGGTCGACTGATGATTATCAGTTTTCTTGGCCGTGGCGCACTGGTCTGTGTTATCGCGACCGCGCCAAATTTTTGGTTACTGTTGCCCGCAATCTATATTTGGGGCGCGTTCTCAGGCATGTCCATGACGCTCGGGCGCACTATTTTACACAACCAAGTTCCCCATTCGCACCGCTCAAGAGCGGCGTCGGTTTATCAGCTGTGTCTGTTTGGGGGCGCGCCGATCGGCGCGTGGGCGTGTGGATTTGCCATCGAAAATGTCGGTCTTACCCAGACATTTACCGCGATTGCTGTTATGACCATGGTCGTATCGATCGTCGCGGCGTTGGGCTCGCCGCTCTGGCATTTAAAGACCGTTAAAAGCGATTAATGCGGCTGTAATTGCCACATTCAGCGACTCAACACCGTTCGCCATAGGAATACCGACACGGTGATCACTGAGGGCCGCAACCTCGCGGCTTACCCCTTCAGTTTCATTGCCGAGGACATAGACAACAGGCGCTTTTGGTTTGAATTCTGTCAAGGGAACGGCCTGATGGGACGACAGCGTACAAATTTCAAAACCCTTCTGCTTAAACGCCTTCAGGGCAGCGACTAAACCGTCACAGCGCAAAATTGTCCCTTTAAAGAGAGTGCCAGCACTGGCTTTAATCACCAGTGGGCCAATATCCGCGCAGCCTTTACTCGGCAGTAATATGCCGTGTGCGGGGCTGGCAGTGACACTGCGAATAATCATGCCTAAATTTTGCGGGTTAGTAATGCCATCGAGGGCAATAATGGGGCGCTGTCCCGCGTGAGGCATGTTCGCCAAGGCCTGTTCGTAGGGCTCGTAGCCCGCGCAATGAATATCGCAGGCAACGCCCTGATCCTGTTTGCTATTGCGGGAAATTCGCGCCAACTGCTCGCGGCTGTGGTACCAAATTTCTATATTGCGCTGACTCGCGGCAGCCTTAATTTGATCAATAATGCCGCCCGTGCGATTCGACTCCGCCAGATGTAAGCGAAATACTTGCAGCGATGTGTCAGTTAAAATCTCATAGACCGGATTGCGTCCATACACGGTAATAAGTCGATTAAAGAAGGATTTGCGAGCCAGATATTCGGCGCTATCAGGTTTATTCATGGGGGCTGTCTCGATCTAATAAGCGGGCGATGGCATCTAATTGTGCCGCACTGGCATAGGGCTGCTGGGCGGCAATGCCAAGCGCCGCCGCGCCGAGGCTTGAGTAGATGGCACGCCAGTCTGGGTGCTGCTCAAGGCTCGCCAAATGACTGGCCACCGTGCTGCTGTCACCCCTAGAAATAGGTCCGGTCAGCGCAGCAACAGGATTGCTCTTGAGATAATTAGAAAAAGTATTTTGCATCAGCGGCTGGAGAATCGTCCGACTCTCCTGTGCAGACACGCCTGCGGCTTCCAGCATTTGTTGGCTAACGGCCAGCAGACTGACAAAATTGTTAGAGGCCATCACCGTCGCGGCATGGTAGAGGGCTTTGTGCTGACGGTCGAGGGTAAAACAGCGGCCACCAATGGCGCTAAAAAGGCCCATCAAGCGCTGCGTGGCCACATCATCACCTTCCACCGCACAGGCGCTACCGGCAAAGCTCAGCAGCGAGGCCTCTGGGTTGGCGAAGCTGTGGCTCGGATGAACAGAGGCGCGCAACACCTCTGTTGGTACCCCTAAAATCTCGGAGGAAAGCGCGCCCGAACAGTGCACAACAATATCGCCAGGCCGGAGTACACCACTTTCAGTGAGCGCTATCGCTACTGGTGCAATGGCGTGGTCCGGCGCAGCAATAAGCCAAATATCCGCCGGCAACAGATTGTCAGTGCCAGTTGTGGGGGTGCCGCTGCCAATAAAAGCGACCGCAGATTCTGCGCTGCGTAGCGAGGTGTTGATAATTTGTTGCAGCTTGAGGGCAGGGCCCAACGCAGTTGCTGACATCAGTTTACACAGCGTTTTGCCGAGGCGGCCAGCGCCTATACACGAGAGAGTTAGCTGCGTTGGCACGCTACTCAAGATTCACCAAGCAGCGCTTTGTAGGCCCGCACTGCGCTGGCCATGCCC
>ENA-OWNS01001220-OWNS01001220.1-marine-metagenome-genome-assembly--contig:-NODE-1220-length-10571-cov-5.178102_pt1 | contig 10571 bp, 6 predicted proteins | sample MGYA00238137_ERZ651772 | MGnify/ENA primary metagenome ERZ651772 (study PRJEB26903, sample SAMN06264699) | marine metagenome | isolation source: Columbia River Estuary | place: USA:Columbia River Estuary... | reverse complement strand
ATGGATTATATTTAGTGAGTGTGGATACCATACATGATGGTTGCTTTGTTATACCTGATGTTGGCAATCATTCAAAGAATGTATTGTATATTGATCCGAGATCAAATTGGGTAGGTAGAATGTGAAGACCTCAATTGAATTATCGTATATGTATTGACGTTGAAATTATAAATATAAAATAAAGTATCTATTGTATATTGATCATGGATCAAATTGAGCTATATGTAGTCAAAACTATCGTATACGTATAAAAATTGGATTTGAAAATGGCAGATTTCAAATAAGTACAAATTAATCCAAAAGAAGTATTTGAATTTGCAATTGTTTATTGGTTAAGTATTAATTTGTTACATTAACGAAATCAATTTAAAATATTGAATTTGAAAATTTTCAATTATTTGCAATTGATTATTGGTTAAGTATTAATTTGTAAAAATTACGATTATTTAACGGATTGAAATTATTAAGAATACAATTATTAAACGGATTGATATTAATTGACAGAAATTCTGATTTGAAAATCTAACGGAAATTTTGATTTTTGTATTACGTACTTTTGTGTATTTGTATCTGAGAGTAGTATGTTACGTACGTACAATATTTTTGAAAATTGAAACGTATCTTTTCTCATAATTAAGTGATTGACAGAATTTGAATCGTGAAAACGAATCACAAAAACTACAACAACAACAACAACAACAACGACGACGACGACGACGACGACGACAGCAACAACGACAACGTTATCAACAACAACGTCACCAACATCAACATCAACATCATCAACAACAACAACAAAAGCAACAACAACAACAACAACCACAACAACCACAACGAGTTGTTGCGATAAATACCAGTTTCATTGTCAACAGGAAATAATCGATTGTGTTCAACTTGTTCGACTACCGTTGTAGCTTCTTGCATCCCGATTGTCAATTTTAGTCTCTTTGATGTTAGATGTTGAATTTGCGATATAAAGCAAAATCCTGTAAATTTCATTGAGTCGCTCGACATTTGTCGTGAACGATTGGCGTGTGTACAGGTTGTATAGAATAAATCACGCGGTAGATTGAAGAAGTTTGAAATTGTCGACCGTTTGTTTGTTGAGTGATACTTGGTAATTAAGAAAAATAACAACAACAACATCAACATCAACAACAACAATAACAACAACAACAACAACAACAACAACAACAACAACAACAACAACAACAACAACAACAAAAAATAACAACAACAACATCAACATCAACAACAACAATAACAACAACAACAACAACAACAACAACAACAGCAAACACGTTGGATATTTGTTGTGAACTATTGAGTTTGTGCAGGTTGTATCGTTAACATCATCGTCATGATTCCAAATAATTTTTTTCATGACATATGTCCTGAACCATCCGATATGAATCGTGTACTTCAACAATTGGATATCACTTCATCATTAGCAGAAAGTTTAAATTTATCAATTGTCAATTATGATTGCAAAGATGCATTCCAAAACAAACTTCAAAAACTATTTTTCAAACATCTTACAGATTATTACGAGGAGGGCTCTATCACTTTATTTGAAGTTCTCAAACATCAAATTTGTCAAACTCTTATCATAACAAACAATGACATCTTTGTAGGAGGAGCTATTTACGTCATTAGTCCAACAGAAGGTTCATTTGTTTTTTTTCTTCATATCGATAAAAAATTTCAAAACCAGGGTATTGGAACAACACTACTTCAGATTATTCAAAAAGGTACAATTACAAAATTAAAAACCAACAACATGCTTATTTGGATAGAGATTCGTCCATATCAACAACAACAACAACAAATAACAGATATATCTGGTTATTACAAAAAACTAGGATTCCATCTTACAAATCCAACAAATCATGAAATACAGTATATTGTTCCACCGACTGTTTTGAATATCATCAATGAAACAGATTCATACAGTCATATAATGAGATGCACAAAACCAATACAAAAGCAAGAAGAAATTAGAGGAGCAATGAATCACTTCACTAACGGAAAATGTGATATGTGTCAAGCTTCAGGTTGCATTACAGTGTGCACCTTTAACGTGCAGGACTCTCTCAACACATTGACTGATGAAAAACAACTTAGAAGCATTTGTGGCACATCATTATGTATGACATGCCAAACTGGATTTGGTTTGACCGTATACAATCGGTGTAATATTCATAAATTTGCAACTTTCAAAAAAAAACCCGCGCTGATAACAGATAACCAATACAAGAATTATATCAACAGTTTCTTATCAGATAGTAAAGAGGAAAATAATGAGAAGAGTGGCTTTTGGGCAGATCCAGAGGATATATGTAACACAAATTCTAAATATTGTCGGCACTGTAGGATTTATGATGGTAACAATTTTGTAAAATCCTCATTTGAACAAATTCCTTTACAAATCAAAAGTCACAATCGGTGCATCCTGACACACCCAACTGATATGTACTTTTACAACAACATGCATGAACTGAAGCTAGATCAAGAAGCTCCGTGTTTCCAATATAAAGATAAAGTTCATTCAAATTACTTTGATTCAAATCTAGGAAGTGTCAAATCAATATTAACAAACACATTCTTTGGAATCAAGCACGTAACAGGTATCGGTGATTGTGGTTTTTTGTGTTTGATGATAGGAATCAATTCTTGTAAGGAGATAAGGTTAAAGTTCAATAAAAATGTTGAAGAATTTTACATAAACGAACTAGGAAAGAAGGAATCGAAAAAAAAACCATCATTAGCAACTGATAGTATTGGAGATTTCAAAGAGATTTTCATGCAGATGCAAAAATTACAGGTTACTAAACCTAATCGAGATGAATTTATAAAAATGATGGATATGAACCAAGTCATTGATGATTATCAACAAACACCTACTTTAAAGGCTACATTTCTTGCATGGAGTGAAGCTTTAGAAAATAATACAAAAAAGATATTACAAAAATCACACTTTCGATGGCTTAATCAATTTAGGAAAACTACAATTCAAGATACTGCAGACAACTACTACATGACAAATAATGATTTCGTTCGATTCATGGAATATTTCAATATTGGCATAGTCATCATCAAGGACTATGCAAACCCTGATCAGCATTTCAAAGATGGAAAATACTTCATATCTGATTGCAATTTCAATGCTATGAAGGGGGAGCATATATTTGTAAAATGCGACTATTTTATGATTATTGGGTATTTTGATAAGATACATTTTGATTTATTTTATAATCAAGATACCAAGAAGGCCATATATTCCACTAAGGAAGGCAAAGAGAGAGACTTTGTGCGTAGACTATGTGATGAACAAAATTTAGAGATATTTTTTGGAGAAAAGAATGAAAACGAAAGTGACTATGAGAGAGGATGGGATAGCTTTTTGGAAAAGCACGAAGAAGTTTCAGTTGTTGACAAAGATAACTATATCAACAACAAATGGATGGACATTGCAGATGGTGTTGAGATACCAGAAGACAAGGAATACAATCATGAAGCTGTGTTCTTGATAGAATCAGCCTTTGATGTAACAAAATGTCCGGCATATATCAAAGCTACACACAAAACGTCAAAGAATGTCACATTTTATGATGTAACATATTATGTCATAGTGGATGTACCAGAAATCAAATTGAATTATATCACAAATACAACTCCTGCAATGACATTATTGATGAAGAAGTATTTATGGTACCATAAATTGAAGTTAGAAAAAGATAATGATGGTATACACACAAATAAATATCTTTATGAAAATACAGGATTTACATGGAAAACTCCAGCAACAACCATATCATTGTTTTATAAAAGTCAAATGGATATGGTTTACACATACGAGGAAAAGATAAATATGTGGATAAAAAGTGAAGTTGTAATGAACCCAACCTTTCGATCATATACAGACTTTCATGATAACACGTTCGAGGCCATAAAATTCACCATCCACTTTTATGACAAAAATAATGTTGCTGAAAACTTCCGAATTTGTGGAATAGAAATGTATGACTTCAGTTCATATAATTTTATTTCTTCTCAAAATGATGAAAATATAAATGCGACTGCAACAATCAAAGAACTATTTGAATATGACAATGATAGTTTTGGTCTTCTCACTGAGTCCGAAGTTTACATGATCTTTCAAAAAATGGACAATGGTGAAATACAATCAAATATTAGTAAGAAACAATTCTATGATATGATGATAATATGTTTAGGTGATTCCAAAGAATATTCAACGATAAAAGGTGGATTGATGAAATATTTAGGTTTAACATCAGATGATATTGATGTATTTATGAGAGAAGTTACTATTGAGAATGCAAATAAAGCTGAAAATATGGATATTGAAGAATTTTATAATGATTTGATTCAACCAAAAGTTCATTTGAACTTAGAAGAATATGACCTCAATAACGAATTTGCTAAAGCATCAGTAAATGTAAAAAAAACGATGTCCATTGATGATGAATATGACTTCTCAGAGCAAGATAAATTAGAATTCTCCGAAAAAGTAAGAGATTATAAATTAATGGTAGATGATTGGGGTAATGAATTTTCAACTCGATGGTTTGACAACAATACTCAAGAAATACAAATGAAAAATGGAGTTGGGTTGTGGGAATATAAAGATCTGAAGTACAATCATCAAAATAAAAACTATTTTCATGAGTTGCTCAATGATTATATCGTGGATCATATCCTCAAAATATGGAATCATCTATTTCATAAACATTCACCTTCAATTCTTTGCATGAGTTCAAAAGTCCCAAATTTATTTATCACCAAGAAATCAGTAAATATTGAACCTACAATAATGTCTCTACATAAACTTACCAAAGGGATGTTTTTCAAAGGAATTGATATATTTCTATGTCCAATATGTGATGATAATCACTACTATCTAGTTATAATAAATTTGGCGAAGAATGAAGGTTATGTCATTGATGGACTTAATCGTTATAAAACAGATGATGATAAAAAAAGAAAACTAAGATACATCCAGCGAGCATTAGCTTTACTTGTTTTATGTCAGGAAATAAAATTTAAAGACTTCGACTTCAACGTGCCATCAACATTTAATTTACAGAGCTTCAAATTCAAAGAATGTGTTATTCCTCCACAAAAAGATGGCATATCATGTGGTGTAATACTCATGATGGCTATATACCAGATCTATATTCAAGGGAAACATGTCAAGAGCTTTTATAATGAGAGGAATCATACAAGCTTTCGAAAGCTACTTTTCAACACATTGTATGGAGTAATAGAGCTTCTTAACAAACATAAAAAGAGTGATAAACCAGATTCAATAACAAGTGGTGACATAAATTCAATATCATCTACAACACAAAGTACAGCAACAAATAAAACTATTCCTGAGATAATATCAAGCGCAAATATTGAAAAAAAGTCAGAAATAATGAATCTACAACATCAACCGAGTAATAAGGAAAGCATAGACTCAGTACCAAGTAATAAGGAAAGCATAGACTCAGTACTAAGTGCTTTAACAAATACAACTGGTCCAGAAACCACATTAGTACAAGATATCAACGCATCACAATATCAACAAAGTAATAAAGATAGTATAGACTCAATACAAAATAGTTCAGAAATAACATCATCCCAAATAGTACAAGATAGCAACGCACCAAATAATGGTTCAGAAACAATATCAATGCAAATAGTACAAGATAGCAACGCACCAAATTCAGTATCACAACAAAAACCAAGATATAGAACTAACCCATTTGAAAGTAGTAGTGATGATGAAAGTGCATTTCTTTGTAGTAGTGAAGATGAAAAAAAACCAAAAAAACCAATTGGATATAATACAAAATTAGCAGATATTAACCAGAATCAAGAAACAAAAGAAGTAGAACAACCATTCAAGGAAAAAAGACGTGGGCGAATAAAACTAACTGCACGAAAAAGCACTGAGGGTAAAGCTTCTCGACGTGATACTTTTGACAAGGAAACAAGACGTGGGCGAATAAAACTAACTGCACGAAAAAGCACTGGGGGTAAAGCGCCTCCCAGACCTTTATCAACAAAGTCAGGACGTGATACTTATGACAAGGAAATACGAAAGGCCGGAGTTGTAACTGCACCTAGACCTAGAGAACATATAACACAAGACAAGTCTCTTGAAGATAATCTTCATAATACTCTCAATAAACTGGAGAATGAAGATAATCCAGATAAAATCAAAGAAATCAAACAACAAACTTATGATTACTTTGCTACAAAATACAAAACATTAAGCCAATGCAAATATATCATACATACAGTTCAGTTTAAGGAAGGAGTAGAACTTAGCACTAAGACACAAATGGCATTTCAGGATCGCAAAAAACAAAAGAAATTTAGAAATTATCAAAAGTATGAGGATATGATTGCATCTCATCATTATTTTGTTTCTACTTCAGACAAAGCTGGAAAACCGGAAAATTTTAATAAAACATTTTTTGAATTTGGGAATGAATATACACAAACATTTTTTCAGTCAGTCAAATCCATAATAGATGATAAAAATTACATCAACAAGAAAACTGGAACGGGTAATGATGAAATGAAAAAGCATATGGAAGAGCTTAAAAAGATGTATATTCACTTATCAAATAATGATAGCCATCATTATGTCAATAAATGGACTCCAATTGCAGAACTAGCCAAGCCAATATGGAAGAAAAAGTTGACAGAAGATAAAAATGAGATTCGTGATATGTATGGTATTCCAATTAAGCTCAAATTTGAATATATAACAAAAGAACCTAGAGGTACAAACGCAAAATATCCATTTAAAGTATGGTTTACTTTTCTCGGTATGGATGAGAATGATGAAAGTGAGGTGGGAAACAACACTTGGTATCGACATTTTGACAAAGAGACTTTAAAAGAATATGGTCCTGAATATGAAAACTTAATGATACAAGCTAACGACTATCCTAATAAGATCATCGAAATAAGTCATGAATCAACTAGCAAAACTGATATTAAGCAACAAGAAAGTAATGCACCAGGAAATGCTTGTTATCAAGGCACTAAGAGCAAATGTTTAGCTTACTCATTAGCAGGTGCAATAGTATTTTTATTTGAATCAGGAGTGATAGAAGATAAGAATGACATTGTGAGAGATAACATTGTAAACAAACTGAAAGGGATAAAGCAACAGGTGCAAAATATTTTTGATCAAGTCAATAATATTATGAATTACAATGGTATGTTTCAGTGCGAAAAAGTGAATAAAAAAAAGCGAAAACGAAAAACGAATACTCCACCCACAGATATACTTTGCAACACTTTTGAGAGAGCTAAAAACTGCATTTATGTATGTTCACTTCTCACTTCTTCAGGAGACTACTCGCACACAGTATCTATTGTGAACGATTGGATATTTGATCCTAATTTTACAAAAGCAATAGAATTTGGAAGAGATGGTTTAGATAAATGCTGCAAATATTTTGACCAAGATGTCAATTATGTAACTTGCAAGAATATCTGGATATATACACCATCGGAAAAAATCATATAAAAACAATCCAATTTGATCCTAATTTTACAACAGCAATATAATTTGGAAGAGATGGTTTAGATAAATGCTGCAAATATTTTGACCAACGCGTCAATTATGTAACTTGCAAGAATATCTGGATATATACACCATCGAAAAAAATCAAAAAGAACTTGAAGATAGCCGTGCTTGATTGGATACAAATAAATAATATTTACGTAGATAAAAATAGTATAGTAATAAAATAAGTATAAAAGTAGTATGGTAATAAAGGTAGTAAAAAGTAGCGCGGTAATAACATGTATGTAGAAGTTATTTAGATATGTACGTAAATATACACAATATACGTATATACAATTATCATATGTATAAAAAACAGAATGAAAGCAGCGCACATAATTTTTGTATTCTCATAAAATAACAAATCAACAGAAAAAACGACAAATTAATGAGTTTTCATCTACAACAAAAACTGCAACAAAATAACAAACGAAAAAAACATGACAACAACATCAAAGCTAAGAAACTTTGCAAACTTTCTGTCAAACAAATTCAACAACAAATCAGAGCGACATTGACGAAAGAGTTTGAGCATAAATATGCTGAAAAAGAAAAACATCTACAACAAATGCAATACAAACTAGAATTGAAACAGAAATGGAATAATGAAAATATGTTAGCATTGAATCATAAACCACTTAATAGAGCTGATAAAGACTTATTTCTACAAGTCCGATCAATTACAAGAGATGAAATATTTCCTAAAATTAAGTTTGTCACTAATCAAGACCAACTTGATGAATATGAGAAACCAGGATCATTGGGATATTACTTCATTGAATACTGTAAAACCAATTGTGCTATATCAATGGTAGATATGAATGATGGTGAGTTTTGGCATCATATCAAAAATGTTGTTTATAAAACACTTGGAGCAAAACGAAATGCAATACAAAGCTCTTTGAAAGATAAATTCATAGGTATGTGACATGTGTGATTATTGTATCAGTTGATGTATGGCTATTCCAACAATAATATTATAGAATTATATAAGAGCAATGATACAGGATTGACAAAACAACATGTGTTAGAGATGAGAAATGGTAATAGTATACAAAAAGATGAAAACAAATATGGAGGATTTTTCTATTTCTTGCATCATTTTGGGCCAAGTATTGCAGGTACGTAGTCATGGTATATATCATTTGAATTGTTCTTAAATACCATTATTTTTATATCGCATTACATATTTTACCATATTTTACTTGTTTTCAGGTAAGAAGAAATTTGACAAGAAACAACAATGCTCAGTATTGTTTTCTGATATCTGCACAGTATCAGATGAAGCATTTGGCAGACTAACAATTGAGAGGTGCTGGGATACATGGACAAAAGAATGTGAGCAGAAACAGATACAACCCAATGTGAAAGCTCTATCAACATATACTACAAATAAAACCAACAAGCGATTTGGAGGCTGGTCAAGTGCAGGTATGAAAAGATATGATGATATTGCAAAGCTAGTCAAATCTGATAGAACATTCAATCATCAAGTTGAGTCTAAATTCAAAAATCTTATGTTCACAAACACATACAAAAATGAAATGCCACATATTGCTCAGCCACAACAAGTATTGTCAGATATTCATAGCAGTTTAGGTAATGAGTATGTACCATATAACGAATTTATGATAGAATCAACACAAGCATTTGGCACAAAATATATGATTTCAAACACCAACACAAATGACAAACATGCAATCACACCAGATAAGTATATATCAGCTGATTCTATATCGTCTAAACCTGATGTTATTGAAGTGTTTCAGAAACAGGAAAAAGTGCAAACATTATCAGAAATGGAGCAGCAATATCTAACACAAACAAATATTGCACAACAGTACAGTTACGCTGGCAGCTCTAGGACAAGTAGTGATAAAACTATTGCTTATGATTTTAATGCAGAAAGCAATGTAGATAGTGAGTGTGAGGTAAGTAGTGCGAAATAAAATAATAATAATATTTGTATTATTGCTAACATAATGGATATCATATACAGGAAGCTCAAGATCCATTCCAATTGGTATCATCATCATTTGAGGAAGAAGACTCTGATGCTGAGGAGGATGATGAGAGTTAGCAAGAAAAATGATTATCATACAGTAAGTAATATATATCCAAAATGTGAAATGAAAAATTATATTTGTATTATTGCTAACATAATGAATAATGAATAACATATAGCTACAGGAAGCTCAAAATCTATTCTAATTGGTATTATCAAATAATGGGGAGGAGAAAGATCAGAAAATATTTTATTAAATGACTTAAATATATAAAATATATTGTTTGATGATACCTAATAGTTTTGTTGCAAAAAAAATATAACAATTATGTATATTTATTCACAAACAAAATATAAATGTGCTCATTGACAAGAATATTTCGGTGCAAAAAAATTATTCTGTTGTAAAATATTTATGTCAACAAAATAAGTTATTAATGTATATTTATGTTATCATAAAATAAATATACGCCAAACAAAATAACGAATCATAAAAATTTCTATTGACACAATATTTATGTTATGATAAAATATTTTTTCATATGACAAAATAATAAGTAAAAAAAAATTTCGAAGACACATAATTTTAGTAAAAAATTATGTATCGTGGTAAATAATTTTAGTAAAAAAATATTTAGTAGTAAATAATAAAGCCATGATAAAATATTTGTAAAAAAAATAAGTCGTAAAAACTACGTAAAATTTGTTTTATATAAAAAATAAAATTGTGTTAAAATAATTTGATGTTAATACGTAAAACAAAAATAGAGCAGTTTACCGTATAAATATTTTTGGTTCATAAAATAATTATTTTTGAGATTGCCGTGCAACACTACCTATATTTATTTTGTAGTGAAATATTTTTTTATAGGCCTAATAGAACTGGTTTGCGAGGAATATGGTATATGGGGACTATGTCCTGCAGAGATATTGCATCAGCTATATGAAGGTCTGATCAAATATGCATTGGAT
>ENA-OWNS01001209-OWNS01001209.1-marine-metagenome-genome-assembly--contig:-NODE-1209-length-10626-cov-2.151958_pt1 | contig 10626 bp, 9 predicted proteins | sample MGYA00238137_ERZ651772 | MGnify/ENA primary metagenome ERZ651772 (study PRJEB26903, sample SAMN06264699) | marine metagenome | isolation source: Columbia River Estuary | place: USA:Columbia River Estuary... | reverse complement strand
GCGCAGTGACTTGCACGCCACTTGACGTGAAACTTCGATCGTTATTAGTCACGTCCAACGTATCCGCATCAGTTTCAGCGGAATTACGTTCGCCTTTAATTAACTGGTACTGACTGACAAAAAGTTCGGGGTTAGCAAGCACAGATTGCAACGTAGGACCTTCAATAAAGCCATCTAACTTATTCCATTCTCTGTTAAACCGGTGCCAATAGGCTTTGGTATTGATTCGCAGCGCGTTATTCCATTGAACACCATGAATTAGATGGAGGGTTGTATGATCTGATTTAAATTTGGCCAGCTGAGAGGCACGATAGCGCCGGACTGGATTAGTCTCAAAATCTTCATCGCTAAGCCCCAGGTAAGTCTCGTCAGCGTCCTCATCAGCCCAACCTGCCTTTATCGAGAGCAGATGATCTCGCTTTCCGTTGAATTCTCTTTGGACCTTAAGGTTGACTTCATTTTTAACAAACCCTGTTCCCCCACCGCCGTCTAGCGACTTAAACCCATCAGTTCCTAATGTTGCGAAATCGAGGGAAAAATCGGTATCTTCGAACTGATCACTGTAGATGCCCTGCAGTTGATAGAACGCGTCAGAACCATAACTGACATCGATTTCTGCGAACCTCGAAGGCCGCACGTCCGCGGTGACAAGGTTAACCGCGCCACCCACGGTATGTGGCCCATGCCTAATCGCACTAGGCCCCTTCAAAACTTCTACTGCCTGCATTCGACTGATGTTGGGCACGTAGTAAGCTGCAGGCGCCGAATAAGGAGCAGGCGTAATCAGGATGCCGTCCTCCATGATAGTGATCTTTTGGCTTCGCTCAGCCACGGCGCCGCGAATACCGATATTCGGTCTCAGCCCATAGCCATCTTCTTCCCTGACATACACGCCGGGAACGCTAGACAAAACTTGATGCAAGTCGATGTAATCAAATCGCTCAAGCTGCTCTAGATCAATCGCTACGCCAGAACCTGGCACCGTGGAAACATCCGACATCGAACCAACCACGACAATCTCCGCTAAATCGTTGTTTGCTCCGCTTGCATTACACATTTGAAAAACAGAAAAGAAAAGTAAGGTACTCGTTAGTTTTTTAATCATTATCAGACTGCGCGCTATCAGGAATCATGACTCCAACGATTGTGACGAAATCAATCTTCAAGTCATCTGTGATGCGCTTTATGGAACCAGCTAGCCGGCAGACATTAAGCTGATTCGGTTGATCGGGGGCCGCAGCGGCATTGGTACATGCCGTTTCGTGAGCGACCGTTTGGATAGAGGCGATCTCTGTATTAACACTGGCTTCGGCGCTATCAATCACGGCAAGCGTTGCCGCGATGTTTTCCAAAAACCTTTCTGAGACATCTGAAAACCCCTCGTTGTTGATATAGTCATCAAAGCCAAGGCCGTCGATACCCGTAAAAATCTTTCGGAATGAGAGCAGGTTTGCACGAATGTTCTGGTAGGTGTTTTCAGCGTAGGGTGACTCAACTAACTTGGGACAAGTCAGCGAGGAACAATCACCACTGAGACCTGTTGGCAAGGTAAGCTTCTGATCCTTTGTGAGTTTGTCAAGCGCGAACAATCCATCTGTCAGGCGCTGCAGACTGTCGCCCGCATTATCTTGGTTAACAAACTCGGCTCTGAAATTTTGCCAATCCGACTCGATAGTCGAGGCCGCGTCAGCAACATCGGTCACTATCCTCGTCGCTAATTCACACCTCTTTAGCCGTCGCTCTGAGTCTGAACGACTATTCCATGACTGAGTCTCAGGTACCTGAGGCGCACAGGTATGGTCTAGGACTGGATTAAACAGTAAGTATTCGATCGCACCCATGCCGCGCTGATTAAGGGACCGCGTTCCGATATCAAAACTATCGTCCTCTGCCAATACAACAGATAGATCTACACCACAGGTACTCAAAGGGCTTTCAGAATATGAGTGAAGGCGATTTCTAAGTGCCCCACCATTATCTGCGGCCGGCCCTACGACGTGTAATTCCGTCGCTTGAACGTCAGCCATTAACGATCGCCATTGATCTTGCACTATGTCTCGCCGAGTCGTTTCTTGATCTGTGCCGATAGCACTGCAGTAGCTTGCGATACTTTCTTCGCCCACTGAAAAAGACGACGCGTTTTCACTCAGCGTTTGATAGTGCTTAATAATCACTTCATCGGCTATCTGCGTAATCATGCTAACAGGATCAAAACTTTCCGATGGAGAATCGGTTACAGGCTGGCTATCGCCTCCGGTGTCATCGCTACTGGCATCCGGCGTCGGCGGGTTTGAATCCTCGTCTGATGAGCCATCCACGCCGCATGCAGCGATGAAAAAAGTTCCTACTACTACCAAAAAATAAGTCCGTATAGAACTAATCAAAATTTCACTCCTAAAAAAAACGCCGCTTCACCTGCGGCGTGTAAACAAGGCCTAGATCGTATCAGCAGAAAAGTCTAGGCCTTAATCCCTTCAAACTAGGGGAAGTTGAGTTGGCTCAGTCTTGACAAGATCACCAAGCCGCTACAACGTCCGGGTCAAAACCGTAAGCCTTCTCCAAGATGTCCCTCGCACTTCTCAGATCTAAGAGGTAAGCATCGATAGCCGCCTGCGCCGTTCCCGGCGCCGGCACACCACCTTGCGATCCGTCGGCAAAAACAGGCGCGTCGCCAAGCAATCGCAGCATCAAACGTAAATCTTCCACGGCGATATCGTCAACAGAGCCATCCCGAAAAGGAGAAAAAGGACTGAATTGCAATGCGAGCGCAAAACCTTTCATTTCACCCCAATGCTTAGCCATATCTTTAAAATTATCCAGATCAGCAAAATCAGGTGCCACGTAATTTCCCATATCGGCGGTCACATCGTTGATGTAGTGGACAACTGTAGCGGCGACACATGCTTCCCAATTGGTTGATGCCTTACGTATTTGAGCATTAAGGGCAGCAAGTTCTGCCTCGCTAAAGCTGCCTGCTACGGTTGCGTTGCTGACTATTTTTCTACCGACCAAGAAAGCATCAAAAACCTCTTTAGAGAAATCAGTCGCACCCGCTGAGCCGCGATCGCGTTTAGCACAATTTTGCGCGTGGCCTAGAACGATTTCGCTTCTGACGTCAATGTTGCCGTCAGCATTAGCATCGTTATAACCGTTGCCAAATTCATCACGCCCGCCTTTACCGGCTGCCTCATCATCTGTGTAGTCATTCATGTTGCGCGCGCCACCGTAATAGCCGAACGCCTCATCAAAATCGTGCTCTCCAGCAGAGAACGCCTTTTCGTCCTCTTGGCCAAGGGCATTTGGATAGTCTGTTTGGAAGTAGTCGTTTGTTCCCTGGGATAGGGAGACGGCGCCGGTGAGAAACTTTTGTGTCAGTTGACGGTAATCAACGCCCGCAGCATCTATCGTGACAGAATCAATCTCAACAGCAGGGTTGCCTACCGTACTAATCGTCGGAGTAGCGCCATCAGTCGCCTCGACCGCCATTCGAGCAATAAAGTAGTTAACTAATTCGATCGGTAAAGGATCTGCATCTAGCCCTTCCTCCCAACCAAAAAACTCATCGTTGATCAGTCGTTGAGTTTCCCCACCACCTTCTCCATTACCTCCAGCAATTTTACCATCCAGGTTCTTTCCTGAGCTGATATCGCCATAATTGGGGCCAGGAATCACGGGTTCTCCGCCACTCACGTCAAACCCATGAGGTGCTTCGTCTGCACCGTCGCCATCCATATAAAAGGAAAGCTCTGCGACCACTGTGGCTTCCTCACCGGGACGCTCAGTCAGCGAAACCATCTCGTCAACCAATCCGAGTATCAGTAATTGACGCGCGGTTTGGCCGGTATAACTTACCGAGCTTTCGCCATCGATAAATGAACTGGTAAAAGAATAAGTCTCAGGGATCGGGTCACACGCGTCACCTGCTCCATTAGCGTCACTATCGAGCTGGTCTGCGTTAGCATCGCTCAGACAATTATCACCATTATCTCCGATTCCATCCCCGTCGGTGTCCACCGTCTCGTCAGGGTCATTGGGAAAGGCATCCTGGTCGTCGTTAACACCATCGCTATCGGAATCAGCCACGGGAACCGGCGCTGGTGCCGGTGCTGGGCTTCCGCCACCGCCACCGCCACACGCGACAAGGCTACACATGAGCATTAAAATCAAACCGTTCTTAAATATCGTCAACATTCTCTTTCCTTGTTCATCTCTACATTATTAATACGAATGCTATCGAGAATCATTCTCATTAGCAACAAATTATTTCATGAGATTAGAAATGTTGAAGATGTTTGCCTTTTAAGTACCTCCTTGGCGCTCACAGACACCCGGTTTACGCTACCAAGGCATGAAGGGAAAAGTGTTAGCAGCGGGTTGCTCAATATCGAGACCCCGCGCTTACGGACCCGTTTCCGAACCTATATGATAAAAAGAACACGTCTGACGAGCATGCAGACTCTTGCCCGAATCTGGCACCTTGTCAGTGAACAAGTTTTCCGTAGATGTAAAGCGTCATGATGCTTTTGGGGGGGGACAGCAGCTAACTCAGATCTTTATTCGTAAAAGTTTACCGCTGATTGTGGGTCAAACAACTTTTGTCACGTACCGCTCGACGTGTCTGGAAGTCGAAAAAATATTCATTTGATAACCGAGCGCAAGCCGAGCGCCTTAATGAACAAGAGCGCTCTAGCCGACGCGATAGGCGCTTGCGTGACAACTGTTGAGCCTTTCGCTAGGCATATTACAAACCCTCAGTTGAGGGCGTAGTTTGCAAGCGTCAGCTCATTTTCTATGGCATCAAATTCAAATCTAAGTAGGCTGAGGTCGCCGTTCGACACATGGTCGATTCCATGAACAACGACTTTCGTACCTTCTCTCGCCCACCTCCCGGTGAATGAACCAGCGAGAAAAGTACCGTCGGCCATTGCCCCTCGACCAGCGCCGTGCGCTAATCCTTCTGAGCGATCTCCGCCTGATTCTAAGTTCAGGGTAAAGCGGACTTTTCCATATCGGCCCATATCAGACAGCGCGCTGATTGAAACGCCATCGTCACTCACTTCAGTCGATGTAATCTGAGCAACGGCATCCTCTTGTCTCTTTTTTAACTCCATAATGATATTTCCTGTTTGTGTGAATCTACATCGATGCTTTTTCAAGCTTCATTTAGACGGGATTTTTCCCCGCTTATCTTTTTGCGATGTTCGATAATTACAATTAACCGCAGAACTAACCTACGCCACCATCGCACCGCCCTAACATTCTCGCGCTGTGCCCAGCTAATGGGTCAGTCATGTCGGGTGATTATTTGGTAGGCGCCTCAAAGGTTTTTTTTATTTTGTCGGTGAATAATGGGTATGTACAATTTTCCAATCCCCATTGATCTTAAATAGCACCATGGTCCCTGTCTGGTAATTGGTATTCATTGGGCTTTGGCCGGCACGAACACCTTCCACACCACTGGATGTATTGATAGATCGGTAGAAACTGCTGACCGCTGAGTTGCCATTGACACGAACCATGATGTCTTCGACAGTGGCGATTCTCTTGATACCGGGGCGAGCCCTTCTGAGCACATCGTTTCCTGCCGTTTGTATGGCCATTGATTTTTCGTTGTTTGTGAACCTGATGCCGTTAGTAATGTAAGTTCGATCGCTCGCCATGAGCTTGGTCTGTTCACTTAAATCCAGCGTCTCTGAATTAATATATTGATGGATTACGGCCTCCACGTCGGCAGCATCATCAGCAATGCTGAATGTTGAAAAAGCAAAAGCACAGAGAAAGAAAAGAATTTTTTTCATGGTTTGACCTTTACGTTTTAGTGAGTGAACAAAAAGCATAAAGCGCCGCAACCAAAGACAACATGATAGTTCGATTTTGGTTTTTAGCGCCTGCTCATATCCACTACAGGATCGCCCTTTCGGTTGAATAAGTCTGTACCTGGCAAGCTGCTCGCGATTAATACAAAAACGATTGAGATTAAATCCCTGTAACCCGTAATCCACGGACAAACTCGGTAACCCACCGTGCGAATCTAAAACTAATCACTATGATCTATATGACGATCCACATGATAAATGACATCCGTGGTGCGGACCTGGTGTCTTAAAGATAGAGGGGTCGATTTCCAAGGAGATCAAAAACCGCAAGGTAGACGTGTGTGGATCCACTTTCTGACCAAGCGGGTTTTCGGATTCGCAAGCTGCCAACGAGTCCATTTTATTGCGTAAACAACCTAAAGGCCTTGTGAACGCTGTTGTTCGCCTTGGCGCTTAAGGGCTTTAAGTGACAACTTTAAATTGTCGAGGCGACGTTAATGATAACCCCGCGTTCATCAGTAAGCCGCGATATTGATCAGCGATCCGACATACCGATCGCGACAATGCTGGCACCATCAACGCATCGAGTGCTGTCGCTGCTTTATCGACTTCACCTGCTTGCAGTAATCTCAAACAAGATAGCAACAGCGTCTCATCCTCGCTGAGGCACTTTTCGCAACAACATCGGATTTCGACTGGTCTCTTACTGGCAACGCCAATCAAGCTCATGACTTCATCTATCAATATTTCGCCTTCTGCACAGCCCGCAGCGACATAGGCATCGCGCAGTGAAGAGGCCGGCGGTTGCTTTAATCGGACGGCTACCAGCCAGTAACGAAGGCTCCATATAAAGAGTTTTCCACCACGGGACAAGGCATCCATACGTAACTCTGTTTTTGACGCGGAGTGGTCTTCTATCGCGCTGCTATCGGCAGTTTTCAGTTGATTTTCCAAAGGGTAATGCTCTCTCAAGACTCATGTCGTAATGATAATCATTCGCATTTAAAATAACCAGTGATATATGGACTTTTTATCAGAACAATAAATCAATGACTTGATACAGCTTAAAATTTTGAAATCGCGGATTTAGACCCACAAACGCATAGGCAAAGCATAAAAACCATCAAACACAGTGATCAAGCAACGCGATGCCTGGTGTTTGCTGATGATCGATATACTACCCATGACCACTGATTAGACGCTTACCCCTGCCGTCACCACCACCCTGTCACGCTACACCGGTGCAACCGACACGTCGGTTGGTTCCTTTATCGGCATCATCAGTTTTTCAACGAGACTGGGTTCGGTAGGACCCACCCCACATTCGATCGTGTCTCCATCTAGATATGAGCCAAACACTCTGTCCCAAAAAATCGTAGCGCAACCGTAATTGGTATTACTTTCTTCAAGCACAATTGAGTGATGACGCAGATGATATCTGTTCGTTGTAAAAAACAAACATATGCCCTTAGGGCTGAGGTTAATATTGCTATGAACAATAGACGCTTGCGTCGACATCAGTATGGCTGCCCCGGCTGCTGGCGCGCCCACGCCGAATAATAATTCAACAACGGCAGGCGGCAGCGCAAGAAAGAACAACTCGAGTGGATGGTTGAGACCAAAATTGAGCGCATTCAGACGTTTGAAGGAATGATGAGCGCCGTGTCCGGACACCCGCCAAACAATGTGCCAACGATGTTCAGCGCGATGTATTCCATACCAAATAAACTCACTCAGAATAAACGCCATAAACAACTGAATGACTAATGGCCAATCATGTGGCCAGAAATCCAGATGGAGCGTTTCTCTTAATTGCGCGAGAGGTTCGGAGAGAAAGGCAACATAAAGCATCGCGACAGAAATAGAACAGATAATGAGCACTAACACGATAAGTATGCCTGTGATCTTTTCCTTTGCATGCACAACCCACATTGGTCGTGCGGGGACCCAGTATTCGAGTGTACCAAGCAGCAATTGCACGCAGAGCAGGACAACAAGATACAGCGCGGGTGATTCTGGGTTCATTAGCCAAACGCCAATAACGCAGAGCAGAATGACGGGATGTAGGGCATACTTGATGAGCGTCATCATAATTAACAAGCCGAGTTCATAAGAATGTGTCGAACATATTGGATGAGTTATTTGAGAAAAGGAAGCGCTAGGGGTTATGGCGGCCACACATGGGCTCATTCATTGCCGCACCTCAGTTCATTGTCACGCGTCGCGTCATTACTAATACTGTTGCTCGCTTTCTCACAGGGTACCAGTGCCGATAATCAGAAGATCGCGATAGCCGAGAAGATGCTCGATAGCTTCTATCGCTTTGACACGCAAGCACTTGCCGACCTGTTGGCTGAAGGGAAAGACGCTGAGAGTGTGCTTTACTATCAAGCTTGGGCCGAGGCTGCAAATTACACGATCAAGCAACGCAAGCCATGTTTTGTCAGCGAGGACAATTTAATCGTTTGCGCTGTTACCGTATTTGATGACTTCGGAAAGACACTTGGCTACACCGCCACAGATACATTTTATCTGACAGTCGAAAGCGACAGAGTTGCCACGGTATCATTCGAGGGAGACGACCCAATGATATTTTCAATTCTCTATGTGTGGATGATGGTATTCAAATCAGAACTTTTTGAGCATGAATGCAAAGACATGTTTGAAGGTGGAAAGACGCCAGCTGCCTGCTCACGCGCAGTCGTGCAAGCTGCAAAAGATTTTATCGACATGTTCTAGCGCCAACCCCTCTAATACCCCGGGGCAAAACCAGAGGTATAACTTGCTAAACACCTGACAATTGTTGAAGACATGCGCACTGCGTGGAGCCAGAGGAGATGCAAACGCCCTACCCTCAGGATATCACCTACATAGACGACTATTGGGTTGCTCATGCTACGCAAACTTAAAGAATGGCTAACTACCCAACAGAAGGAACTGGCTTGCTCATACGGCGCCGAATCCCTATCAGCAGCATTCCTGATGCAAAGATCGCCACCATAGAGGGTTCTGGTACTGATGTGCTTGTATCCAAGTCAAAATTAGACCAAACATTACTAGCCCCTTGATAAAGTTCATGTATCCCTACTGACCCAGACGCAAAGGTAGTATCCGTAATTGATTCACTAAAAATGAGGGTAGATGTTGATAAATTTTCGACCTGCACAGTAAATCCCGCAACTGTTCCGGCAACACGCAAATCATAGGTTTGATTTTGAACATACTGTGTATTTGAACTAAACAGTAGGTTGGAGTTACCTCCAACTTCTTTGATGATTTTAAAGCCGCCTAGTCCGGCGCCTGCTCCCCCAGTACCATTCTCGCCCCAATCTTGCGCCCAACTAAACCGATAGTGATTAGCAAGGTCCTGAAATCCCCAAACCAAACCGAAGGTATCGTTATCACTTGCTAGAGAATTAACTGAAAAACTAAAATCACTATTTGCACTCACATCGCTCGTCAACGAAAAAGCATGATTGTTCGTCGCAACGATATCGCCAGAGGAAGTTGTCCAGTTCCCGAGGACAACACCATCTACGGGGCTTCCATCGCTTGTCCAGTTCGTGATGACATCTGATGTTGAAATAGGCGTTGCCAGAGCGGCTTGGCAAAAGGATAAAAAGACGATGCAAGTAAACATCATTTTCATTGGTTTTAAGGCTGACATGTTACAAATCCTAAATGATTAAAAAAAGCTGCGAGAATACTTTGTACAGCAAAAATGATACCAATAAATTTAAAGCATTGATTTTTAACAACTTTTTAGGAGGCGAAAATAATTACCAGCCCGTTGTGTCAAGTATCTCGACATTTTAGCCAAGTGATCGACTCAACTGCTGGTAGGACCCTTCGATCAAACGCAGCTCATCCATTGACCATTAAGCGCCAGAAAACCTTTAATACGGTCTTTTCAACCTATCCTCAAAAAGTCTTGAAGTGTCGTGCGCGCACTTTAATCGTTTTGTTCTCAGCATCGTCTTCCATCTCTTGGATCATAAGGTGCAGATAAAACTGACTTGCGAAAAGCTAGCTGAATCGAGCCTTCTCGCGGGATTAACAAATTGGCACTAACGCAGTTGCGGCAGACAAACATGGATTATTGAACGCTCGCGGGGTCCCAACATTGCTGTCGTTCAACCAAAAATTAGCCATCACCTATACGAAATCAGAGAAACCGAGTATGGTTTCATTCACAATAAACAATACTAAAAGGAAGACCTATGTCGATCGAACTCACCATGCTGCTTTACAGTGCCATCCTGCTGCTTGTCATTATTCTCGCGCAGGCAGGTCTTTCAATCATGCAAAATGGCTTAACGGCACAAGCGGGTAGCCGCGACAGTTTACCGGAACCTTCCGTCATTCGACTGCGTCTGCAACGGCTGACATCGAATATGCAGGAGAACCTGGTCATGTTCACCGCCGTCGTGTTGGTCGCAAATATGGCTGGAGTATCTAATGAAACTACGGTAATGGGCGCCAGCATCTTTTTCTATGCCCGCGTTGCCCATGCGATTATCTATGCCGCTGGCTGGCCCATGATTAGACCGCTAGCCTATTTCATCGGCCTGTATGGTATGGCTACCATCGCAATTGAGGTTCTCGCCCGTTAGCCACGTCTGGTGACAATCACAGCTAACATTAAACTGTCACGTGGCTGGCATCAGTCCAGCCACGATGACGCTTCATTCCTCTGACAGAAGGGCCCGAGCAGCGACAAATAAGTATTTTATTTTTCCGTTTTCAATACGCGCATCTAACATTTCTTCCGCTTTCACAGCTTTGCCTTCAACCGTATTAGTCACTGTGT
>ENA-OWNS01001196-OWNS01001196.1-marine-metagenome-genome-assembly--contig:-NODE-1196-length-10673-cov-3.669215_pt1 | contig 10673 bp, 9 predicted proteins | sample MGYA00238137_ERZ651772 | MGnify/ENA primary metagenome ERZ651772 (study PRJEB26903, sample SAMN06264699) | marine metagenome | isolation source: Columbia River Estuary | place: USA:Columbia River Estuary... | reverse complement strand
TTTGATAGTCTAGTTAGTTTTATTGATACTGGAATTTTTACACTAATAGAAAAAAGAGACTCTTCTTATCTTCAATATGACAGAACATATAGAATTGATATGTTAAAAGAAGTTGAAATTGTAGATACACTTGGATTTGTATCTGTAAAAGATTCTCTATTTGGTGAAAATGAATTATATAAAATGATGGCGAAAGTTCCCATTGATGGATCAGATTCTCAGTTTTCAATCAAATCAGATGTTATTGATAAAAATGGATATGCAGTTCACGTTTTTGAAGTAAAAGTGAAAAAAAATATTATCCTTTTTGATCAAAATAAAGATTTATTAGATCAAGAGAATAAGGTTATTTCAGTTGATGGAGTTAATGGTCCTGAGCTTGTTCTTGGATCTATGACTGAGGTAAGCACAAGTGGAAACTGGCCTACATTTTTTGATGCAAAAAACAAAGAATAAAATAAGCAAAACATTTGTTTATCAATTTGAAACTCACTTTCATATTGAATCTTCAACTGATAATATCACATTAGATTTCACTGATAGTAAATACCTAGTAAAATCTACTGATTTTATTACTGATTTAAAAATAGAGTCAATTGAAATTGTTCATTTAAACTCTCACCCATCTATAGTTCCTTCATTATATTTTGATGATAATATTAAATCTAAATATTTGATTACTAATACGCTTTCATCAAAGAATATATTGACTGATACATCTAATGACAATAAACTAAAGATAGTATATTCAATTAGTAATGAATTGAATGAATTTATAAATAAGAACAAGCTAGATCACTCAGATAAAAATTATTTCACCTACTTATATGACTTCCTTACTGAAAAAGTTAAAAAAACAAAAGGATTATCCTTTTTTGTGAATCTAAACAAAAAGTCATTTGACGTAATAATTTTTAAGGGTAATGAATTTATTTTCTTTAATTCATTTGAAATAAAGAATGAAAATGAATTTTTATATTATCTTTTTTTTGTTTTAAAGAATTATGAGGGTTCAAATGAAAATGATAAAATCATATTTTTAGGGAAATTTGAAGCATTTGATGATTATTATAATATTGCATCAAAATACTCAAAAATTGAATTTATTGAAGATAATAATATACAAGTACTTCATGACTCACCATTCTTTTCAATTATAAATGAGAATTATATCAGGGATTAAAAAAAGTATAATTATTAAAGCACCCAAAAATCTACCTGTTAGACCAACTACAGACAAGGTTAAGGAATCCCTTTTTAATATTATTTTAAATAAATTTAATTTAAATGAAATAAGTGTTTTAGACCTGTTTTCTGGAACAGGTAATGTTTCGTATGAATTCGCATCCAGAGGGTGTCCTAATCTATTGTCAATTGATAATAATCATAACTGTATTAAATTTATCAATAAAACTGCTTCTAAACTTGAATTGAATATCAAAACAAAAAAAATTGATTATAAAGTTTTTTTAAAAAAAAATAAAAAAAAGTTTGATATAATATTTGCTGACCCCCCTTATGATTTCACAATTAGACAATATCTTGAAATCACTGAGTTAATTAAAGAGAATGAAATTCTTTCAGATATAGGAGAATTAATAATTGAACATAGTTCAAATATTAATTTATCTGATAACTTTAAAAATATAGATGAAAGAAAATATGGTTCATCAGTATTAAGTTTTATAAAAAAAGCAAGCCTGTAAGCCGGATTCTGTCGAGTCTTACCATTTATCTAGATGTAATATTACTATTACATTCGTACCGCCTACCCTTCTACATAAAACGAGCAATTTTAAAATGTAGATATACTTGGCGTTTCACCATGCAGAGTTTACAAGATTCCACTACAGCATTACCTGTACATACTTTCTGTTGCACTATTCCTATCTAAAATAGATGACGGGTGTTACCCGCTGCATTGCTCTCTGGTGTCCGGACTTTCCTCTGAAAAATCAGCGATAAGACGGCTTGCATGACAAATATAGTATTTGTTGATAATTTTATTAAAAAAAAAATATCATTTAAGAATTAATTTTTCTCAATCTCTATATTTGTTAATAATGAATAATTCCTCAATTTCATCAGCTTCTGAATATAGACCGAAAGATTTCAGTGATATGATAGGTCAAGATGCTATTGTCAAGACCCTTTTAAATGCTATAAAAAATGATCATATTCCACAAGCACTTCTTTTTTGTGGACCAAGAGGTGTAGGTAAAACTTCATGCGCAAGAATTCTAGCGAAAAAAATAAATGATTTAGAGGAGAATTTTGAGTATAATATTTTTGAACTTGATGCAGCATCTAATAATTCTGTTGAGGATATTAGAAACATTACTGATCAAATTCGTATACCTCCTCAAATTGGAAAATATAAAGTCTACATAATAGATGAGGTTCATATGCTTTCAAATGCTGCTTTTAACGCCTTCTTAAAATCATTAGAAGAGCCTCCAAAACATGTTGTATTTATACTAGCAACAACAGAAAAAAATAAAATTATACCAACAATTTTATCTAGATGTCAAATTTATGACTTTAAAAAAGTTGACATCTCTTCAATAACCAAACTATTGGCCAGTATTTGTAAAGACAAAAAAATTAAGTTTGATGAAAATTCATTATCATTAATTTCTGAAAAATCTGATGGCTCAATAAGGGACGCCTTATCTATGTTTGATAGATTAGTTAGTTTTACTGATTCTAATTTGACAATTACTGATGTAACTTTAAATCTAAATGTTTTAGATTATGAAACATATTTCGATTTATCAAGCTTAATAAAAAATAAAGACATACCAGGAATTCTAACTAATTACAATGACATATTTAGTCGTGGATTTGATGATGTTAATTTTTTAAATGGATTATCAAGACATCTAAGGGAAATCTTGATTAGTAAAATTGGTTCTTCAGATAAAATATCTGATTTAAAAAATGAATTAAGCATAAAATATTTAGAACACTCTAATGACTTTCTAGATGAAGACCTTATTTTAATGATTCAAATTATTAATGACTCTCTTATTAATTATCAAAAAATTAATGATAAAAGAATTCATATTGAGCTTTGCTTGATGAGACTAGCTTCAATAGATAGTATTAAAAAAAAAAATCCTTAATTAAAACTTCAGAATTAAAAAATCTAAAAAAAGAGGAAGTTTTTGAGTTAGGAAATCAAGAAATTATCACTAATAACAAGCTGTTTACTCCTCCACCCACTAAAGATGTCTCCTCTCTTTCTTTAGCAAGCTTAAATTTTAAAAAATCTACTGAAGATAAACAGAATGAAGAACTAGACAACCTACCTTCTGATGACTTTACAGAGAATGATTTTCAAATTGTTTGGAAAAAATTCTGTGATATAGAAAAAAATAAAGGCAATAATAATATTCTTTCTTTATTGAACATGAATAATCCTTCAATTAATAATAATATCATTACTATATCTACAATTAATAAGATGAATTTTAAGGAAGTTAAAGGATATAGAAATAGAATCCAGACTTTTATATCAAAAGAACTTAATAATTATTTAATTTCAGTAGATGTTAAATTATCAGAAGAGAATACAAAAAAATCTTATCTAGATAGTAAAGATAAACTAGATATCTTAATAAAAAATAATCCTGACATAGAGAAGTTAATTGATGACTTAAAGTTAAGAATTTAACTTACTGGCATTATTTTCATAGAATATTTCATTCACCATTCCATCTACTAGACCTAACTTGGGTACAAACATTTTATTAGCTTGAATCGACTCCATAGTTGTTATAAATATTTTTAAAGCAGGAATTATTACATCAGCTCTATCTGGATTTAAATCAAACTTTACCATTCTGTCATGGTAAGTATGTTTTAATAGAGTGTTAGATAAATCTTTCAATGAAAGATAAGAAATAGGTTTACCAGATTTAGAGTCCGTCATTGATTGAATTTTATTTATGTTACCTCCTGTTGCAAATAATTTAATTTTATCATCATTATCTATGTTAGATCTTAACCAGTCTCTTATATCCTTTATCATAGAATCGTCAACTAAATTATTGAGGAGTCTAACAGTTCCTATTTTAAATGATTTAGATATTTTTTCCTTACCTCTTCTCAAAATTGAATACTCAGTACTACCTCCACCTACATCAACATATAAGAAGGTTTTATTGAAACCTATTTTCTCAAGGGAATTTCCTTTAGAAATAATTGTCGCTTCTTTAAGACCAGTAATAAGTTCAATTTTTAAATCAGTTTTTTCCTTAACAATTGATATGACTTCTTTTGAATTTGATGATTCTCTTAGGGCTGATGTAGCATAAATCTGATAATCTTCAACTTCATGTACTTTCATTATATACTTAAATGAAAGAATAGCATTTGTGAGTAAATTAATTTTTGAATTTGATATGATTCCACTTTTAAATGAGTCTTCACCAAGTCTTATAGGTAATCTTAGATACAAGTTTTTTTGAAAAATATATTTATCCCCTGAAGGAATAACAAAACAAATAAGCATTCTTATAGCATTAGAACCAATATCAATAGCAGCAATTTTTTTCAAATTAATCTAAATTATTTTTAAAATAACTATAAGTATCCAATTGAGATCTTATAATTTTCTTTGAATTGATTATAAATTCATTTTGAGAATTATGATTGATCAATCTAGATTTTACATTGTCATTATCATTAATATAAAGTGTCTCTAGAATTTGGTTTTTAAGGTCATCTTGATAAATTGGACAAGCTACTTCTACACGTTTCTCAATATTTCTTGTCATTAAATCAGCAGAAGATATATAAATTTTCATATCGCCTGCATTTTCAAAAACATAAACTCTAGAGTGTTCAAGATATTTATCTACAACACTTTTAACCTCAATATTTTCACTAAGTCCAATTTTATCAGGAATCAAACAACATATACCTCTTATTAATAATTTTATTTTGACACCTGATTTACTAGCCTCATATAGTTTATCCACAAACTTATAACTAGTAAAACTGTTTAATTTAAGAATGATATGACCTTTTAATCCTTTCTTCACATTTAAAATTTCGTTATCTATAAGTTCTAAAAGTTTATTAGAAGTCTGATGAGGAGAAACAATTAGATGTTTATAATCATATATTTTATAATTAGCTTTAAGGAAATCAAAAACTTTATGAACTTCTTTTAATATTTTTTGATTTGATGTGAATAATGTAAAATCTGAGTATATTTTAGCTGTAGACTCATTAAAATTTCCAGTACTAACAAATCCATAATATCTTTTTTTATTCCCCTTAAATCTTTCTATTAAACAGATTTTTGAATGAACCTTTAAACCTTTTACTCCAAAAATTATATCAACTCCTGCTGCTTTTAACTGTTGGGATACCTTTATATTATTTTCTTCATCAAATCTAGCTTGAAGTTCTATCTGAACTAAAACTTTTTTACCATTTTTAGCAGCATTAATTAGAGAGCTAATAACGTTTGATTTTTTTGAAAGTCTATATAAGGTGATTTTAATTGACTTAACAGTAGGATCAATTGCTGATTGCTTTAAAACTGAAACCAAATAAGAGAATGAATGATATGGTGTGTACATCAAGAAATCTTTTTCTTCTATTTGATCAAGAAGGTTTGATTCAATTTTTAAATCTTTTATATCTAATGATTTTTCTTTTGGATATAACAAATCAGATCTTCCTAAGTCTGGAAAATTCATATAATCACTTCTATGATGATATTTACCTCCGGGTATTAAACTATCATAGGAAGTAATCTTAATTTTTTTGATTAAATACTTTAGAGTAGAACTAGAGATATTTTTATCATAAACAAGTCTAACAGGATTGCTTATTTTTCTCTTATTGACATATTCTTGAATTTTTTTAATGTAACTCTTAGATATATCTATATCATCTATATCAAACTCAGCATCTCTAGTTATTTTTAGCATATTTGCTTCAATGTGAGAATAATTAAAAAAACTAAAAATAATATCAAGATGATATCTAATTATGTCATCAATAAGCATTATATATTGTCTATCATTTTTTTTAGGCAAAACTACAAATCTGCTTATATCTCTTGGAATCTCAACTAAAGCATAGATATTATCTTTTTCTATAAGTTTTATATTAGTTATTAGAAAAGCCTTGTTGTCTTTAAAATCATGAAGTTTATTATTCGATAATATAACAGTAACTAAGGCTGGACTTATTTTTTGAATAAAATAATCCTTTAAAAATTCTTTATGAGATTCTGGCACATCTTTTTCATTAATAAAAACGATATTTTCTTTTTTTAATGATTTCTCAATTGATTCTAATATTAATGAGCTTTCTGATTGAAGACTAATGACTTTTGATGTTATTTTATCAAGGAGCTGTTTAGCAGCAATATTATCTTTATTATTTTTAATACTTGGTTTAGCATCAGCTATTCTTTTGACAGTTGCATACCTAACTTGAAAAAATTCATCTAAATTATTTGAAAAAATCCCTATAAACCTCAATCTCTCAAGGATTGGGACTTCTTTATTAGAAGCTTCTTGGAGCACTCTTGCATTAAAATCTAGCCAACTTAGCTCTCTATTTATATATTTAGGTTCCACTTTTTAAATTATTTGTATAAGAAATAGGTTTTAAACTTAAAATATGAGACCAACTATCAGAATCAAATTTCAAAGAAAACCATCTCGCGGTTGGTAAATTTATAATTTTATTTTCAGAAAAATAATTTGAAATTTGAGTGTATGCTGGGTTATGACCAACTAAAATAACATCTGAGTATCTATTATCTATTTTTTTCACAAACTCAAGCACCTCATTATAATTAAATGTATATAAATCTTTACAAACTCTAATTTTATCTGAATTTATAGATAAATGTCGAGTTAGAATTAAACTGGTTTGCATAGCCCTATTTGCAGAGCTTGAAAAGATTATTTCAGAACTAATAAATTGATCTTTGGAAGATGTTGCGATTTTCTTAATTTTTTCAATACCTATTTGATTTAATGGTCTATCTATATCTGAGTGAGATTCCCATGAGGATTTTGAATGCCTCAAGAAGGTGATGGTTTTCATCTAAGGTGACAAAAGTTTAAGTGACCACTTATCATCTATTAAATTGCAGATTACTCTATTATGAAGTCTACTCTCTCTACCTTGCCAAAATTCAATTTCTTGAATAAACAATTCAAACCCTCCCCAATGTTTTGGTCTTTTCAAACTTGAATTTTCATTTTCCTTTAAGAATTTATCATATCGATTTTTCAATTCGTCATAACTTGAAATTATCTGACTTTGATTTGAGACTATTGCACCAACTTGACTTTGGAATGGTCTTGATTTAAAATAGATGTCTGAGTAATGTTCTGAAGTTTTTTTTACAATTCCTTTAATAATTACTTGTCTTTCTAAAGGAGGCCAGTAAAATGATGCACAAATATTTGGATTATTTTCAATTTCCTTTCCTTTTTTACTGTTATAATTTGTAAAAAATATTAAACTTTTATCTTTTATTTCCTTTAATAGCACTACTCTTGATGATGGATGATTGTTAATATCAACAGTTGAAACAGTCATAGCATTAGATTCAATTATTTGATCTGATTTTTCAGCATCATTGAACCATTTAATAAAAAAACTAATTGGATTATCCCCGATTTCATCAACAGATAGAGAATCTTTGTCGTAAAATTTTCTGTGATTAAATAACTTCATTATTCATTAATTGAAAAATTCATTTTTGATGCAAGTAAATAAATTATAGCCATTCTTATAGCAACTCCATTTTCTACCTGATCTAAAATAATCGAATTATTTGACTCTACAATATCAGAAGTTATTTCTACACCCCTATTAATTGGACCAGGGTGAAGAATTAATATGTCTTTTTTTATTTTATTTAATTTATTAATATCTAAGCCAAAAAGCATTGAGTATTCTCTATTATCTGGAAAATAAGATTTTTGCATTCTTTCACTTTGAACCCTAAGAACATTTACAGCATCACACCATTTTAGAGCTTTAACAATATCAGTCTCAACAGATACATTAAGCTTTTCTATGTCTTTTGGAAGAAGACTTAAAGGGCATGACAACTTCACATTTGCCCCTAAAAGATTAAGTGTATAAATATTTGATAAAGCAACTCTAGAATGAAGAATATCTCCAACAATTAAAATATTCTTATTTTTAATATCTCCTAAGTTTTCATATAATGAAAATGAATCTAGCAAAGCTTGAGTTGGATGTTCATGGGCACCATCTCCAGCATTTATAATACATGAATCTGTATGTTGAGACAATAGAAATGAAGATCCTGGATTAGGATGTCTTAAAACTATCATGTCCACTTTCATTGCTAGAATATTATTTACAGTATCTATTAATGATTCACCTTTTTTAACTGATGAAGAAGAGCTTGAAAAATTAATTATGTCTGCACCTAATCTTTTTTCTGCTAATTCAAAAGAAATTTTAGTTCTAGTACTATTTTCAAAAAATAGGTTAGCTATAGTAATATCTCGTAATGTTGGTACCTTTTTTATTGGCCTGTTTATTACTTCTTTAAAATGAGATGCAGTCTTGAAAATTAGATTTATATCACTTTCATTTAAAGATTTAATACCTAACAGATGATCAACACTTAACTTATTCATTTAACTCTCAATATATATAACGTTATCCTTTAATTTTTCTCCCCATAAAACCTTTACTCTGTCACCTTTAAAAGTATCTATTTTAGCTCCACAGTAGTTAGCCTCTATAGGAATTTCTCTCTTAAATCTTCTATCAATTAAAACTAATAGCTCGATTGATTTTGGCCTTCCATATGTATCAATAGATGACATAGCTGCTTTTATACTTCTTCCGGTAAACAAAACATCATCAATTAAAACAACATTTTTGTTTTCAATTGAAAAATCTATTTTAGTTGAACTTGCAGAAAGTGTTTTCTCTGATCTTCTAAAATCATCTCTAAAAAAAGTATAATCTAGAATGCCGCTTTTAATTTCAATATTAGGGTGGTCTCTTTTAAAAACTTCTAAAATTTTATCAATTAAAAATATACCTCTGGGTTGTAAGCCTAATAAAACAGTATCTTGGAAGTCTTTGTGATTTTCTATTAATTGATATACAAGCCTACTTAGTATTATTTCTATTTTTTTTGAATCTAAGAGGATTTTATTTGGCATGATATTTAATTAATACAAAAATATACATTTTAAATTTTAAGTTTATGTAAAAAAAAATCCTCAAAAATTGAGGATTTAAAAAATTTATTCTTCATCTTTTTTCTTAGATTTCTTTTCCTTGACTTTTTCTTCAACCACTTCCTCCGTAGATGAGTCATTATGAGTTTGCATATGAGATACAACTACTCTTTTAAATTCCTTACTAAACTCAATAACTTTAAATTCGGCAGATTCTCCTTGTGTTAGTTTTGAGCCATCTTCTTTATCTAAATGTCTAGTTGGACAAAAAGCAGAAATATCATCATTAAAGCTTATAGTAGCCCCTTTATCGATTATTTCTGAAATTTCAGATTTATGGACAGTGTCTAAAGCAAAGTCCTTTTCATATACATCCCATGGGTTCGGTTTAGTTTGTTTATGTCCTAAACTAAGTTTTCTGCCTTCAACATCTAAATCAAGAATAACTACTTCAATTTTGTCTTCAATAGATAAAAATTCTGAAGGATGCTTTATTTTTTTTGTCCATGATAAATCTGAGATATAGATTAATCCATCAATACCTTCTTCAAGTTCAATAAATACTCCAAAATTTGTAAAATTTCTAACTGATCCAGTATGTTTAGACCCAATTGGGAATTTTTTTGTTATATCAGTCCACGGATCTTCAGATAATTGTTTCATACCCAGAGACATTTTTCTTGATTCTCGATCAAGATTTAAAACAATCGCTTCAATTTTATCACCAACATTAACAAAGTCTTGAGCACTTCTTAAATGAGTAGACCATGACATTTCAGAGACATGAACTAAACCTTCAATACCTTCATCAATTTCAATAAAAGCACCATAATCTGCTATTACAACAACTTTACCTGTTACTTTTGACCCTTCTTTAACATCATCTCCTAGTTTATCCCATGGATGTTGAGTTAGTTGCTTAAGTCCTAGCTGAATCTTTGATTTATCATCATCAAAGTCTAATATAACTACTTTAATAGTTTGATCCAGATCAAGTATTTCACTTGGATGGTTAATTCTACTCCATGATAAGTCAGTAATGTGAACAAGACCATCAACACCTCCTAAGTCAACAAATACACCATAAGAAGTCATGTTTTTAACAGTACCCTCTAATACCTGACCTTTTTCAAGTTGACTAATAATACCTTTTTTCTGTTCTTCAATATCAGCTTCTATAAGGGCCTTGTGAGATACTACTACGTTCTTAAACTCATGATTGATTTTAACAACTTTAAAATCCATGTTTTTATTTGTGTATTGATCATAATCCCTAATAGGTTTAACATCAATCTGAGAACCTGGTAAAAATGCTTCAATTCCAAAAACATCAACAATCATTCCCCCTTTAGTTCTACACTTCACAAACCCTTGGACTATATCTCCTTTATCATGTGCTTCATTTACTCTTTCCCAAGCTTTAATAACTCTTGCCTTTCTATGAGATAAAACTAATTG
>ENA-OWNS01001191-OWNS01001191.1-marine-metagenome-genome-assembly--contig:-NODE-1191-length-10705-cov-10.530203_pt1 | contig 10705 bp, 9 predicted proteins | sample MGYA00238137_ERZ651772 | MGnify/ENA primary metagenome ERZ651772 (study PRJEB26903, sample SAMN06264699) | marine metagenome | isolation source: Columbia River Estuary | place: USA:Columbia River... | reverse complement strand
TATCCAATTAACTGTATAGCCATCCCAAAAACTGTTGATAACGATTTGGTATTAACAGACTGCTGTCCTGGATTTGGGTCGGCGGCTAAATATATAGCAACATCAACTCTAGAAGCCTCATTAGATGTTCAGTCAATGGCAGCAACATCAACAAAAGTTTTTATATTAGAAGTTATGGGCAGGCATGCTGGCTGGATGGCGGCTGCATCTTCTCTTGCAAGAAAAGAAAAAGGAGATGCGCCTCATATAATTTTATTACCTGAAATAACCTTCAATCAAAAAAAATTTCTAGCAGAAGTTAAAAGTGTTGTTAAAAAAAATGGCTACTGTGTTGTTGTGGTATCCGAAGGGTTGAAAAATAATAAGAACAGATTTCTTTCTGAATCAGCAACAAAAGATGCATTTGGTCATGCTCAACTTGGTGGAGTTGCGCCTTACATTGCCAACTTAATTACTGATAAATTAAAACTAAAAAATCATTGGGCTGTTTCTGACTATCTGCAAAGAAGTGCACGACATATTGCCTCCAAAACAGACCTAGAGCAAGCTATGGCTGTTGGGGCCAAGGCAGTTCAGTATGCAGTAGATGGCATGAATGGCGTTATGCCCATAATAGTTAGAGGCAAAACTAAAAAATATAGCTGGAAAATTGAACCAGCTCCACTGGCAAAAATAGCTAATTTAGAAAAGAAATTACCAAAATCTTTTATAGCAAAAAATGGAATGGATGTTACCCCAAAGGCGATTGCATACCTTATGCCATTAATACAGGGAGAATCATTTCCAAATTTTAGAAATGGCATCCCTGAAATAAAAGAATTAAAGCTAAAAGAAGTTAAAAAGAAATTAAAGCTCTGGATTTGAGAAGGAATCGAGATTTAATGTATCTATGATCTGAGTTAGCTCTTCTATTAATACATTTTTATCATCTTCATTTAGAAAGCTGCCAACCTCAATATCCTCGCCTTTAGATCTAAAGCTTAGCTTAAGAAGATCTCTTCTGTCTTTTGAAACCTGGAAAGAGGTAAATGACCTGAACTCTTCCCATTTATATTCAGCATAATTAGAGCCTTTTTCTATAGTTACAAGATCTTGAGAAATAAATATTTTTTCTTTTTTATCACTCCATTTAAAACTTAAATAGAATGCAGTGAATAGAATGCCAAGCTCTAAACCAGCAAAAGGCAAAATGAGCGTTGCTCCAAAAAAGAAAAATATCAATGCTATGCCACCGCATACAATAGATATACTAGAAATAAATATTATTCTATTAACACCAATGAGTGAGCTGTTTGGTTTTAAAGATACTAGAAATTTTTGGTCATTTAATTTTTGAACTGAAACCACGATACAATATATTTATGAAAGAGATAATTAAAGAATATACTAATTATATGGTGCCTTTTTACGCTCCTGCAGATTTTGTTGTAAAAAAAGCGAGTGGATCGCATGTATGGGACCTAAATAATAAGAAATATATTGATTTCACAGCAGGCATTGCCGTCACTAACCTTGGTCATTCAAATAAAGATCTAATAAAAATTCTTAAAAAGCAATCTGAGGAGCTTTGGCATTTATCAAATCTCTACATAAATGAGCCCTCAGTTACTTTGGCAAAAAAGTTATGCAAGAATTCTTTTGCAGATAAAGTATTTTTTTGCAATTCAGGGGCAGAATCAATTGAGGCTGCAGTTAAGATAGCAAGAAAATTTTGCTCATCAACAGTTAATAAAAATAAAAATGAGGTCATTTCATTTTCAACGTCATTTCATGGAAGAACTATGCTTGGTATAGCTTTAGCTAAAGCTAAGCATCTTACAGACGGTTTTGCGCCTCTGCCTAGAGGGATAAAAAATCATCCATATAATGACATTAGTAATCTAGAAAAGGTTTTTTCAGATAAGACTGCAGCGGTTATATTAGAACTGGTTCAATGGCAATCTGGAATAACAAAAGCAGATAAAAAATTTATAGCAAAAATAAAGAAACTTGCAAAAAAACATAAGGCACTTGTCATAATTGATGAAGTTCAATCCGGGATTGGCAGGACTGGAACACTCTTTGCTTATGAGCAATTTAACATTACTCCTGATATTCTTTGTTTTGCTAAAGGTATATCTAATGGCTTCCCACTAGGAGGCATTCTTACTTCAGATAAAGTTTCAAAACATATGTCGGCAGGGTCTCATGGCACGACTTTTGGAGGAGGCCCAATTGCATGTGCCATAGGTAATGAAGTTATAGATACCATTTCTAAAAAATCATTTTTAAATAAGGTTTTAAAGAAAGAAGTTAGATTTATCAATTTGTTGAATAAAATAAATGAGAAGCACAAATGTTTTGAAAAAATAACTTCTGCTGGTTTATGGGTCGGAGTGGAAGTAAGCAAGGATAGCAAAATTCAAATAGATGATTTAATAAAAAAATCCCATCATAATGGGTTAATGATTCTTAAGGCGAATGCATCTACTGTTAGGTTTTCTCCAAGCCTAATAATAGAAAATGAGCTAGTTGATGAGGGATTAAAAATTTTTGAGAAATCTATAATCAGTCTTCTTTAACTTCTAGCTCAACCTCTTCAATCATTTTATCTACCTTCCTATATCCTTGTGGAAGCATATTTCCCCTTTTTGCTCTTGTAGAAATATAGTTTTCCAGATCTTTAAGTTTTAAAGTGAGGAATCTCTTTCCGCTTTCAATCCTTAAAGAGCTAGCCTCAGAAACAAGTTGCGCATGGGTCATTAACTCTTCTTTTGCTATAAATTTAGCGGTTGGTATATTTATTATTTTATTCCCTTTGCCCTTTCCAAGAATTGGCAATTCATCAATCTTAAAAATTAAAAGTCTGCCAATATTTGAAACTGCTGCTATATACAAATGATCGTCTCTTACTTTAATGGCTTTAAGAAGGTCTGCTTCATGAGGGATTTTCATAAATGCTTTTCCTGATTTCTTATTAGAAACCATATTTTTAAACTCTGAAATATAGCCATATCCAGCAGTATTCATAATCATGAATTTATCTTCATCATTCCCAATCAATGAAGAAATGAACTTTACTCCAGAATCTGCAGATACCCTTCCTGTAATAGGATCACCCATTCCTCTAGCAGATGGAAGAGAGTGACTTGCAAGTGAGTAAGCCTTCCCATTTGAGTCAAGAAAAACTGAAACTTGATTGCTCTTTCCTCTTCCATAATCTTGAAGTACATCTTCTCCTCTATAGGAAAGTGAGCTGGGGTCTATCTCATGGCCTTTTGCACTTCTGATCCAGCCAGCTGCAGACAAGACTACTGTAATAGGCTCAGTGACAAGAGTTTCCTCTTCAGAGAAAACTTTAGCTTCTGTTGCTTCTTTTATTGGAGATTTTCTTTCTTCTCCAAACTCATCTTTTATCTCAATAAGCTCATTTTTAATTAATGTTTTAAGTCTTGTCTTAGAACTTAGTATTTTTTCAATATCTGTTTGTTCTGCTACCAAAGTATCTCTTTCTTGTTCTAACTTGATTTGTTCTAGCTTGGCTAGTTGCCTTAACCTAATCTCAAGGATTGCATTTGCCTGGATATCAGAAAGTTTAAAAGCTGTAATAATATCTTTTTTTGGCTCATCTGATTCTCTAATAATCTTTATTACTTTATCCAAATCTAAATAAACAATTAATAACCCCTCAAGGATATGCAGCCTATCGTTTACCTGGTCGAGTCTATGTTCTAGTTTTCTTATTACAGTTTCTTTTCTAAAGACTAGCCATTCTTTCAATAAATCAACTAGGGAGAAAACTTTTGGTCCACCTTTCAATGAAATCAAATTCATATTTACTCTATAATTTTTTTGTAAATCAGTTGATGCAAAAAGGTGATTCATTACATCTTCAGCATTTACTCTGTTCGATTTTAAAGTTATGACAAGCCTTACTGGCTCCTTGTGGTCTCCTTCATCAGTAAGATCAACCACCATTGGAATTTTTTTCTTAAGCATTTGATCAGCTATTTGCTCTAAAATTTTAGATCCAGATGCTTGATAAGGTAATGCGTTGATAATGATTTGATTCTTATCCTGCGCCCATTGGGCTTGAGCTTTGAAGCCGCCTTTTCCAGTCGAATAAATTTCATTCAGCTCATCTTTGCTAGCAATTATTGGCGAATTATTTGAGAAATCAGGACCATTAATTATCTTCAGTAAATCAACCAACTGTGATTTTGGATTATCAATAAGATGTACTGTGGCATCAATAATTTCATTAATATTATGAGATGGAATATCTGTTGCCATTCCTACAGCAATTCCAGAAGTGCCATTCAATAAAATAGATGGGAGTTTGGCTGGAAAAATTACTGGCTCTAAAAGAGAGCCATCAAAATTAGGCTGCCAATCGACTGTTCCAGACTTCAATTCAGAGATTAAAAGATTTGCAAATTTAGTTAACTTAGATTCTGTATACCTCATTGCAGCAAAAGATTTTGGATCATCCTGAGAACCCCAGTTACCTTGACCATCTACAAAAGGGTATTTGAATGAGAAATTTTGAGCCATTAAAACCATGGCTTCATATGCAGCGCCGTCTCCATGGGGATGAAATTTTCCTATAACATCTCCAACAGTTCTTGCTGATTTTTTGTACTTTGAGCCAGCATCAAGCCCAAGCTCTGACATTGCATAGAGTATTCTTCTTTGAACAGGCTTAAGGCCATCTCCAATATTAGGCAAAGCTCTATCTAAAATGACATACATTGCATAGTTAAGATAAGACTCTTCAGCATATTGCTTGAGGCTAATTGAGGTTATTTGTTCTTTCATATTTATATTTTTGCTAGAGACCCTTTCTTTTCAAGCCATTCTTTTCTTGCTGGTGCGTTCTTTTTGGACAAAAGTAAGTCCATCATAGAATTTGCATTATCGCTTGAACTGATAGAAAGCTGAACAAGCTGACGAGTAGCAGGGTCCATCACAGTCTCTCTTAGTTGCGGTGGATTCATTTCACCCAGCCCTTTAAACCTTTGAATGTTTACTTTAGGCTTGCCCTTCTTCTTTTTAAATTCAGTAACTATTTCATCTCGCTGTTTATCATCAAGTGCATATAGAACATCTTTACCAGAATCGATTCTATATAGAGGAGGCATTGAAATATATATCCTTCCCTCTTGAACTAAAGATTTATAATGCCTTAGAAACAATGCACAAAGTAAAGTTGCAATATGCAGACCATCTGAATCAGCATCTGCAAGAATACAAATTTTTCCGTATCTTAGTGATGAAAGGTCATTATTTCCTGGCAGAACCCCAATTGCAGTTGAGAGGTTTTTTATCTCCTGAGATTTTATTATTTCTGCACTTTCTAAGTCCCAAGTATTTAAAATCTTCCCTCTCAAAGGCATGATTGCCTGGAAAGATCTTTCTCTTGCTTGTTTTGCGGATCCTCCGGCTGAGTCCCCCTCAACTAAAAAAAGCTCTGTTTCATTTAAGTCCTGACTATTACAGTCCGAAAGTTTTCCAGGTAAGGCTGGGCCTCTAAAAGTTTTCTTTCTTTCAACTATATTGGAAACTTTTGCTCTCGTCTGAGCAGACATAATTGCAAGTTCTGCTATTCTTTCGCCCTCTTCTGTATGAGTGTTAAGCCAAATACTTAAAATGTCTTTTGTGGTACTTGAGACGAACGACATGTGATCTTTTGAATCTAGTCTTTCCTTGGTTTGCCCTGCAAATTGAGGATTCTGAAGCTTAGATGAAATTATAAAAATTGCATTACTAAGAACATCATCTGCATTAATTTTTAAACCTTTAGGCAATAGATTTCTGTATTCACAAAATTCTTTTAATGAATCTAAAAGCCCAGCCTTAAAGCCATTTAAATGTGAGCCACCCTGAGCAGTTGGTATGAGATTCACATAGGTTTCATCGAGTTTATTTTTTGGGGGTCTTAATGACCAATTGATTGCAAACTCAAGCTCTTGAGCTTGAGATTTTTTAGAGCATACAATTGAATCTAGCAAAACCAAGTCTGCTCCCTCGGAAGAATCAATCAAATAGCTTTTGAGCCCATCTTCAAAATACCACTTTTGTTTATCATCAGTCTTTTTTTCATTAACGAACTCTATCGTTAATCCAGGACAGAGAACTGCTTTGGCCTTTAATAAATGCTTAAGCTGTTTTATCTGAATCTCTATAGTTTCAAAATATGTAGGATTTGGTTTGAATTTAATTGATGTCCCAGAATTTCTGAGCCCCACTTCCCCAATTGGCTTTAATTCAGAAGACTTATCTCCATTATTAAAAGTGATTTGGTATTCTTTAGAATCTCTTTTTACTCTAACCTCTAATTCATCAGATAGAGCATTTACAACAGAAACTCCAACACCATGAAGGCCACCAGAGAAATTATAATCATCTCCAGAGAATTTCGCTCCAGCATGAAGTTTACAAAGGATGAGCTCAACACCTGAAACTTTATGTTCCGGGTGCTCATCAATTGGCATACCCCTTCCATCATCAGAGACCTTAATAAAGCCATCTTTTAGAACAGATACTTTTATGTTTGAACAATAACCTGATAGAGCTTCATCAACCGAATTATCAAGAACTTCTTGAATTAAATGATTTGGGTTAGATGTATCCGTATACATCCCAGGTCTTTTTTTGACAGGATCTAGTCCAGATAAGACTTCAATTGCCTGAGCGTCATATGAATTTTTAGCCAATTTTTAAAGCCTTTTTATTATAAAAAATTATTGAACTTGTTAGAGATATTCTACTCTAAGAAATATAAAATAAATTCAATAAAATTAAAAAAAATTAAATGTTTGCACTGCAAACATTATTAATAGGTTAAAATAGGTTATGAAAATTTACACAAAATCATTTTTAGCACTTTTTATCTCATTTAATATTTCATCTGAAAGTCTTTTGGATATCTATAATGAGGCGCTTGAGAATGACCCTACATATAAAGCAGCGGAATATTCGTATTTAGCAGATAAAGAGCTTAAGGTTCAAGGAAGAGCTGCGCTTCTCCCGAGTATTACCTTGAGTGGATCAACTAACTGGAACGAATACTATCAAAACAAAGAACTGCAGCAGCAATATAACTCTTTTTCTACATCTGCCAGGGTTACTCAGCCGCTCTTTAGACTAGATACATGGTTTCAATATAGGCAGTCTAAATCTCTTACAGATGCTGCTGAAGCAGACTTTGCATTTGAGCAGCAAAATCTTTTAGTCAGAACTGCTGAGCTTTATTTTGGCGTACTTAGAGCTATTGATAATCTAAATGCAGCAATATCTGAAGAAAAAGCTATTAAAAAACAACTTGATCAAGCAAAACAAAGATTCGAAGTTGGGTTATCAGCCATAACTGGAGTTCAAGAGGCTCAATTGGCATTTGATCTAAGTAAAGCCTCAAGAATTAGAACAGAAGGATCACTTTATTCTGCAAGAGAGTCTTTAAATGCTCTGATTGGTAGAGAAATATTTAGCTTAAATGAATTGGGGGATGGTTTGCTTATTGACCTGCCAACACCAAGTTCAAAAGAGACATGGGTTGAATTAGCATTGGAAAATAACTACCAGCTAAAAGCAGCATATTTGAGAAAAAAAGCAGCAAAAAGTAGTGCAAGGAGTGTAGCTTCAAATCATTTACCTAAGATAGATATTGTTGGAAGTCAGTCAGAATCTGAAACAAACCAATTTAACTATGAAGGTTTTAATATTGATGGCCAAGGCATTCCAGTTCCATCAGTAACAGGAAGAAGAAATTATGCAATTCAGCTAAGTATGCCGCTCTTTCAAGGAGGGGCTGTTAACTCAAGAAGGAAGCAAGCATATTCACAGTATGAAAGAGCAAATGAAAATACACTATTTACAGAAAGAAGGATTATTCAAGAAGTCAGATCCCAGTTTTCAAATGTTTTAACATTAGTTGCAAATGTAAATGCTCAAAAACAAGCAGTGATTTCGGCCACTAGTGCCTTGGAAGCTACTCAAGTTGGCTACAGAGTTGGAACAAGAAACGTTGTTGATCTCTTGCAAGCAGAAAAAAACTTATACAGTGCAGAAAAAAATCTTGCCAATGCAAAATATGATTACATACTTGCCAATCTAAGACTAGGGCTCGCATCGGGAACAATTACTCCAGCTGACATAGTAAAAATTAATAATTTACTCAGTTAAAAATGCCCGAACTTCCAGAGGTTGAAACAACCCTGAGAGCAATTAAAAAATTTAAAGGCTCTTTGCTGAAAGAGGCAAAGGTACACAACAGAAACCTTAGATGGAAAGTGGTGGATAGCTTTGAAACCTCAGTAAAAGATCAAGTTGTCGAAAGTTTAGAAAGAAGAGCAAAATACATAATTTTTAAACTATCTAATGATAAAAAAATTATTCTTCATTTAGGAATGTCTGGCAGTCTTAGAATTGCAAAAAATAATGAAAACTTCTTTATCAAACATGATCATGTTGAATTAATTTTTGATGAGGAAAGAATTATTTATAATGATCCCAGAAGATTTGGATCAATGCATCTTACTTCTGATATCGATAAACATAAGTTAATAAAAAACCTTGGGCCTGAGCCTCTTTCTAAAAATTTTAATGCAAAGAATTTTTTTTCAGCATGCAGTCACTCTAAAACAAATATTAAAAGCTTTTTAATGAATCAAAAAAATGTAGTCGGTATCGGTAATATTTATGCGTCTGAAAGCCTTTTCTTAGCTAAAATTCATCCGCTAAAAAATGCCAATGAGTTAGATTTAGATGCTTGTAAAAGATTAGTAGCTGCTGGAAAAAAGATACTAGAGCAAGCAATAGAGGTTGGAGGAACTACATTAAAAGACTTCTATTCAGCTGATGGTAGTCCAGGATATTTTAAATTTAAGTTAAATGTATATGGAAGAGAAGGCGAACCCTGCAATAAATGTAAAGGCACTGTTTGTAAAACGACCGTCAATCAAAGAGCTACTTTTTTTTGTGGAACTTGTCAGAGCTAAGTATCTAGCTTCGCTCGAAGTGCCTGTTCTACTATAGGATGAACAAACTTCGATATATCACCTTTTAAGTCTGATATTTCTTTAATTAAGCTAGAAGATACATAAATGAGACTTTCTTTTGGTGTTAAAAAAATACTTTCAATATTGGGAGCCAGCGACCTATTCATTGTTGCTAACTGAAATTCATATTCAAAATCAGAAACTGCTCGTAGGCCTCTTATAATTGCACAAGCTCCATAGTCTTTTGCAAGATCAACTGTTAGCTTTCTTGGAAAACCTACAACCTCTACTTTTTCATTTCCTTTAAAAATAGATTGAGCTAAATTAATTCTATCCTCTAGGCTAAAAAGAGGATTTTTAGATTCACTCTTAGCTATTGCAACAACAACCTTGTCAAAGAGCCCGCAACCCCTATCGATAATATCTGTGTGACCATTGGTGATGGGGTCAAAGGAACCAGGATAAATTGCAACTTTCATGTTAAACATGATACTAAACAAGTCTACTTATGCAAAATAAATATTAATTTGAAATATGGTGTTTTATTACACATATTTTCTATTAAAAAAATAGATGCTTTTTATTTGTAACCTCAATTAATATTGGTTACTATTAAATTTCATATTTAATTAGGGGGGAGGCAATTATGCTTCTTTGTCATTAATATAGGAGTTATATATGAAATTATTACTGATATTGGGTAGTGTTATTGCACTTCCTACATTTGCTGCAGGTGGTGGTGACCTTGATGCTAGTGATTACACTGGTGTTTCTTTTTGGTTAGTTACTGCTGCTCTATTAGCATCTACTGTATTTTTCTTTGTTGAAAGAGATAGAGTTTCTGCAAAATGGAAAACATCATTAACTGTATCTGGTCTTGTTACTGGTATTGCTTTCTGGCATTACATGTATATGAGAGGAGTATGGATTGAAACTGGTGATTCGCCAACTGTATTTAGATACATAGATTGGTTACTAACAGTTCCTTTATTAATATGTGAATTCTACTTAATTCTTGCTGCTGCAACTAATGTTGCTGGATCATTATTTAAGAAATTACTAGTTGGTTCTCTTGTTATGCTTGTGTTTGGTTACATGGGTGAAGCAGGAATCATGGCTGCATGGCCTGCATTCATTATTGGGTGTTTAGCTTGGGTATACATGATTTATGAACTATGGGCTGGAGAAGGAAAATCTGCATGTAATACTGCAAGTCCTGCTGTGCAATCAGCTTACAACACAATGATGTATATCATCATCTTTGGTTGGGCGATTTATCCTGTAGGTTATTTCACAGGTTACCTTATGGGTGACGGTGGATCAGCTCTTAACTTAAACCTTATCTATAACCTTGCTGACTTTGTTAACAAGATTCTATTTGGTTTAATTATATGGAATGTTGCTGTTAAAGAATCTTCTAATGCTTAACATTAGATAACTTTAAATAGTTAAATAAAAAACCCAGCTTAGGCTGGGTTTTTTTTAGCTTATAAAATATTACATATCTTTTAATCTTCTTTTTAAAACTTTACCTGTAGCATTTCTTGGAAGAGCTGCAATAAACTCAACTTTATTTGGTCTAGTGATAGCCCAAAATTTAGACCAGTCATAATATTTAGTACTCATTTTTTTCCCTAAAAATATATTCGCAACCAACTATGGCTGAATCTCTTGCCCATCCCAAGAAATTAGTTTGCCTGAATCAGATGGGCTTGCTGTATCAATAA
>ENA-OWNS01001188-OWNS01001188.1-marine-metagenome-genome-assembly--contig:-NODE-1188-length-10749-cov-4.367129_pt1 | contig 10749 bp, 11 predicted proteins | sample MGYA00238137_ERZ651772 | MGnify/ENA primary metagenome ERZ651772 (study PRJEB26903, sample SAMN06264699) | marine metagenome | isolation source: Columbia River Estuary | place: USA:Columbia River... | reverse complement strand
AGCGAAGAGTTATTTAATAATCCAGAACATCCTTACACCCAAGAACTTATTAGGCTCATGCCGAAAATTGAATCTATAATTTAATTTATTTATAAATTTATTAGAAAAACATATGCAACTAAAAATAAACTCTGTGCGCAATCGCATGAAGGATAACAATGTTGATTTAATTGCTCTTGGTCCTGGCACTCATATGAAATGGTTGTTAGGCTTCAATCCCTCGCCTGATGAAAGACCTTGTATGTTATTGATGGGATTGGAAAATGATGCCTTCCTTATGCCATCAGTGAATGCAGAGGATGCAATGAAGCGCTCTGATATTAAAATGTTTAGCTGGAAAGATGAAAATGGCCCTGATGAAGCACTAGATGAGGCTCTTTCTTATACTGGCTCATCAAATGCAAAACATATTGCAATAGATGAGGCAATGCGCTCTCACTTTGCATTATTACTTATCGACGCATTACCAAAACCGACCTATGAGTTTACTAACTCTACGATTGGTGCACTCAGAATGCGCAAAGATGATAATGAGTACTCTAATCTTAAAGAGAATGCGCTGATCGATGATAGAGCAATGCAAGCTGGCTTTGCAGCAATCAAAGAAGGTGTGACAGAGCTTGAAATTGGTGAGGCAATAAACAAACACTTTATTTCTGAAGGGGCGAAACCTCAATTTTGTATTGTAGGATCTGGCCCAAATGGTGCTTTCCCGCATCATCATACTGGAAATAGAAAAGTAGAAAATGGTGACGTAGTACTGATTGATATTGGCGGCAGAAAAGGCACTTTTCCAAGTGACATGACTCGCATGTCTGTTCTGGGTGAGCCCCCAGAGGGTTATCTTGAAATTCATGCCATTGTAGAACACGCAGTTCAAGCAGCCATAGCAGTAGCAAGGCCAGGAGTTATGGCTAAAGATGTAGATGCTGCGGCTAGGGGTGTAATTACTGAGGCAGGCTATGGAGAGTTTTTTGTTCATAGAACGGGCCACGGACTTGGCATAGATATTCACGAGCCTCCCTATATTACCGCCACTTCAGAAGTTGTCCTGGATGAGGGAATGGTGTTCTCGATTGAGCCAGGAATTTATCTTCAAGGTAGGTTTGGAGTTAGGCTAGAGGAGATTGTAATCCTAAGATCTGATGGCCCTGAAATCCTATCTGAACTTTCTCGCAAAACTAACTTTATAAGCTAGCAATCAAAAATCTCCTAAAGAACAAAATACAGCGCTATAGGAAGAGCCATTAAACTGCCAACGTTGCCAATCATCACTATAGAAGCAACGGTTTCAGGCTGTTGGTGATATTTTTCTGCCATCATATGGTTTAAAACCGCAGGTGGCAATACTGCAAATAAAATTAGCTGTTGGTAATGAAGATGTTCTAACTTAACAAACTGAATGATTGCCAACATAACAATTAATCCTGATAGAGGACATAAAATAGCGCCCAAAACACCCAACTTCCAATCACCAAAGTTGATTCCAATTAAACGCGTTCCTAATGTAAACAATAACAATGGAATTGCCGCTTGTCCCAGTAAATCGATCATTTTCCTAACAGGCAACCAAAGCTGAAAATCAATAAGATTGACAGACAAACCTGCCAATGTTGCAATCAGAATCGGAGACCTAAATATGGACATGAAATTTGAACTTCTAGACAAAATATAAGCTCCAAATGTGAAATGTAATAACATCTCAATAACAAAAAGAACGGCTGCTGCACCAAGAGCAACTTCCCCAAATGCTAACACTGCTATCGGTAAACCAACATTACCAGAGTTGTTAAACATCATAGGTGGTACAAAGGTCTTAATATTTATACTTAAAGCTTTTGCTACAATCCAAGCGATAACACCCGAACCTAAAATAACAATAACTCCAGATAACGCCAATATCTGATAATTTTGAATCTGAAATGACTCTTTAGACAAAACAGAAAACATCAATGCTGGCAAAAAAATATTAATATTAATAGTATTTGCAGAATCCATATTTGGCTGAAACTTGCCGGCATAAAAATAGCCAACTAACACGACTGCAACAACAGGAAAAATAATGCCAAATATTTGATAAATCATTGACTGAAGCCAGTTAATAAATACATATTAAGATGTGAGAATTAATACAATTAACTCTTTTGGTCCATGGACACCATAGGCTAAAACTTGTTCAATATCAGCAGTTTTAGAAGGTCCAGAAATCAATAATGCGTTTGTTGGCATATTTTCTGACCAATGTTGAGTGGAAATAATTTGATCAAATGTTTCATAAATGGTGTCCTCATATACTAGGGCGATATGTATATTTGGAACTAGAGACATCAGTCGTGGTTCATGAGGTGTTGGATGTAAGACAATAGAGCCACTCTCGGCTATTGCGCCAATCGTAGTTGTAATACTCGCATCAGTCTCATTGAAAAGTTTTTCGCTCCAGGATTCGTAAGAATCTTTATATTTTATAACTTCGATCTCATTATTTATATATTGAGATATCTGTTTTTCAATACTCGTACCAATGAGTATGTTTCCAATACCCCTTTTAGGTAGTTCATCATTTAGCCAGTCGATTAATTCTGCATCACTTAATACGAAGGTCTCTGCTCTGGCTGATTGAAGTTTTTCACTAAGTTTTGCAATCATTTCTTCTTTAGACCAGTGATACGTTTTTTTTGCTACATTAACTTTTATATGACTTGTCTCATTAGTGTTATTTTTTAATCTCTCAAGTATTATTTCACGACTATTATTCATTATCAAAACCTGCTTGATTTGCCAGCTCTTTTAAACTGTGTTTAGATGGTCTAGGTGTTGTCCGGTATTTGCTCCATTTGCCTAACTTTTTTGGAGAAATAAAGTTAAGTTTGGTGGCAATCTTAGAAAAAATAGAGTAGATAAATGGGTTACTATAAACTTGCTTCCAAGTCTGCCAAGCAAATGATTCCAAAGGTTTTCGCTTACTTCTAGCACCCTCAATAAGATCGTTTGTATTGTTGCCTTCTACTGCCTCTGAACGTAACTTATTGATTAATTTAGGTAAAGGAATATGGACTGGACAGACTTCGCCACATGCACCACACATTGTGCATAAAGAGGTGAGTTCGCCAAGCTCAGCAATACCTTGTTTTTGAGGCTCTAGAGTTATGCCTATTGGTCCAGGATAGACTGTCCCATAGGCATGACCACCTAATTGAGTATATACTGGGCAATGGTTTATACAGCTACCACAACGTATACACTTTAAAGTCTCTTGCATGTCATTATTTTGGTGTATTTTGGATCGCCCATTGTCGAGTAAAACAAGGTGCATTGACTTAGGACCATCCTTTTCACCCTCTCGTCGTGGTGAAGAAATCATATTGAAATAAGTTGTGATTTCTTGGCCTGTGGCTGACTTTGTTAGAATATCGAGAAGTGGCGGTATATCACTGAGCTTTTCAACCACCTTTTCTATACCAGTTACAGCGATATGAATAGGCGGAACTGTGGTACACATTCTACCGTTGCCTTCATTCTCCACCAAGCATAGTGTGCCGGTTTCGGCAACAGCGAAATTTACGCCTGAAATTCCTACGTCAGCTTGTCTAAATCTGTCTCTCAATATTTTGCGAACTTGCTGTGTAATCAGGTCAACATCTTCTGTATATGGAAACTCAGGAAAGTGATCAAAAAATGCTTTTGAAATTTCTTTTCGATTTTTATGTATTGCAGGCATGACGATATGTGAGGGTTTCTCGTTAGCTAGCTGTACAAGAAACTCGCCTAAATCTGTTTCCAGTATCTCAATACCTTTATTATCAAGAAATTCATTGAGTTCAATCTCCTCAGTTACCATTGATTTGCCTTTAACCACAGTTTTGGCATTGGCGTCTTTCAGTATTTGATAGACAATATTATTGGCTTCAAGGTCTGTTTCTGCCCAGTGAACTTTAATGTTATTTTTTTCTAAGTTTTCTTCAAGTTTTATAAGCAGTTCAGGCAATTGAGTGACTGAATTAGAACGGATAGTTGAGGCTACTTCTCTTTCATTGTTGAGTTGTTTTTCATCTGGAAACTGGTCTCTTCTCTTCTCCATCAAATAACTCATCGCTGAACGAAAATTTGCATGAAGTTGCTCGTTATTTAGAGCTTCATCGATTCTATTTTCAAGTGATTTAATTTCCTGCATTGGTTCTATCCCAAAGAAATTGAGCAATATGTTGAGTTTTGAGTTGTGAGTTTTGCTTCTCCAGTGCCCCACCTATATTCATCAAGCAACCACAGTCCTGAGAGACAACACAAGAAGCGTTGGCTGCTTTTAATGCATCTGTTTTATCTTTAACCATCGAACCAGAAATATCCCCCTGTTTGACGGCGAAAGTACCACCAAAGCCACAACACTCTGGTTTTCTTTCCTGCTCTAATACTTCAACTTTTGAGAGTTGAGAAACTAGACTCTCGATTCTGTCTGCAACCTTCATTTCGTTTCTACAGGAGCAAGAAGTGTGGATTGCGATTTTAGTGGGTTCTCCTAGATCTGTTAGTTCTATATTTACCTTATCCACAAGAAATTCTGTCAACTCATAAACTCTTTCTGCAACAGACAATGCCTTTTCAATATCTGATTCGCCTTCAAACAATTCAGACCAATGATATTTAATCATTCCAGCGCAAGACCCTGAAGGGATTACAATCGGTATATCCTTTGGAAAACATTTAATTAGAGAGCGTGCTACCGGCAAGGCTTCCTTTCTGTAACCCGAGTTAAAAGAGGGTTGGCCACAACAGGTCTGTTTTCTAGGGTAAATGACTTTAACTCCGGCATTTCTTAAGAGTTGCATTCCTGCTAGACCAGCTTTGGGATAAAAAAGGTCTACCAAACAGGTCCCCATGAAATAAACCTCATTACTAGACATAACTATATTTATTTAGTTTCGGATAAAACAGAGGAATGATGCAAAAACCGTTCTTGCCTTTCTTTATCTTTATTCATTTCCGATAAGGATTTATTGACAAATTCCATATGAGTTTTTGCAGCTAACTTAGCGGCTTCACTATCACCTTTGATAATACTATCAAGTATTAGTTTATGTTGACTAGTTAAAGATTTCTCAACACCTTTTATCGTATACAAATACTGAAGATTGTTTTCTATACTAGTCAACAATACATCATAAATACTTCGAGTAATATGGAGTAGTGCGATATTATGAGAAGCTTCTGTGATGCTTAAATGAAAATTAATATCCGCCAGTGCCGAGGCTACGTGGTCTTCACGTTTAAGGTGAAAGCCAACCATAATGTCGTACTTTTCTTTAATGTTTTCTTTTTCAGTAGCAGTAGCTCTAGAGGCGGCAAGGAAGGCGGCCTCTGAATCCAATGTATGTCTTAGTTCCAATATGTCAAATTTAAATTCTGGGCGCTCTTTAAGAAGATTCATCAAAGGGTCAGATATTGAGGAATTTAGGGAAGATGTAACGTAAGTTCCACCGCCTTGGTGGGATTTTAATAATCCTTTTGAGATTAATATTTGCTTTGCTTCTCTTAATGTTGGTCTTGAGACTTCGAGTCTTTCTGCCAATATTCTCTCTGAAGGAAGTTGGTCACCCTGCTGAAGAGACCCTTCTGCAATCATGTCTTCTAACTGATTAGATACTATTTCAGCAATTGTGAGCTTGTTTTTCATGATGATATTGTCTAGTCAAGTTAAGGTAATTAACATTCTACTCTATTTGCGAACATACTCTTTATTCGCTTAAATTCTATTTCAGAAATTACGGTCTTGCTTTTCATAGTGATATTGGTCTTACCATTTAATTAAATAAATATTCTACTCTATTTATTCTTTATAGTATTGATAAATTGAATATTTATTAAATAATTTGACAATTAAAAATAATTCGTATATTATGTATTGGACTTACCAATTTACCATTATTAATTTTATGGTCTTTCAGTAAGTGAAACAAATTATTTAATTATTAATGGAGACAGTTCAATGAAAATTAAATCACTAGTCAGTCTGGGTACTGCGGCATTGCTATCAATGAGTGTAGCGACTACTGCAGTTGCAGAAGACAAAGTATTACTTAAACTTCCTGTATGGTTTGGAACCCACCTAACTGGTTTAGGTTCTTCACCATTGTTCTTTGCTGACACAGTCAACAAAGCTTCAGGTGGTAGCGTAAAAGTTAGAATATATGAGCCTGGCAAATTAGTTGCTACTAAAGAAATGTTAGAGTCAGTTTCTAATGGATCAGTTAATGCTGGTTGGGGTACGCCTGGTTACAATACCGGCTTGCTTGGTAAAAAAGCAGCTATATTCTCAGCTGTTCCGTTTGGACCTGAGGCACCTGAATTTATGGCCTGGGTTTATTATGGCGGTGGCCGTGAATTGTGGCAGAAGCTTTATGACGATGCTGGGTACAATGTTCATGCTGTGCCTTGTTCTATTATCGCTCCAGAAACTTCTGGATGGTTCACTAAGGAAATCAATAGTGTAGCCGATCTAGATGGCTTGCGTATGCGTTTCTTCGGTTTAGGTGCTAACGTAATGGAGAAGCTAGGTGTTACAACTTCGCTACTGGCAGCTGGAGACATTATGCCAGCACTTGAGAAGGGCGCAATTGATGCGACCGAGTTCTCAATGCCAGCTATAGATAAACTCTTAGGCTTCCCTAAACTTTTGAAGCATAACTATTATCCGGGATGGCATCAACCTTCTACCATGTTTGATCTAATTGTTAATGGAGATACATGGGCTAGTATGAGCGAAGCGCAGCAAACAACAGTCGAGTCTGCCTGTAAAGCGACAATGCTTGACGGTCTTGCTTTGGGTGAGGCGATTCAATTCGACTACATGAAAGCCAACACTGAATCAGGAGTAACAAACCATTACTGGTCTGATGAAATGCTTGCCACCTTTGAAGAAAAGTGGCTTGAAGTTGTGGATGAATTAGTCGAAGAAGATCCTGAGTTTGGTGAAATTTATGGCGCTCTAAATGAGTTCCGTGCAAACTACAAGATCTGGCAAGAATGGATTTATTTACCACGTCCTTCTAAGCAGGGTAATTAGTAGTAATATTTTTTCCTTTTAGTTAACAGCAGGGCCTAGGTCCTGCTGTTTTTTTGGCTATAATTAAAGTTTAATAATTTCAAAAAATTAGATACAATTCATGTCATATAATCCTGAAGATCTTTTTCCAGAACAAAAAAAAGATAATGTTCATATACCAATTGTGTCATTTTTGACATCAATTGTTACAGCAATTACAACCAAAACTGCCTGGATTAATATGCTTGTAATGTTCACTATTTTGGTCCAGGTTACGCTCCGTTATGGCTTTCATGCTGGTGAGGCATGGGTTGATGAATTTATCTGGCATCTTTATGCTTTCTTTATGTTTGGGCTGTCATATGCCATAACAACCGATTCCCATATCAGAGTTGATATAGCACATATGAAATTTACCAGAAGGAAGCAACGCATTATCGAAGTGTTGGGTATTATTTTTCTGATTATGCCATTTACGATTATTATCTTTGATCATAGCGTTGGCTGGGTTCATCATTCTTTTGTGGTCAAGGAGTTCTCAGAAAATACAACAGGCCTGCCTTATCGTTGGGTTGTTAAGTCTCTTTTGCCTATCTCACTGGTGCTGATTTTTATAGCCTCTTTGTCAGAATTAATTAAAAATATTGTCCTTTTGATTCATGGTGAGAATGTGACAGATAACCGTTCAAGTGACAGTGGTTCAGCCATTGGTCGTCTTTTTACCCCAACTATTAGTAATCACAAGGAAGTCTAATTATGTTTTTTGAACCAGAATATTGGCTAGTTGTTGCAATGTTTGTAACCTTTATTGCGCTAATCTTTACGGGCTTCCCTGTCGCTTGGGTATTAGCCGGTGTTGGCATACTTTTTGCCGGTGTTGGTTATATCACAGATATGCTTGACTGGACTTTTACGGGCCTTAATTACAATGTTCTTGGAATGTTACACGGAAGAATATTTGCCATTATGTATAACTGGGTACTGGTTGCTCTGCCTATGTTCATCTTTATGGGGCTAATGCTGGAAAAATCTGGCGTAGCGGAACAAATGATGCGCTCTATGCAAAGATTGTTTGGAAATGTTAAGGGCGGCCTTGCTGTGACGGTTACTCTAATCGGAATTATTCTTGCCGCATCGACAGGAATTATTGGTGCTTCTGTTGTTTTGCTAGGTTTGATGTCTTTACCGATTATGCTAAAGCAGAACTACGATAAACCGATTGCGTTGGGAACGATTGCTGCATCTGGCACACTGGGTATTCTAATACCACCCTCTATTATGCTTGTTATTATGGGCGACCAGCTCGCTGTTTCTGTTGTTGATCTATTTATGGGTGCAGTTTTTCCTGGTCTCATTCTAGGCACTCTTTACATAGCATATATTTTTATTTTTGGAATCTTTAATCCAGAAAAAGTTCCATTGGCTGCCGACCATGAACCGATAGGCTTGAAGGATGTATTGAGAGTAATGGTTGATATACTACCTCCGGCATTTCTTATTCTTGCAGTTCTAGGTTCTATCTTTATGGGTATTGCCACCGTAACTGAAGCTTCCGGTATTGGCGCGCTTGGATCAATAATATTGACTATTACATATAAGCGATTCAACTTTGCAGTCTTGAAAGATGTAGTACTGAATACAATGAACACTTCTGCCTATATTTTTGGAATCTTTGTTGGTGCAACAATTTTCGCCCTTGTTTTAAGAGAGTGCGGTGGTGACCAGTTCATTGAAGACGGTTTGAATAGTCTTGGGCTGGGCCCTTATGGTTTGATTATTGCCATACTTATTATCATATTTTTTCTAGGCTTCTTCCTTGACTGGATTGAAATCAGTTTAATTATCTTACCTTTAATGGGACCAGTGGTCATGGGACTCGATCTTGCTGTGAACGGTTTTGGTGTTGTTAATAATCCGAATTTGGTTTGGTTTGCTTTGCTGGTTGCAGTAACACTTCAAACCTCTTTCTTAACCCCTCCAGTTGGGTTTGCAATCTTTTACTTGAAGGGCGTTTGTCCTCCAGGAATTAAGTTGACGGATATTTATAAAGGCGTTGTTCCCTTCATTATTCTTCAGCTAATTGCGCTTACCCTGGTGTTCATTTTTCCTGATCTGGTGACCTGGCTGCCTGCAAAAGTATACGCTCCATAGCAACACCTAAGCTTCCCTCAAATTAGCTTCAAACCTCCTAATTTATTCATGGGTTTGCTATATAACACAAATAATATAGAACATCGATTACACCAAAAAATGTGGTGGCAAATTATAATAAAAATATGTATGATTGCCATGAAATTCAAAACCTATCAAAACTAAAATGAATAACGATAATACTAAAGAGTTCAGCTTTGGCACTCAGGTAAGAAAATCTCCCTATTTTGATGCCACTGTTCGTTGGGGCGCTCAGGGCTTTTCAGTTTATAACCACATGTACATTCCAAGAGACTTTGGGGATCCCGTTAAAAATTTTTGGAATCTAGTTAATGATGCAATTCTTTGTGATGTTGCTGTTGAGCGTCAAGTCGAAATAACGGGTCCAGATGCTGCTCAATTTGTCCAACTACTAACCCCAAGAAACCTTTTAGAGTGTGCTGTTGGCCAATGTAAATATGTACTAATTACTGATGAAAATGGCGGTGTGTTGAATGATCCCGTTTTATTAAGGCTTGCTGAAAACCACTTCTGGCTTTCTTTGGCTGATAGTGATATTTTGATGTGGGCTAAAGGGGTGGCTGTTAATTCTGGACTAGATGTTAGTTTATGTGAGCCAGACGTTTCACCACTTCAGCTTCAAGGCCCTAAATCAGGAGATATTGCAAAAACAGTCTTTGGTGAAAGGATAGACGGCCTTAAATATTACTGGATGGAGGAGTTTGAACTTGATGGTATTCCATTAATCATTTCTAGAACGGGATGGTCTAGTGAGCTCGGCTATGAAATCTATCTTCGTGATAGCTCTAGAGGAAACGAACTCTGGAACCATATTATGAAAATTGGGGGACCCATGGGGTTAGTGCCGGGGCATACTTCCACCATCAGACGAATTGAAGGTGGAATGCTTTCTTACCAAGCAGACATGGACTACACTATAAACCCATTTGAGCTTGGCTTAGGACGCCTCGTGGACCTTGAAATGGATGCTAACTTTATTGGAAAAGAGGCGCTTAAAAAAATTAAATCTGAAGGAGTCAGGCGAAGTCAGGTCGGAATAGAAATTTCATGCCCTCCTCTTTCGCATCCAAACACAAGCTATTGGCCAATTATTATTGGGTCAGAAGAAGTTGGGTATATAACTTCGGCAGTTTATTCGCCGCGACTTGACAAAAATATTGCGCTTGCTATTATGGATGTTAACCACTCGGCTATAGATACTGCTGCAGAGACCACAACCTCAGGGGGTAATTATCCTATCAGGGTTGTGCAAAAGCCATTCTATGACCCCAAGAAGAAAATCACTTCGGGATCTTAGGCCGACTATATACGACTAGGAGAAAATTTATGTCTGAACTATCTATCGACCTTAGCTGGAACAGAAAGGAAGAAGAGCTCTCTCCTGGAAAGTTTTCCAGTGAACATGAGATTACTTACAATGAACACTATAAAGTAATGTCTGATACTGCTCCTGACTGGGGAGGATCTGCCAATAACACCAATCCAGAGCAGGCGCTCGCTGCCTCATTAAGCAGCTGTCACATGATGACTTTTTTAGCTCT
>ENA-OWNS01001186-OWNS01001186.1-marine-metagenome-genome-assembly--contig:-NODE-1186-length-10759-cov-2.995694_pt1 | contig 10759 bp, 9 predicted proteins | sample MGYA00238137_ERZ651772 | MGnify/ENA primary metagenome ERZ651772 (study PRJEB26903, sample SAMN06264699) | marine metagenome | isolation source: Columbia River Estuary | place: USA:Columbia River Estuary... | reverse complement strand
TTGCCGCCTTCGGTCCACTCGCGGAGCTTCTTACGCAAGCCCCTCGGTGTGGTCCCTGAAGCCGTGTACTTGGCGACGGCCTTGTCGAGGGTCTCCCCCGCCGATACATCAGCCCAGACGGCTTCACCGGCTTCGTAGAGAGCTTTATCCTCAGCCTTGCGGTGAGCACTGACAGCCTTCTCACCCTGCACTAGCAGATCCTTGAAGCCCTCCGTCCAGTCCGCAGCAGCGGCCCCCTCCATGTTGATCTGGTTGGGACTATGCGCGGCGACGAAGTTATCCGTGAGTCCTTGCGTAGGCCGTAGGGTCGGCTCGTCGATACGCTGTTGTTGCTTATTCCTTGCCATCAGGGGAAGATGTATCCAGAGTTCCAGGGACCGGCCATTGAACCACCTTGAGTGGCCCCACCGGAGAAGGGGCTTACCGTACCGCCCTGGGTCATGTTCATGCCCATCGAGTATCCGCTAAGAGCACCGGCAGCGGCGTTCATGCCAATACCGAGCATGGTCGGAACAGCGCCCAACTGAGGTGCGCTTTGAATAATGCGGCCCTGAGTTCGGACACGGTCAGATTCCATAGCAGAACTCATAGCCTGTGCGGCCATCTGGTCCTGCTTGTTCAGTGCGGCCATGGCGAAGGCTTCTTGTAGATCGAAGTCAGCAACAGCTTCGTCGGGGGTGACTCCCTCAACGCCAGCGGAAGCCGCTCCAGCCCTCTCAGCTCCACGAGCCAGTGCAGCCTTCTGGGCGATGACCCGGCCCTGCTGACCAGCAGCGGCTTGCTCCTGGTTCCTGCGGACAGCGGCCTGCTCAAGGGAGGACCCGCGTGCTTCGATGGCGTTGGCTACGTTCTGGGCAGCGAGATCCTTCTTGATCGCGTTAGTCTGCTCCATCGCGGACTTCTGGGCCATGCCCTGCATGAGCGCCTGCCCTCCCATCATGACGGCCATTGAAATTGGATCACACATCGTACTTACGTGGTTGTTTGGATCTGAGGTAAAGGCCCCAGGACTCACCGAACATGTTGACAGGGGCTGCGCGTTTGAAGCCCCCTCTAAGGAGCCAACGCGAATGAACAAGATTCTCTGACAGAACGAAGTTCCCGTAGGATCCGTAGGTTCTATCGAGGTATGGGAAGACTACGCGCCGCGCGTACCCGGTCATGGCGACCGCATACTTATCGAACAGCTCATAGTCTGTAAGCATCCACACGTAGCCAAGGCCAGCCTGGACGGGACCCTGGACCCAGTGGCCGTGGCCCCAGAGTCCGTGGATCGTTCCTGCCTCATCAGAGATGCTGTAGGAGACTTCACTCACCTCGATGCAGGTACTCAGCAACGTGCTGGTATCATCATCGCCTTCCCAGCCGAGGTGGAGTTCTTTTTTATCAACTGCCCGAATAGCCGGACCAAGAGCGAACGCATCATCAGGATGCGCTGTCGACATCACCAGACCCCGCGAAGAGAATGTTTGGGGTTCTGTGTGCTGCTCAACTCTATTGTGGTCAGGTTGCATGGCAATGGTGAGTATGTGCTAATGAGGATGCTGACGTTGTAGTTAGCACCGTGAATACCTACAGGGAGTATACCGGAACGGATCTTCTCTGTGTCGTCGTATTCAGTCATGGAGCTACTGCTCCTGTTGTTCGAGTTATCACCAGCGTACTCAGTGACGAACGTACTTCCAGTGTGGTAGGTAACAGTCGTCTTGAAATACCCTGTACGGTCGAAGGCGATCTGTAGGGAGTTGTTGATCGTCCTGCGGCTTGTGCGGGGGGAGGAGCCACCAGAGGCTGGGACCCTGGGGTAGATCCGGTTGGCCTTCCACCTCATGTCGTAGGGCACACCGAACCAGAGGGGGACTCCCTCGTAGTTCCCGTTCACCCGGTAGTGTGTACCGCCGGGGTTGGTGCCATGCCCACTGTCGTCGAGGACCTCGCCGTCGACCGTGTACGCTTTGAGGCCCGAGGTGTACTCGGCTTCGTACATTCCGTCAGCCACGGAGAACGTGAAGGTGGTGTGGTCAGGACCGGGGGCGTGGTTCGCGCTGACTGCGGGGTCACTCCCGTCCCAGTAGAACTTCCGGTCGATGTGCATGAGCCAGTCTTCCCCGCTGGTAGCAGAGTCATCCTGCCCCGAGCCGAGGTCGATACGCTCGATGGCGGTCTCACCGTTCCGGTTATCGAAGATCAGGTACAGAGCGTCATCCAGGAGCGTGAAGTCCAGGATGTCCATCGGAAGGTCCCAGTTCGACCATGCGGTCATCCGGTACTCACCCTGGGCACCCTTGACGTACCTGAGGACGTAGAGCTGGTCGGGGTTGGTGTCCGTGTGAACGAACAGCATGTTCTCCGAGGTGCTCGCCACAACCTTGTGGGACGTACCAACGTCGATCCAGCGGGTGAGGTGAGCCGTAAGCTCCATCGAAGCGAAGTTCTCCCGGCGGTCCAGGGGGATCAACTCGCGGAGTCCAACGTACCCGTGGTTCTTGTAAGGGAAGAGAACGCTCTTACCGAACAGGATCGGCGGGGCGTTCTTCAGGCCCTCGTAGTTGGAGGCCACGGGTGCCTCGACCGTGCTGGGTGAGAGGATGCCGTTGGAGGTCAGGACGATCTGCGTGTCGTCACTGAACACCATGAGCCGCTCGTCCAGGGGGACTGCGTATCGCAGCGACTTACCCTGGTTCTCGGTTGAGGCAACGTCGATGCGGTCACTGTCGGGGAGGGAGAGCTGGGTGGTTCGCCAGAAGTTGTCCGGGTTACCAGCCTCGCTGAGGATGATGTTGTCCTCCGAGAGGAAGCCCAGCCGTCCCTGCCAGAAGAAGATGTCGCTGATCGTCGAGTCCAGGAAGGAGGGCGGCTCATTGGTGTCATCATCACCGACCACCCGCTGGTCCCAGGAGTCGTAGGGCCGGACATCGAAGCAGATGTCGTCTTCTAATGCGTCGGGCCAGTTCGTGGTGAACGTCCCATCAGCCACCATAGCTGCGGTCACCGTGATCCGCTTGATGATGTGCGGCATCGTGGTGGCTGTAAGCGCGTCCTTCGGGAGTGTGGGGTAAACAGGGTTGTTGTTCCCAGGAACGAATTCCACCCAGGTCCCTTTACCGAACTGATCGTAAGCGGCCCAGTCAGCGAGTACAGTCTTATTCTCCCTGGTGAACTGTTCGGTCTGGAAGGCGACGAAGTAGGCGTTGTCCTCTTCCTGGCTCTCGATCTTCGCCACAGCCCCGTGACGACAGACGAGAGGAAGGTCGCTGATATCTTCTACCGTGTGCGTCCAACCCGTCGCGTAGGTGTTGTCGACATTGTCGATCACCTCAAAGACCTCAAAGGGCGCACCCGTTGGTGCCTTGAGTGAGAACCAACTGCCACCGTGGTTGGTGCCCACGGTTGGTGCTATAGTTGCGATGGGGAAGGAACCACCAACATCCGCGATCATCTCCTTCAGCCGCTCCGCGACGAAGTCCGCCCGGATGGGGAAGGAGCGTGCGGAAATTGCAGAATCAGCGGGCGAGCTGGCCCTCTCACTGAGCGTCCGCATCCGCCCTGTAGTGTTGGCGAGTTCTGGATCTTGGATGAAATCCCACCCGAAGTACATATCTCCGATGTACGGGGTGACACCTGGGGCGAGCTTCGCCACGCGCGTAGCGACATCGTATACGAAGTCACCCGACTTGTACGTGCAACTGTCATAGATGGTGCCACCTGCGGTGTGCCCGAAGAGTTGCTTAGACTCATCGACCAGCGGAGTCTCAGGCTCACCCGGAGATGAAGGAGGTGTGAGGAGGTTCCCCCACTGCGCCTTCCACCCACCGATGTCGCTGTCATATACGACTTTATAATTGCTACACTTCAGGTAGACATCTGTCGCTCCGAAGGTTGTATTGGAAGAACGCTGAGTCCGGTTAGCCGGGGTGCTGTAGATCACCTCCTCCAATGTACCTCCTGCCACTTTCCAGCGGACCTTCACAGTGCTGGACCAGTTGAACTGTCTGATGAAGACGTTGGCCCAGTGTGCTTGTCCGTCCAGCCCAGCAACTGTACGCCAAGCCGGTGTAATCGAAGAGTATTCCTCCCGCTCGACCGTCACCCCAGTGTTCACGATGAAGGCCGTGTCGACGATCACCTGGGACCTGAGGGTGTCCCGGTCCCCGTTGAGGTACGTGAGGGTCGCAGCCTTGGGGACGTAGCCCGCACCGTCGTTGGTGGAGTCAACGACAGGGACCTGGACCCCCTCGTTCGTGTAGACATCGCACTCGCTGTCACCAGCCCAGATGAGGTACTGCTCATCGTCCCTGTCCATCGTGAACAGGTGCTTCTGGTTCTGCCGGTTGGTGTCGATGGAGGCAACGTGGTTCGACGGGTAGCGTTTGGATGCCCCCTCCACCGGATCGAATACGATGTTCTTCGCCTCCTTCGCCTGATTAGGGGCGCGTAGATCTTCCGGCTGTTGGGACACACCTCCGAGGAGGTTCCTGACAATCTCAGCACCAGTCATCAGTGGTCGCGGGTGTAGAAGGGATCGGCACCGTTGAACGAGGCACGGCCAACAAGGGAGTTACCGTAGGAGAGACCAGCGTGCATGTCCGGGGCATCGAACATGGAGTAGCGCCCTGCGTGCATCTCAGCCTCAAGGATCAGTCGACGGGCTTCCTGCTCGTCCTGGACCAAACTACGGAGCGCATCGGAGGAGCCAACGTGGTACTCATGGAACCGACGCGCTGCCTTCTTGGTGATGTAGTTCTGGACTTCGTAGTTCAACTCAGCCCAATCGTTGATGTAGACAACCGTGGCCCTGACGGGTGCCTTGAAGACGTAAGTGGCCTCACTCCGGTCGTAGATGAAGTCGTTCTTTTGGATGTACGCCGGGTTGTCCGTGGGGATAACACGGATGGATGAGTCGGGGGTCGGACACTTACTGCTACCATCGAGCGGCAGCTCGACATCATAGGTAGTGTTGAAGTTCCAGCCCTCGGCCTGAATCTCGGCAGATGCGTTATCGAGCTGCCCCAGAGCCAGTACAGCTTCGGAGGTCGTCGGTGAGGTAATCTGTGTAACGGGCATCATGTCGGCAGACGCCAAGATGATGTTCACAGCTTCCAGCTCGGTAATGTTGAATCCGGCCATAGTATTCAGTTGAAAGAAGTGGCCCCCAGCAGCACAAGTACCACTGGGGGCCGGGGTTGGGTAGCGAAGCCCCCTGCTGGGTCTCCGACGAGACGGCGTAGCAGGATGGCTTTACGGTTATCAGTCGATGATGGCGACAGACGCCTCAGGACGGAGGATGCCGTGGCCCTCGATGAAGTACGCCTGGATCAGATCACCCATGATCTGGTCTTGACGCGAGCGGGTCACGGTCATGCCCTGACGACGGACGGAGCCGATGCAGGACTTATGGAACGCCAGCATGAGGCTGGTCGGGAACGTACCACCGTAGGTGTTGTTCGTGCCAATGTCTTCACCAACCACACCAGAGGGCATGTGGTTCGTGGAGAAGATGTTGAACCCGGCGACCCTGCTGATGGCGTGACCCATCGACAGATCCCCGTTGGCACCCTTCATCACTTCCTGACGGATGAACGGCGACTCAGGGGCGGTGAGCATCCCGTAGTATTGCGCGGGAGTACAAGCAACCCAGATCTCTTCCATCGGGACGTTGCGCTCCGCAAGGGCGGCAGCGGCAGAACCGATAGCCTGGACCACCGCCTCGGCGTTAGCCTTGGACGAGAAGTCGATACCAGAACCGCCAACGGACACGTTACCGCCGGGGGCGACATTGGTGTCGGAGGGCTGGTTGGTGAGAGCAGCGGCCTCTTGGGAGGCAAGCCACACAAGCTGGAGAAGCTGCTGGTCACGCTTACGGGCGAGGGCCTGACCCTGCTCGGTGGCGAGACGGGAAGCGGCTTCCCAGTGGTTCACGAGTTGGTCCCAATCGTCAGTCGTGCGGGCCGAAACAAGCGGGCGGTCGAGATAGATGATCTTCTCGGCCAGCTCGACTTCGTTGAGGAAGCCGTTCGCGGGGTCAAGAATGTTCTTACCTCGCTGGTGGTACTTGGCTTCCGCGCGACCAACAACGGGGAACTGGAACGACTTACCTGCGCCGATGGTTTGGACATCGACCATGTTCTCCATCTTGCATGCAGTCTGGAAGGTGTCGAGCACCTTACCTGAGTACATCTTCAGGAAGAGGGCCTCGGAATCAGCTCCGAGGTTGATTGCGCCAACGCGCGTGGGAGTGGAATTAGCAGACATAGCTAGTTATATTGAAGTAGAAAGGTGAACGATGAGCGTTTGAGCCCACCTCCAGATGCGTCCCTTCGCGTCCTCGCCATGATTCCCCCTTAGGGGTGGCGCTGCTACAGGTCACTGAGAGGCGTTCTCAGTTGTTATCAGACCGGGGTGAGGTCGTAACGGAGGTCGATGAGGTCAACACCTTCACCACCGTTGAGATCGACAGCGATCTCGACAGCAACACCGGACAACGAATCCAGATCGGAGGGGGAGATCGAAACGAAGACAACACCATCGCCTTCAACAACGTCGAAGGTCCCAGGCCAAGTGCTCGTCAGTTCGGCGGTCTCGGTGGAACCATCACGGTAGATGGTCACGCCGTAGCCGGGGGCGAAGTCGGTGTCACCAGCCGTGCGGAAGCCGACGCGGAACGTCGAGGTATCCGTGGTGGTCTTGAACTTATAACCGAAGCGAAGAACAGGATCAGCGTTGACGGTGAAGCCAGTAGCGCCGTCCGAGTCGTCGCAGATCGTAAGTGCGGCATCGGAATCGAACGTGGCCGTCCGGTTCGTCAGGAGCGCAGCCGAGAGGGCCGCGTTAGAGAGGAGGGTACTCATAAATCAGTAGGGGTAAGGCCGCAGCATCATGCGGCGGGAGGTGCTTGGCGCAGCCTTCGGGCCACACCAGTGCTTGCTGGAACACTGATCCCGCCGAGAAGTCCGGCGAGCAGCAGGTCGATAAGGGGGTTGCCAGTCAGGGGGCTGCTCTTGGCAACCGCCGTCATGGCTGCGGTACGATCCTTGACCGTATCCACAATGTCCTTGGCCGAAGCCTTGGAGTCAGAGAGCAGGAGGTCGATAGCCTTCTGGGCCTCGACCTGGACCGTGGCAAGTGCCGCGTCCCGCTCGGCTACAGAGCGAGACTCGTCTTCGAGGATCTCAAGGATCTCCTCTTGACGGTCTGCCTCGACCTGCTGGAAGCGGACAAGAGCCTCACGCTGAACACCAGCGAGGGCCTCGATGTCACCCGGCATTACGCAGGAGACGGAGAAGAGCCCAATGAAGGACAGGAGGGTGGTACGGATCATCGCTGGTCGGGGTTGATGAGGCCCATTTCCATGGACCGCTGGAGCTTCTGCATAACCGACTGGCGGTATGTGGGATCGTTCATGCGCCGGTTGTCTCGGATCGCATCTTGGAAGTCCCCATCATTCTCGAAGTACCCGCTGGAGTTCACCAGTCCGCTGTCAGCGGAGACGGTGGTGTTAGCGGCACCCGACTGAGCAATGAGGGACCGGAGGGCCATCGTGGAAACGTCCGGGTCAGTGTTCTGGAGCTGTGCGTTGACAGCAGCCTTCTGCCCTTCGTTCAGGTTAGCCGCTGCCCACTCCAGAGCCTTCATGGCAACGTCCTGACCGCCGACAGAGTTGACCACCTGCTGGGTGCGGAGGGTAGCCTTAGCCACCTCAGCCTCCAGGAGACGGTCAGCTACAGCCCGGCTGTGTCCGTTAGCCTCGAACTCAGCGTACAGTTCATCAGTGAACTGCCCGCCGTTCGCAACTACCGAGTCCATGATCCGCCCGTAGTCCTGCTCGAAGAACTCGTCGACGGTTTTGCTAGGCGTCTCCTTGACCGACAGGTCGAGGTCGACAGGCTCGCTTGCTTCCGCTTGCGTTTCTGCCGGGGCGTCAGCAATGACAGGTTGTTCCGGTACTTGCGCTTCCGGCGTGGGTTGGGCTTCTTCAGAAGATTCAATAGTGACAGAGTCGCGGTTATCCATATTTCTCAGGTGCGGTCGCAGATGTGTGTAGGCTCAGTAGCCGTGTGGATACTGAGTCCCTTGTCTACAAAGTTAGTGTACCAGGAATCAGCCAACTCGAAGCCGAGGCGGGCCGCTCCAGTGGCAGTGAGGTGAAGGTCATTCGTCCCGATATGCCTGTTGGGGTTGTTCTGCCCATACAGGGTGAACGCCTTGCGGTAGGGATCCCCATCGAACGCAGCCTCGATGGAGTTTGCACCACGCTGGTGGTACTTACTGGAGCCTGTGGCCTCAGAACCGTTAGCACCAGTCTCCACGTTGATCGGGTTCATGCACATGAACGGGATGTTAGCCGTGCTACATGCAGTCTCAAGAGCGTCAGCAATAGCGGTCACACTCGCACCCAGGTTATCGCACGGCTTGTTCACGTTGTCGAACGTACCAGCAAACGGGCCACCAGTCAGCGAATCGTTGTAGCTGTTCTGGCAGTCCACTGAACCACCGAGGAAGATGACGCCAGCGATCCAGGCGTTCTTCGACTCCGTGGTCTCAACAGCCGCGATGGCGGGCTTGAGGTAGGTGTCGTGGAACCACTCGTAGGCGCTCGCGTAGTCGGTGTTCACCGCAGGGTCGGTGTAGTCAGGGCTCCACGAGAGGCGACGGAAGGCTGCGGAAGCCTTGCCAGCAGCCGCACCGTTCACACCCGTGTGGATGTACCGGGGGTACACGACTCCACCATCGGCGTCCTTGAAGACTTGGTTGAACACGAAGAACTTCCCGAACGTCCAGAGCAGGTTGTTGTCCTGGAGGAACAGGGAAGGGGTGTGGACATCGAAGGGGAGGTCTGAGACACCACCGGTGTGGGGAGGCACTGCCGCAGTACGGGATCCGCCGCTCCAGGAGTTCGCACCCGACCAACCAGCCGCCGCGTAGCCGTCGCTTGAACCGCTCTGGGCCAGAGCAGCACGGGGCTTGCAGTCGTCGACGGCGAACTTACCGTCAGTACCTGTGCCGGTGTATGTACGACCAGGGACATAGCCCCATGATGCCGACTGCTCCCAGTAGTCTTCCCAACTGGCACCGGCACCCGGCTCAGTCGTAGCCCCGGAGGTGTGGGCGACCTTGCAGACGTACTGGTTGTCTTCACCAGTGGCGGGGGTGTCGTCAGCCACGGCATCACCAACAGCGTAAGCCGTCGAGGTGAGCCACGCGGGCTTCTCCAGGAGGAAGAAGTTCTGATCCCACACCTGGAAGGCGATGGAACCGTTGCTACTGTCCGAGATGTAACCCGGCGTCAGGCGGCGCTCGAAGTTCTTACACCCGTAGGTATAGTCAGGATCCACGCGGCGGTCGGCCCCGACTTGGTTACCCACCGTACCCAGTGAGAAGGAGTCACCGATGAGGATGAAGATCGGCACATTGTCGTCACTCGTCGAGAACGCAATGGAGCCGTCAGATGCGGAAGTGAGGGGGAGATCAGCCATATTACTGGGGAGGTTGCTGCTGTTGCGACATTGCGTTTACAGCATTGGGCGCGGCCTTCTCAGCGAGGGCCATCATCTGGGCTTGCTGCTGCTCCTGTTGGAGTTGTTCAGCAGACTTGAGGAGTTCATCGGCGTTGAGACCGACAGAGGTAAAGATTTGGGTGAGGGCGGCGCGGTCGTCGATGGCACGGACTGCGACCTCCGGGCCGAGCACTTGCTGGGCGATGGCCCCAGCTTGCATGAGCTTCTGGGCCAGTTGCCCCCGCGTGATGGCATCGAGACCAGTGGTCACGACAGGGGTGATCTCTTTGGGGAGCTTCGGGATGTTCGGTCGACGGAGCACCTCGGCAAGGATGAAGTCCACGATGGGCTTCTGGACGTTAGCCGCCAGACCGGAGTACACACCACCGAGTCCGTCCTCCAGTTGCTGGATGACCTGCCTCACCTCCTCAGCCGTGACCCTCTCAGCCTGACGCTGGAAGGTGATGAGGAAGGAGAGCATGAGGCGCTGCTCGATGGCACCAGCACGGCGCTCTGCCACGCTGAAGTCCACCTGCTTGTCCAGCTTGAAGGCTGCGACATCCTCAGGGTTGCCCTGCTTGACCGCTCCGTTGGGCGCTGTCGCCACCGTGCGGGGAGTGATGGCAGCACCAGGGCGCACGAGGATGAGGCTCTTAGCGGCGATCAGAGCGGCCTCAGTCATGGATCGGGACAGCATCTCCAGGGCCAGCAGATCCCCGTCGTACTCCTCCACATAGGAGGCCCCGTAGTTCTCACCGCTGATGGGCGTGAACCGCATGGGGATGATGGGGAGTCGGTCCTCCTTGTAGACACGGGGGGCTGAGAGCTTCACCCCGTCGATCTCTTGCCAGAACTCGAAGGACCCACTGGGTGTACGGACAGCCCCGGTGTAGAGGGATACGGACTTCTTGGTCGAGGCCCCTCTGATCTCATCCTTGTCCTGTGCGTCGGAGAGGTTGAAGCCCTCAGGCATCAGCTCTGCCGCACGCTGCCTGTCGATCATCTGGTGTGCGACAACGTGGACGAGGTTACCCTCAGGGTCCCGCTTGACCACGAACTTGCGGATGTCCAGGAACTGGATACCGTTGTCGGTCTTCAGGATGCAGCCGTTACCCGTGATGAGCAGGTGCCGCATAGCCTCCGACATCACAGGACGCCAGCCGCCAGTCTCGAACTCGATCCTCGCGGTCTCCTCGATCAGCCCCAGGTTCTTGTCAATCGAAGCCTGGACCTCCTGCATCGTCTCAGTCTCCGAGCCCGGACTC
>ENA-OWNS01001185-OWNS01001185.1-marine-metagenome-genome-assembly--contig:-NODE-1185-length-10768-cov-2.816294_pt1 | contig 10768 bp, 7 predicted proteins | sample MGYA00238137_ERZ651772 | MGnify/ENA primary metagenome ERZ651772 (study PRJEB26903, sample SAMN06264699) | marine metagenome | isolation source: Columbia River Estuary | place: USA:Columbia River Estuary... | reverse complement strand
CGCTGACACCACCACCGAGCAAACGATACACAATAAGAACGCAACTATTAAGGTCTTGCCTGTTGAATCTTGATTAGCCACGAGCAAGCCTCCGTTTAATGTTGCTTTGCACCACAAAGTGATCGATTAACGGAGCAAACAAGTTTGAGAAAAGAATCGCCAGCATAATCCCTTCTGGAAAAGCTGGGTTAACGACACGGATGAGTACTGTCATCGCACCAATGAGCATGCCATACCAAAACCTCCCTGTATTCGTCATGGCCGCGGAGACAGGATCGGTCGTCATAAAGACCAAGCCAAACATGAAGCCACCCACTACCAAATGCCAATGCCAAGGCACGTTGAGCATAATATTGCCTTCATTACCCATCATGTTGAATAAGGTAGATAAGGCGAACATGCCGACAAAAGTGCCCAGCATAATCCGCCACGAGGCGATACCTGTGCCGAGTAAAATGAGCATGCCTATACCAATGGCCAACGTTGATGTTTCACCAATGGAGCCATGGATATTACCCACAAAGGCATTCATCCAACCAATTTGACCTTCTAACGCTTGAACACCATCAGAATAGGCAATCGATAAAGACGTCGCACCAGAATAACCGTCGACGGCTGTCCAAACTGCATCACCCGACATAAAGGCTGGGTAAGCAAAATAAAGGAAAGCACGACCTGTTAATGCAGGGTTAAGGAAGTTTTTACCTGTACCACCAAAGATTTCTTTACCAATCACAATACCGAAGCTAATACCTACAGCAACCATCCATAGAGGAAGGTCTGGTGGACAGCAAAGAGCAAAGAGAACGGAGGTTACAAAGAAACCCTCATTGACTTCATGGCCGCGGACACTGGCAAACAGGACTTCCCAAAAACCACCCACAAGAAAGGTAGTGGCATAAATTGGAATAAAGTAAGCCGCACCATGGATCATATTATCCCAGATGCTATTAGCGTCATAACCCGCTAGAAGACCAATAAACAGACCACGCAAGCCTTCCTGGCTGGCCATGCCCATATCAGCCATAATGCTGTTGGCTTGGAAACCTATGTTCCACATACCAAAAAACATGGTTGGGAAGGTACAGAGCCAAACCGTAATCATCACTCGTTTTAGATCAATATTATCTCTAACATGTGAACTATTCTTAGTTACATCCGAGGGTTTAAACAGACCGGTATCAATCGCTTCATAGAGAGCATACCAACCTTCCCACTTGCCGCCTTTCTTAAAGTTAGGCTCCAGCTTATCTAAAAATTTGCGCATGGTGATTAACCCTCCTTCTCAATTCTGGTGAGATTGTCGCGAAGAATCGGGCCATATTCGTACTTGCCGACACAGACATAGGTGTAAAGGCCTACATCATCTTCATCTAGTTCTAAACAACCCAGCTTTTGAGCCATTTCTGTGTCACCTACAATGAGGGCACGGAGCAATTGAACAGGTAACAGGTCAAGTGCTGTAACATTCTCATAACCACCCACAGGTACCATGGCGCGCTCACTACCGTTGGTGCTGGAGGTCATGTTGAATAATCTCTTCTTGAGACCCGCAGCAAACAAAGGAAGCGCAGAATGCTTGTCTAAACCTGGGCGAAGATAATGTAAAAATTGACGCTCACGACCTTCACGAATCACTGAAACCTGGTTGTGATATCGACCTAAAAAGGCAAATTCACCGGCTGCCTTGCGACCACTTAACACAGAACCCGAGATAACTCGGTTCTCATCATTGGCAAGCTCACCGATTACAAGCTGGTTGAGGTTGGCACCCAGTAGGGTTTTAATCAGGCGAGGCTCTTTGACCTGCGGGCCACCCAGCGCAATAACACGACTATTGTCGATTTCACCGGTGGCGAACAAGGCACCAATAGCAATCACATCTTGGTAATTGATGGTCCAAACCGTTTTATTGGCACTCACTGGATCTAGGTAGTGAATATGTGTACCCGACAAACCAGCCGGGTGAGGTCCAGAAAACTGGTAGGTTGAAATACTTTCAGCATCTGGAGCATTAACCGCAGAATTAGATTCAACACAGAGGTTAACCGCACCCTGAGTTAATTTGGCAATAATTTGTAAACCATAATCGAAATCTTGTTTTCGCTCAGCAATAATAACTTGCGGATCAGCGGCCAAGGGATTGGTATCCATTGCATTAACAAAAATCGAAGCTGGCTGGCTATCTATGGCTGGCACTTTCGCATAGGGACGCGTTTTAAAACTGACCCACTGGCCAGAAGTCACTAGATTATCTACTACCTGCTGACGACTTAGGCTATCGATGGCATCGACTGCAGTTACTGGAAAATCAACTTTTGCATCGCCGTCGAGATCTATAACAATAGACTGGAATACACGTCTTTCACCGCGGTTTATTGATACTACAGTCCCTGCAGATGGAGATGTGAAAATAACGCCAGGATTCTTTTTATCGGTAAAAAGAACCTGTCCCTTACTGACCGCATCGCCTTCTTTAACCGCCATGGTTGGCTTCATTCCGGGGAAATCAGAGCCGATAATAGCGATTTGGCTGGTCTTGGGACCATCGTGAATTTCTTGCTTTGGTGCACCTGATATTGGCAGGTCCAGTCCTCGGCGAATTTTAATCATAGAGGTTACCATTGACGAGATTAAAAACTTATCCAACTCACTGTTAGCTTAATAACCGCTGACAGTAATTGGCTCGAGCCACAATTGATCTGAAAAAACTAAAAAGTTTACCAAAACCCAATCTTCTGATTTAAACCGTTTTAGCCAACAAATTTTGCGCGGGAGTATAAACTTCTTAGGGTTTTGATGCCAGTTTCATGGCCAAAAATTGGCGTTTTTTTTGGTTAATTTCTCTATTTTACGTAATGCCGGGGGAAATCCTATCAGTAAAACAACTTACCAATGATTTCTTAGCTCTCTCAAAGCAAGAAAAACATCCTTGGATTTAGGGCTTTGCGGAAAGCCATCGACCGATGCATAAAGGTTTTCAATAACCTCTGAATTACCGAGACGAAGAAAACAATTAATCTGCTTTTCAAGACCCATGGTTGTCACTAATGGTTGACTGGGGTCCTGATCAATAATCTCTTTTAATAACTCAGCTGCACGGCTATTACCCGGCTCTCTGTTCAAGGTAAACCGCAGATTATTGATGATGTAATCATGGCCAGGGTAAACTCGAGTGTCATCGTTTAACCCAGAAAAGCATTGATCAAAAGTGTCAAATAAAGCCTCGGGGTGGCCACCCCCATGGCAATTACCTACTCCGGCATTAAACAATGTGTCGCCGCTAAAAAGCGCCGGCTCTGGGCCAGAGGAAAGCAAACAAATATGACTCATGGTATGCCCGGGAGTATCGATCACCAACAACTCCACTGTACTCCCAACTTTGACTATTTCACCGCCAGCCAATCGAACATCGACATTCTCAATGGGCGCATCCTTATGAGCCAATAGCTTAGCCTGAGTCAGTGCTTTTAGCGGGTTATTGCCCTCAATATGATCATGGTGTTCGTGAGTATTAAGAATTTGAGAAATTTTCCAACCCCTGCTGGCAGCAAGATCTGCACACTGCTGAAAATTTAAGGGGTCAATGGCCAGCGCATCACCGGATTCTGGGCAAGCGATTAGGTAATTAAAATTGCGCCACGCATTATTGGTCCAAATTTGCTCAACTAACATAGGTTTTTAACTTCGATTGGCTATTGATTCTCGTTAGGATAACGCTGCCAAATAACACCTGCAAATTTTTCAACACATCTAATCACCTGACAGCTGTAACTAAACTCGTTGTCATACCAACAATAGATAACTACATTCTTACCATTGACAATGGTTGCGTTAGAATCAACAACCGAGGCCTGCCTTGATCCCACAAAGTCTGTTGAAACAGCTTCTGAGGAAACCGTGTAGCCAATCTGTTGCTGATAAGCACTGTGCAGAGCCTTCTGGCGTAAGAATTCATTAAGCTCGTCAACAGTGGTAGATTTTTCTAACTGTAGATTCAGAATAGCCATAGATACATTGGGAGTTGGCACCCTAATAGAATTGCCCGTTAGTTTGCCCTTTAATTCAGGGATTGCCTTCTCAACTGCTTTTGCCGCTCCGGTTGAGGTTAATACCATATTGAGTGCTGCGCTTCTGCCACGACGATCACCAACATGATAATTATCGATAAGATTTTGATCATTGGTATAGGCATGAACCGTCTCTACATGACCCTGTTCTATACCATATTCTTTAAGCATACAGTGTAAAACCGGCACAATAGCATTTGTAGTACAGGAGGCCGCCGAGATAATTTTGTGATTGGGTGTAATTTGATGGTGATTGATACCATAAACCACATTGGGTATATCATCACCTGCCGGTGCGGTAAGAAGAACCTTCTCAGCACCGGGTCGCAGATGCCGTTGCAGGGCATCAGTGTTTTTCCACAAACCAGTATTATCAATGACTATGGCTTTACTTATGCCGTAGGCACCGTAGTTGATTTCGTCCGGCGTATCAGCGTAGATAATCTTTACCGGATTACCATTGATAACCAATGTCTGACTATCCTTTAAGACTCTTATAGTGCCTTTAAAGGAGCCATGCACTGAATCTTGACGCATAAGCGCCGCACGCTTCTCCAAATCATTGCTGTCCTGCTTGGGTTTACGCACCACAATAGCCCGCAAACGCAGGACATCGCCGCCACCGGTTTTATCTATCAGTAATCGTGCCAGTAGGCGCCCTATACGGCCAAAGCCATAAAGCACTATATCCTGAGGCTCAAGCAAGGGCTTGGCTAATGTACCCATATTTTCAGCCAATTCCTCTGACAGAAACTGATCAATCGAGCATTGACTTCTTAGCTTTTCAAATTGAACCGCTAATTTTCCTATATCAATGTGCGCAGGCCCCAGTGACATCTGACTAATGGCGTTAAGTATAGGCGCTGTATCAAACTCTGAAATTTCATTTTTCTCTACCTGCCGGACAAATCGGTGAGCTTTCATAAGATCGGTGACAGACTTATTAACCATACTTTTACCATAAAGATAGGTAGAAACATTGGATTCACGATAGAGCTTCCCAATCTGAGGAATCATGCCCTCAGCAAGGGCTTCGCGTTGCTTCCAATCGGTAAAAAAGTTTTCAGGTGACGGGCGATTATCTTCTTTCACGCTAAACATCCTTTTTATTGTGAAATGATTTTTTATGTACTACATGAACTATAGACAAAAAATAGTAGTATTAATGCCCAACTTTATAGTTTTTTAAACGCTCTGGGCATAACTAGAGTAAAATATTAAATTACTATTCTTTGACCAACAAAAAAACACGGGCACCCTCTTGAGCAACCAGTACTATGAGTAAAGTTATGGATAACCTTCCCCAAGTTTCTGGTGAGAAAATACTTTGGAATGACCTCTGCCCCTCCGCGCAGGCACTAGAGATTGCTGAATATGCCTCTCATAAAGATGGGGTGACGCTAGTAGTGGTTCCCACCAGTGCTGAGGCTTCAAGACTAAAACGATCGATTAGTTTTTTTCTTAAGGACTGCGAAATTGATGCGCGCATATTTCCCGACTGGGAAACACTTGCCTATGATGTTTTTTCACCCCATCAGGATATTATTTCAGACCGAATTCAAACCCTAAGTGAATTACCTCAGCTTGAGCATGGGGTACTTATTGTGCCACTACCCTCTTTACTGCACCGGTTGCCGCCCACAGATTACTTAGCTTCTCGTTTATTTGATTACGCGGTGGATGAAATTCTCGATAGAGACAAGCTTAATGAACAGTTGGTTCGAGCCAGTTATCACCGAGTTGATACTGTTTACGAGCATGGCGAATATGCATTTCGCGGTTCAATCATCGACATCTTTCCTATGGGAGAAGATGCACCGTTTCGCATTGATTTACTGGATAGCGAAATAGAATCACTGAGAATTTTTGACCCTGAAACCCAGCGCACTATTAGTAATGTGGAGCGCTTGCGACTATTGCCCGCACGGGAATTTCCCCTAGATAAAGAAGGCATCAATCGATTCTTAAATAACTGGCATGATTATTTTGAGTCCAAAGCCACTGATTCGCCGGTTTATAAGGATGTTAAGCAGGCCATAGCACCTCAGGGCATCGAATATTATCTAAGGTTGTTTTTTGACGAGACCGCCACCCTATTTGACTATCTACCCAATAATACCCATGTATTTACTCAAGAGGGTTTATATGAAGCCTCGCAAAATCTGTGGCAGGATATTAACAGGCGTTATGAAGAATACGGGGTTGATCCGCAGCGTCCACTGTTACCCCCTAAAGAGATATTTATTGCGGTTGATGAATTATTCGGTCTTTTAAAACAGTGTGAGATTACTAAGATCGGTGGAAATACTGCTTCTGATGATGAAGCCTCAATATTGCGCCGTAGTATTCCTGAGGTCAGTGCCAACAGTAAGTTAAATAACCCCTTACAGGATCTCGAAAAATTCTTAGGTAGCCTATCAGCCAAGAGTAAAGTTTTGTTTTGCGCTGAATCCGCAGGTCGCAAAGAAGCACTTCTCGAAATGCTGGCAGGCAGTCAGCTTAGACCTCAGTCCTTTGAAACATGGCAAGACTTTTTAACCTCAGGGAAAACCCAGGGTATCTGTGTCTATCCCATTGATCAGGGCTTTTACTCTAAAGAACGTGAGCTATGCCTAATAACTGAGGGTGAGCTGTTCGGTCAACAGGTGATGCAACGTAGACGGCGATCTACTGCCTCTGAATCTCCCGATTATATTTTCAAAAGCCTGGCTGAGTTAAAAATTGGCGCCCCTGTGGTGCATATTGACCATGGGGTGGGACGCTATCATGGATTAATACTATTGTCGGTTGACGGCGCAGAGCAGGAATTTTTAACCCTACTGTATGCGAGTGATGCCAAGCTTTATGTGCCGGTGTCCTCACTTCATCTTATCAGCCGCTTTAGTGGAAGTGACGAGGTTGTTGCGCCTCTTCACCGGTTAGGGTCTGACAAATGGGATAAAGCCAAGAAGAAAGCCGCAGAAAAAGTGCGCGATACAGCGGCTGAGTTACTTGATATCTACTCACGGCGAGCGGCGCGACAAGGGTTTGCCTGCACGGATAACGAAGAAGAATATCGTCAATTTTGTAGTCAGTTTCCCTTCGAAGAAACCGCTGATCAGCTCAATACTATTGAAGCTGTTCGCAAAGATTTGCTCAGCCCGCAACCTATGGATCGCTTAGTCTGTGGTGATGTAGGATTTGGTAAAACAGAAGTCGCCATGCGCGCCGCATTTACCGTTGTCTCGAGCAATAAGCAGGTGGTGATTTTAGTGCCCACCACCCTGTTGGCTCATCAGCATTTGGAAAACTTTAAAGACCGCTTTGCTAACTGGCCGATTCGTGTCGAGGAGCTATCGCGCTTTAAGACCGCCAAAGAGCAACAACAAATCATACAAGAAGTTGAATCCGGTAAAGTGGATATTCTTATTAGCACCCATAAACTGTTGCATGCCAAAATTGACTTCAGTGCTCTGGGTTTAATGATTATCGATGAAGAACATCGATTTGGCGTGCGTCAAAAAGATCAAATCAAAGCGTTGCGAAGTTCGGTTGATATCCTCACCATGACCGCAACCCCTATTCCGCGAACACTTAACATGTCGATGCACAGCATTCGCGATCTGTCGATTATTGCCACCCCTCCCGCCAAGCGCTTGTCGGTTAAGACCTTTATCCGCAAAAAAGAAAGCAGAGTCTCTAAAGAAGCAATTCTTAGAGAGATACTGCGCGGCGGTCAGGTTTACTACTTACACAATGACGTCAAATCTATTCAGCGGGCCGCGGATGAATTAGTGGAATTAGTCCCCGAGGCAAGAATTCACGTTGCCCATGGTCAGATGCGCGAACGTGAACTCGAAAAAATCATGTCTGATTTTTACCATCAACGTTTTAATGTTTTGGTTTGTACCACGATTATCGAAACCGGTATTGATGTTCCCAGCGCTAATACCATTTTTATTGATCGAGCAGATAAGTTTGGACTGGCTCAGTTGCATCAGCTTCGCGGTCGTGTAGGACGATCTCATCATCAAGCCTATGCCTATATGCTGACCCACCCGGAAAAGAAACTAACCACCGATGCCACCAAACGGCTTGAAGCTATTGCCGCTGCCGAGCACCTAGGTTCTGGTTTTACCCTCGCGACTAATGATCTTGAAATTCGCGGTGCCGGTGAACTGTTGGGTGATGAACAAAGTGGTCACATTCAAGCCATCGGCTTTACCCTATACCTTGAAATGCTCGACCAAGCGGTTGAGTCAATTCGTAGTGGAGAAAGTCCCAATAAAGCCATTAACTTTGATCAGGGTATTGAGGTTAACTTACATATACCTGCACTGATTCCTGCGGATTATCTACCCGATGTCAATATGCGCCTGACCCAGTACAAACGACTGGCCAACTGCCAAGACAAAAACCAACTCCATGAGCTCCAGGTAGAAATGATTGATCGTTTTGGTCTTTTACCTGAGGCCTTAAAAGCCCTTTTCCGCATTGCGGAATTGCGCCAAATTGGTCAACAGCTGGGTCTTAAAAAGATTGAAGCCGGTCCAACAGAGGGTAGATTACAGTTTACTCAGAACACCAAAGTTGAGCCCATTACGATTATTAAAATGGTCCAACAAAATCCAAAGCAATATCGGCTCTTGAACAATGATCAATTGAGTTTCACAATGGCAATGGAAACCCCTGAACTGAGACTCTCATCCCTGTATGCTATGCTGAGTTCGTTAAGTGAAAGCGTTTAAATAAAGCCAAAAGGACTGTGAATGTTATCGATACAGCATAAAACTTCGATCAGTAGATTGCTGCTTATAGCGTTGGCACTTGTTTGGTTTCCATATCTCTCTATGGCAGAGGAGCAATCTCAGGATATAGAGCCCCCCACACTACCTAACTGGTATCAGGTTGAGGTGGTTTTGTTTGATCAAAAAACTATATTAGGTGACGAGCAGCCACCCAAAGAGCTGAGTCTCGAATTTCCAAATGATTTGATCGAGCTTCATAGCAACTATCAAAATACCGGTATTATGCGACGCCCACTGTTTGATAGTTTGTCGGAATCATCACTAACAGAACCCTATCAGGCAAACCTATTCGATCGTATTTATGCTTATTTGGGTATTCCGCAGTTTCGATATTTCACTGAGAATCAATCTGAGTTAAACCTAGTTCCTGAAGCGCGCATCCCTTATCAAGCTGATACTGGTAATTCATCTGAACCCCAGATTCTCCAAGTTGATCAGCAATCAGAGTTTGATTTATCTCAAGAGTATACTGATGAAGATAAAACTGCTGAAACCGCCTTAGCCACTGATTTTAGTCCTGTTTTTGAGGCGCCATTTCGCACCCTAGACAAATCTGACAGGGACTTAAACGATACTGTCAGAGCCCTTAATAGACGCAACTATCAAGTCCAGTTTCACCAGGCTTGGCGCTTTGAGGTGACCTCAAAACAACAGAGCCAATGGGTTTTATTAAAAGCTGGTGAGAATCGTGCCGAGAGATATGCCATTGAAGGCGCACTAAGGTTTTATAAATCTCGGTTTCTTCATTTTGAAACTGATCTTTGGAAGTTGATCTTTGCCGATGATGGCCAAGCAGAGGTTATCCTGCCCGAGATCCCGAAAAAGCCAATGACTTCTGAAGAGACCGTGCTAGTTAGCGCTATGCAATTTTCAAATCGCTATTTGGCGTTAAGCCCAATGCCACTCGAAGCTTCGGGTCTTATTCAAAGTGCGTTGAATGGTTATAACCTTCAGTCGGTTACGCCCCTTTTCAGTTCCATACAACTCAGTCCAATCAATGATAACCTTGAACTACAAAACACCGGTTATCCAATCGAGGCAATCTGGCCCATAAAACAGTCAAAGCGTATTCAGGAAGAAGAGGTTTACTACATTGATCACCCGCAGATGGGCGCATTGGTGAGTATAAAAGCCTATGAGCCTTTGCCAATCAACCTACCACCCCTTCAACCTGATATTACGGAAGAACAGGTTCTAGATGCTAGCAATTAACAGCTAGTGATCCACAAAGATTAGCTGGGTGGTATCAAAACCTAACTGATTGGCACGACTAATAAACTGATTGATTAGCTCTTGTGAAACCTCAGGGGTTCGCGCAAGCAACCACAAGTAATTGGTGGTATTGCCCGCAATAAAGGCATATTGATAATTTTCATCTAGCTCAAAAATTACATAGGATCCAAAAAAAGGTCCAAAGAAAGAAACTTTTAAATAGCCTAAATTGGGTTGGTCAACAAAATACGCCCTACCCTCGGCCTCTTGATTGGCCTGGGTATCAGTGTTGTAACCCGAATTGATGACCCGAATACCACCGTCATCACGCAGAGAATATTCTGCTGAGACGGCCTCTAGTCCACGCTCGAAGGAATGATCGAGGCGAGCAATTTCGTACCACTTCCCCAGGTAGCGGTTAAGCTCAAAATTATCTACTAAGCGATCCATAAATCGCATTATTGTTTGAGATAAATTTTTCAGAATTAATTCAAAATCTTTTGTAAATTTGAAGCAAACCCACAAAATAAACCAACAAATAAATGAAACGGATTATGTAAAGTCTATTGGTGTTTTTAAATATCAAGATTTTGGAAGTTTTTATTATAAGTTAAACTCGTTTAATAATAGTAGAGTAGAAAAAATAGATAGTTTTTTTACAGCTTATTATGATGGCTCAAGTTTTATTGAAAAGGTTAA
>ENA-OWNS01001179-OWNS01001179.1-marine-metagenome-genome-assembly--contig:-NODE-1179-length-10831-cov-3.302213_pt1 | contig 10831 bp, 3 predicted proteins | sample MGYA00238137_ERZ651772 | MGnify/ENA primary metagenome ERZ651772 (study PRJEB26903, sample SAMN06264699) | marine metagenome | isolation source: Columbia River Estuary | place: USA:Columbia River Estuary... | reverse complement strand
GAGTCTTGTCTCTTTATGGTGGCACGTTCGTGTTGGCTATCTGGTGGCGATTTTAGCGGCAATCTAAGGCCACGCCTATGAACTAGAGCGGTTGGTGGCATATCAGGGTGTAACATGGTTACGTATGCCCGGCCACCTTTATGCGCCTATCAACACTGTCTTATAATTACGTACGGGTGTTGTTTTCGAACGGACAGCGATTGTTTCGGAAATATAAGGCCATGCCTTTGTGTTGCTATGGTGAAAGCTTGTTATACGTAATACAGCTTACAAGTTTTTGTACTACGGGGGGTATGAACGTACGTAGATCGTTCCATCCCTTTTAGTGGCACTATACAGTCTTTAACTTTCTATAAATTCCTAACTTTCTTAGGGCTGTTTTTGATTTACGGCCTTTTTTAAAGGTTATTTAAAGTATAAAGCTTTCATGTTATGGTCGAAAGCAATATTCTTTACGAAATCTTTACAGCTGTAACAGCTTTTGTTGATCCTTCTTTAAATGTTCATGAGCGAATCCATCGCATTACGGAGATAGTATCTTCATTTAACCGTAATGTTTACATTTCGTCGTTGGAAAGTGTTTTCAAGATTTACCAAGATCTACACATTTCAGAAGTATCTACCCTTTCGCTGTATGAAAATCCGTCTTTATCCTTTACTTTACGTGTTATTAAGGACGATTTAGAACAATCATGGCTGCATCTTCGCCAGTCAAGTATTCCAAACAGTGGTTTCGGTGTTTTTGCCGCCCGGTCGTTTCGAAAAAATGAATTCATTACGTGCTATCTTGGCGATCTTACTGATGATTCCGAAGGCTCATACGTTTTCAAGAAAATTAATGGATTATCTTTATCTACGGGGAATGTTGACAATTACGGAAATTGCTGGAACTGTCTTGGTAAACCTTTGTTAGTATCTGATCATTGGTTTGCTCATCGGATCCAGCATGGAAGCGGAGGAAAAGTTAATGTAAAAATATCGGAGCGGTATGTAATTACCAGTTTATGGAAAATCACGGTTGGGCAGGAGCTTTTTATGGACTACAACCGAGATTGTAAATGTATTAAGTATGGTGTTTGGTGTAAGTATTCTTTCCCTCCTTTCCTTTACAATCATATTTGTTCTAAGTGTGGAAAAGAATCTAATCCATGCAAGCAGTGCAGTGAATGTGACAAATGCTATTTATGTTTGGACTGTTATGATAGGTTCCAGATTTAAATAAAATAACAACAAATAAATGGTTATTCTTTATTTTTTATTACATGATAGGGTTTTATAGTTCTTTATGTTTTTTACGGTTTCTTTCATCCTTCATGATATGGGTAGTAATTGTGGTATTGTCCAAACGTTGTTAGTCGCCTAACGCTTCCAAGGCTATTTCGGCTGTTCTTTTATTTGTCGTATCTTTCTGTCTTTTTCAAACCATACGTTCCTGCCTTTTCCGACCATTTCCCGCGTTTTCCTTAGCGGCCTCGCTCGTCCCCTCCTATAGCGTTCAAAAATGCCAGCCTCCTACTTGCTTGTGGGGGAAGCAGTGTACATTAGAGGATATGAGCTTTTTCGGTTACGGTAAGTACTTGCAGATTTCTACGGCACGTCATGTTTGTTTACGGCTAGTGGCCTCAGCTCTCTACGGTGACTTATAGTATTGTCGGACTTTTACGACAATTGTGTGGTGTGGCGGCCAACTGCAGAAAATATTATAGTAGTGAGGATTTTACGGTAACTTTAATAGTTAGTGAATTTATAGGTAAATTTACGTCTTTCGCGGCCGTTCCATAGTACTAGCAAGGACATTAAGGAATAGATTTAAAGGTATACTACGTTTTACGGCGTTCCAAGATATATTTACCAGAAAGTGGACATAAAATTATTAAGCTTGATTTCGTAAGTTGTCTGTCTGTTCTATTTATTCCGTAATGACGAAAACGAAAGAATCCTCTACTCCTAAAGGGAGTGCTTTCAACACCAACAAGACCCTCCCAGCTAGGAAGGATCTAGGATCCATCAAACACAAGTTCTCTCCCGTGAAGAAAATGTCCTCCAAGCACAATAATGTTTTTATTAAAGCATTTAAGTTCGGCCTTATGTGCCTGGAACTCAAGAAGCCTACTGATCCTAATGAAGATGCATACTTTAAGGATTTTTTGGATATCCTTGATTCTGATGCGGCTGTAAGTGAGGAGCTAGGGGTCATTAAGGTTGTGTATGTTCGTGAAACTTCGAAGTGCAGTGTCCCCAAGTATTCCACGTCAGGATACAAGGCACGTTACCTTTTAGGGATTGCCCCGGCGGATAAGGAAAATGACGAATCATTTCGCCATATGTGGGCAGAGAAGATTATCAAGTATATTAACGAAGAAGTCAAGTGGAAGTACCCAAATAGCTTCAAGCTTAGGGGTGATTTGACTAAATTAGTCAATGGTAAGGTGGCTGGTTGCCTGGATGAAGCTCTGCTAGATGAAGATATTGGTGGATTTGTTGGCATGTATTTGTTCAATGCTGTTGATGACATTAAGAATAATACTGAAATCATGGGTGATATTTTCAGCCACCCTGAAAACCGTGAAATTGGTGCTTCTATTCTTTTCTCCAACTGGAACAAATGGAACGGCAAGGAAGAATAAGGTCTTTCAGTCATTGCAGAAATGGCCCGTAACAGAACTTTAAGGTTGCTGTGAACTAAATGTGTTCGTCGAACAGAATGTTGTTGTAGAATTGTCGTTAGTTCATGGTCATGTGTAAACATAATAGTATCGTTTTATGTTATTAGTATTTTTCGTTTACGCGGCCGACGAAGTTGGAAGTAAAAGCAACATGGTGGAACGTAAAGGAATCGAAATTCACCTTTCTTGCAATTAGTCATGTTTGCATTATTTCATTCCTGTTTCAGTCCCGCAAACTAAGAAACTAGGGCTGCATTGCTTTTAAATAATACTTTATGGAATATAAGGCAAGTAAAGATAAATAATACTCAATTAAACAATCGGTTCGTAATGCAGATTATGCAACCACAGATTTATTCTCCGATGGTTCTCGTTTCCGTGTACGCAACGTATGTCACAACTTAAAAACCCATTTTCTTCCTTAAAATCTGCTGGCGTAAATACCTTTATCGATATTTGAAGATATTTACAGAGCAAGACTACGTCAAATTCAGTACCAAAAACTCTCGGATCTTTCATAAAAACTAAATACTGGATGTAATTTTGTTTTCCATAACAATCCATATCCACTTTGCTATCCTCAAATTGTCTATACATTTCGATTCCCCAGGGTGAGCCTTTTTCAACTTCTTTTTGTGCCCATGAAATCGCTGAAAATCTAAGGTCTATACCTCTATTCTTCCATTGGTCGAAAAACGAAGCGACGCTGTCAAACAGACAGTTTCCGTTTTTGTAGGAAAGTTCGCTTGCTATTCTTAATCCATTTTGTCGAAACCATAAATGATATTGACTAAAACTCTCATTGGTTGCATGCAAAGAATGTAAGGGTGATGCAAATGTTGTTTCCGTTAAGTGCTTTTTGCGTGGTGTAGCAGCACTTCTTTCTAAATTTTCTTCTTGTACATGTTCTAATTGTTGTAGTCCATAATTTTCGGAAATATCCTTTATATCAACATTGCTAGGAAGGTGCCCATTTTCCTGTAAGAAACGAAGTAATTCTAGTTCTTTTTCTCTTTGCCGCTTCCACTCCTGGACCAATACTTTGGAAGGTTTTGGATTATAAGAAGCCTTAATTGGTTGTAAAAGGTATAATCCATCAAGGGTAGTTACCCTGCTAAGTACAACATAAATCCAATTGGGACAACTGTAATTGAATTGAGATACAATCATAATTTTTTTCGTCATTCCTTGAAGTTTATGTCCTGTTGTAGCAAGATCGTTGTTTAGAGGAAATTGAAGGATCTTGCATTTGGACAGCTTTATGAAGTCTTTTCCTTGATTTACCGGTAATTTAATCGTAACCTCAAATGTTTTCATGGATACCTTGAACATCCTTGTAGCATCGGTTTCTTTTTTTTTAGAGAATTCACATTGAATGTATTCAACATCTGCTGCTTCCACCGTATTAACTTTGTAGCCATTCCAGATTTCAACTTTTGGATTTTTACCTTGTTTCAATAAAACACCTCTAAATTTCCCAGTTGTTCCCTTAACAACCCCTTGTTTCTTGAAGTCATTCACACTCACCATGATTGGGCAACCAACAAATAATTTTAAGCATGGATCGATCCGTTGGATATTCTGCCCATTCCCGCATTGAACATCATCATCTCCACACTTTGCATGAACGATCTTATGGAACGATTTCGACTTTTCTTTGTTATTCTTAGATTCCATGAAATTTCCTTTTATTATTAATGTTCCTTGGGGAATGTCAAAGTTTTCTTCAGCCTTTGGATGTCGCTTTTCAAGGATAGAGGCAAAGATGTTTTCACAAATAAGATTCCTTTCGGCATTGGTGTAGCATGCATATGTTACATCTCCAGTTTCTAAATCGTCAAATGTAGGAAGTTTGAAGTCTTTCCTTACCACTCTTGTGTTAATTAATTCAATATCCGATTTTCTTATATTTCCATGATGCATCCTTCGAAGAATTTCACCCCACCTTAAATCATCCTTAAATCTCCAGTTTCCCATTGTTAAACTTATACTTCTGTTGATTGTTCCCCAAAGTGGATTTTTTGATTCATCATAGATAACATCTTTCTTTCCAACTGGATTTAGTTGTGAAAAGTCTCCGCAAAAGATTATACTCAATCCACCGAAAGGGTGATTAAGTGCATCTGAATTAAATTGCGCCATGATATTCCGTAAATATTTGTCGAGTTTTAGAAAATCCGTGATGTCCATCATTGAAATTTCGTCAATGAAAAGCATTTTTGCCAGAATCCAATTTATGGACCAGTTTTTAAGGACACTAGAGAGCTTCCTCCTTAATCCAGCAATCGTATGTATTGTGTCTCCTTTAATTTGCGCTGCGGCAGTGTTAGTCGTAGCTGAAACAATAAAAACTGAATCATTGAAGGGTTTTCCGATGGCACGACAAAACTGTCTACAAAATGCCCTGCATGCATTTAATACAAAGCTTTTTCCACTGCCTCCACAACCACTGAGACACATAATCAATTTATTCAGACCACCTCTATTTATTAAGGTTTTTCGGGCCTTTTCTAATTCCATCATGTTGTAGATTTTGAGCAAGGATGGATCGTCCAAGTGTGCTAACATGAATGAAGAACAAATTACATTAAAAGCCGATTCCTGCTTTAGATCCAGTTCGTAATGTGTAATACATGCCTTCATAGCCAACGGATAAACCTCGAAGTTAAAACTATTGTCATCTTCCATTTCTTTCCAGGTTGGTTCTTGAATGTTTAACGATCTGTCGCAATTGAGAACCACTGTTACTATATCATATTTTTGATTGGTTGACAACTCTTTAAGGGCATCATCCGCAATAGTATCATCACTGCTGGAATAACATTCATTTGGGGAATCTAATAATGCAGACCTCATATCTCTTACTGGATCTTTAAGAATGTGATCATGATTCATTGATTTCCGTAATGTTCCACATAAGTCATCCTTCCCTAAAAGTTCCTCATTAAATATTCCAATTTCCTCAACAATAAGGTCAACATTTTCAATGGAACTGTCATTGTGGGCATTGCTGCGATCTGTAGTATGGTCTTCATCTTCAATATCCTCAATAATGTTGTCGAAGGAATTACTTGAATCAGCTTCCTGAACAGAGTCATCCTTGACTATGATCTTTTTCGTGTTTTCGACATCTTGAATATTCTGCATAATCCTTGATGAATCCCAATAGAGTGACCCAATTTCATAAGATTCCTTAAAAAACTTCCACCTGTTATTCGGTTCTGGGAAATCGTGTATTTGCCGAAACGGATAGAACAGGATAAGCATTTTCGTTGCATAATCATTCCTTATCTCTCTTGTACTGTCGTCAATTTCCTCGTTTTCCATGTGCAGCTTACAAAGTTCAAGATCTGGAATTTTTTCCTTATAATAAATCATGGGTACTTTGTGGTATTTCAATTTTTCAAGACACGCGAAGTTATAGCCAGGGTATCCATCCATAAATTTAAAGAAAAAGTTTTCCTCAAAGTCACTTTCCATGTTTTCTCTTTGACTATTTGAAAGAGAGGATTGCAATTTCATTTCATACTGCTGAACAAATTCCCATACACAGATGCTGTCGAATCTTTCATCGAGTGGTCTGTATATGTATTGCATAAGATTGCAATCCATCCATGCATTTTCTTTATTCTTATTCCTTCTTAAACGAAAGTGAATATCGTTTCCCAGGAGCCAAGCTTCAAATTGCGAAATGAAAATATAAGAGAATTCATGTGAGAACTTAAAGCGTGTTTCATGCATCACTAAGTGCCATGCCATTGTAGAACTTAAAATTTTCGAAGATAAATGTGCTAAAATACCGGAAAGAACATGACCCAAACCCACTTTGAAATCGACTTGAGGGACATTTTCTTGAATGTTCATATCATCCGTAAGAAGTTCATGTAGTGCTTCTTCATTTTGCCTTAATCGCCTTAAACGTTTTGCAATTGCTGTACAGTGCTTTAAAAAGGGGAACTGCTCTTCTTCCGAATTTCCTTTAGTACTGTATAACGTTACATAGTAGATGCAGTTACGGTTTCCCATTGCAACATTGTTGTTGTAGCCAAAAATTTGTGATACAACAGGGTTATTTGTGTTTAAGAAGACATCAGCAATATCTCGCTTCGTTTCCATCGAAAATGGGTAACATTCAGCATTTTTCCCATGTCCTAGAGCGGAATACCAAGTAGAAACGTCAGAGGTCGAATCAACAATTAATTCGTAATTGTCCTGTAACATCCTTGGATAATGGAATCTGCATTCATTTGATTTTTTAAAGCATCCTCTCCTATGTCGGTAGTCATGTTCATTGAAGCGATTAAGGATAATTGTATCCAGAAGTTTTTTCCACAATTTATCTGGATTTCTTAGTAGGTATTCGCTATCATACATATACCTAAGAGCAACGTTATCCAGCTGTTCCTTAGTTAATGGAAAACATGTATCTTTATGGAAACTAAAGGAAGTATTTTGCTGGTTTAGTTCATCATTCCATCGTCGAACAGCATTCCAAATAATCTCGTTCGTAGTGAATTGTTTTCCACAACAGCCGCATGTTCCTATTATACCCCTTAAAACATGGCAATTCCGAATATGCCGCATTTTATGGAAATTTGCCTTACTAAGAGATGAGGGTATGACTCGGCAGACATTAGAAAGAGTAACTTCTGGTAATTCACAAGTTTCTACAGAACTTTTCGGCTTTTTATGGATGTAGTCTTCCTCTGACAGGTTGTAGGTTGATGACATGGTTTTTTTCATGTATCTTTCAAGTTCTTTTTTTGCTTCATCTCTAACCTTTTCATTTTTAGACCACAACAAACTGACCAAAGTATCAAACTCAGATATAAACAATAGAACGTGAGAATGCAATGTAAATTTAGCTTGTTCTTCGGTAGTGTCAGACCATCCTAGAACCTTCCCAAAAATACCAGGTTTTCCTTGTCTTTTGGCCGTAAAGTCCCATCCGACGAGACATTCCATAATTATCTGCATAATAGAATTGTACTCTCTAGCGCATACTCCAGGATTATCTATTCGCATTTTCGACCGTAACAAAATGTCAGCAATTACTTCATTATCTTCCATTCCAATCTGCGGCAGCAATTGCATTTTGAGGTTAACGCACAGTTTGATCCGAAAACTGCATTCATCCCCAGGTGATATAGTAAAAAAAACAGCAGGTGGCCCAAATGAGTACCACATGGAAAAAAGCTTCGCTCGTGCTTCTTTGGCCGATTCATCACAGTGTGGAAGGTTTTTGCAACAAGCAGTTATAGAGTGAAATAATTCACTAGCGATGGTACCCCTATCTTGAACCATATCATTCCTTGAATGTTTAGCTATCCTCATGATATCCGCTTCAGTTACCTTTGATAATGTTTCTCCTCTTGATAAACCTTGCAATGACGACCCCGACATGCATTTAAGGTATGCTGACTGAAAACTCTTGGACCTTAAATACATATGACAAATTACAAGGATAATATCGGATCTTTGAAACATCGGCAAGGATAATCTCAAGAAATGTTTAAGACATTCACCAACCGAAACCCGATTTCTTCTATCTTCCTCAATTCCGCCAGTTCCAAACGGAAAGTGAAGTGGAAATAATGTTGGCAAAGTGATTCTGTAATCAGCCACATAATTCCTTGAATTATAAATCAAGGTTGGTTCTTTATCTTTAAGGAGGGCATCGATAAACTCCATTTGGGAATGAAACACCGAATTTGACGAATTTGGATCACCATTATTCGGGAACCAGTACTGAATTTCTACTTGCTCTTCAACATTTGGGTCTTCTGACTCTTCTATCCTTGAATCCTCATCTTCAATTACCACTGGTAAAGGACATTCATTGAAGTGTAGAAACTTAACAAAGAACGGATTATTAACCCTGAGCCACTCGTATAATTCTTTTAAATGTAGGACATCCGCCAAACATCGATTCTTTATTATATGCTTTTGAGCAGGAGTAAAATTTCCACAAAGAACGACATATACGTTGTTTGTTTTGGTGATAGATGAATGGAACTTTAAGGAACCCATCAAATTTTCTGGAGATTGATTGAAGAATGAAAATGATCCAGAAATTGCTTTATGTGCCCCCCCACAATATGACAAAACATAAGCATAAGGTCTAACTGGTGAAAGCATTGGACTGGTGATTTCATTTATCTTAGAAGACAGATTGTCAGGTAGTAAACCAATAGCAAAATTATTTGCAATGGCAAATTTTGGCGGTAGTTTGTCCAACATATCATTTTGCAAAGAACGGTGGCATTGAGAGCAACATAGATATTCATCATTTTCCCTAATTCTTGCCCTAGGTGATAGCAGTAGATGTTTAAGATCAGGATCATGGACTTCATAACATGCCTTTAGTCCATCTTTAATATCTGGAATCATTAGTCTCTGTTTTTGTCGAAGCAGCAAGCATTTATTGATCCATAAAAGTTCTTCGGTGCCGCAAATAAAACGATCACAGCAAACACATACATTAGCCTGGTGGCATTGATCATACATTGGAAAAGTTACTGATGAAAATTTTTCAGTCGAAGAAGAAGTTAACCTGATACTATCTTTCACCTCATCCGTAAAAATCTCATTGTGAGTTACCTTGGTTTTCATAAGATGCTTGAATGCATTTCTTGTAGATTGTATAACTTCAACAAACTCTGATATTCGAGGGATGAGCCGTAAAGTTTCTTGATTAGTCGTCTCTGCCATAAGATTTGATTTCAATAGGCGATTTTGGGTTTCCTTAATCCTTATTTGATTAACCTCATCATTGTTTAGGAAGCTCCTAGCTGTGGCCATATATCTTGCACTTGCTTCTCTCCTCTGTTCAGTTTCATCAAAGGATTCATGAGAACGCCTTAAAGCGACTTGTCTAGCCACTTGTGCATTCCTTAATATTCTTTGATCGTCCGTTTGGGTAGCTCTCCTAAAAGCCATATTTTGAGCATTACATATCCTTCTCTGCATTAATTTATGTTCACCTAGATTAACCCTGTAAATTGCATTATTCAGAACATTGCGTTGTTTTTTATGGCTAATGTCATTTTGGTTTGCATCGGAATTATCATGTCTTTCACAACTTTCTATGATTCGTTTGGTACGCTGTCTTTCCTTGCGAGCTTTACATACAAGCCTCTTTCTTAATGATTCGTTGTCTACTGTGATCGTTACTTCCTTCTTCTTTGACTTTTCGGCTTCTCTTTGTTTAGCCTTATATTCTCTATTTTTCTTCCTTTTCTCATACAACGCTATCTCCTTGGTCAAACTTTCCATGTTTTTTAAAAGCAAAATGTTATAACAATTATCATTCCATTGAGTTCAGCCGAAACGGTATATGACTGTCCAGTGCCTTCCTTGTATTGTCTTTAACTTTGAAATGGCAAGAATTTTAACGAACCTTTAAAGATAAAAGTAACCACCACTTTTAAACTAGCCTTGTATTACCATAATTTCTTGTATTACCATATAAATATAAGTACAGTACTTATAGATATAGTAAAAGTAACCACCACTTTTAAGTTAGCCTTGTATTACCATAATTTCTTGTATTACTTTCTTGTACTTTCTTGTATTACAATATAAATATTGGTACGTGTACGCGTAACTGCTTGTCCATTAACGCGCATGTATATGTGGCGAGCGAGTTCGCCTAAGCGTCATACGAGTCTGTCTAGCAGCCAGTAATACATCGACTGGCTTTATGCTTTTCTGATGTCTAGCACATGTATGATCTACACTCTACACTGCTTGGCGAAAGAGTTGACTGAGAGCCGCCATTGCATATGCAGGACGGTTTGCTAGCTGTTTTTGACTGAAAAAAAACTTCTCTCATCTGTAGACTTACGCTCAGTCAAAAATCTGACACATAAAACGTATTCACATAAAAAAATAATATTACTAAATAATATATTAAAAATATAAAACCGACGTCAACGAGCGTGACACATAAATAATCGCACACAAACACACGGAACTATGGCACGTACGGGGACACGTACGTAGCCATACAAAATAAAAAGACGAGAGAGAATCCCGACTCCCAGTATAGAACTCGGCCTGACTGACCTCGGACTGCACGCTAGTCGCGCGGCCGAGGTCAGGTGACTAACGGGTTTTTTCCTGGGACACAATCCGTACGTAAGTAGAACAACCATTTTGCCCCC
>ENA-OWNS01001174-OWNS01001174.1-marine-metagenome-genome-assembly--contig:-NODE-1174-length-10857-cov-3.217625_pt1 | contig 10857 bp, 10 predicted proteins | sample MGYA00238137_ERZ651772 | MGnify/ENA primary metagenome ERZ651772 (study PRJEB26903, sample SAMN06264699) | marine metagenome | isolation source: Columbia River Estuary | place: USA:Columbia River... | reverse complement strand
GTATTGAAATGGGAGCTAGAGGCGGAATGATTGCTCCAGATGAAACAACTTTTAATTACATAAAAGACAGACAGTTTGCTCCTAAAGGAACAGATTTTGACAAAAAAGTAGCCTATTGGAAAACCTTACCATCAGATATTGATGCTGTTTTTGATCAAGAATATATTTTTGATGCAAATGATATTGGCCCTATGGTTACCTACGGAACTAATCCTGGAATGGGAATAAAAATCACAGAAACTATTCCTGAGGAAAATAATAGTTCTTTTAAAAAGTCTTTAGAATATATGAATTTTGAAGCGGGATCATCATTAATTGATCAGCGCATTAACTATGTTTTTATAGGTAGTTGTACAAATTCAAGAATTGAAGACTTTAGAGTAGCCGCTAATTTCATTAAAGGAAAACAAAAAGCAGAAAATGTAACTGCTTGGCTGGTTCCAGGAAGCAAGCAAGTGGAAACTCAAATAATTGAAGAAGGTTTAAAAGAAATTTTTGTTAATGCGGGGTTTGAGTTAAGACAACCTGGATGCTCTGCATGCCTGGCAATGAATGACGATAAAATACCAAAAGGTGAATATTGTGTCTCAACTTCTAACAGAAATTTTGAAGGAAGACAAGGTCAAGGATCTAGAACTATTTTAGCGAGTCCTTTAGTTGCAGCAGCTACTGCTGTTGAGGGTAAAATTATAGACATAACCAAACAATTAAATTAATGGAAAAGTTTACAAAAATTATATCCAACGCAATTCCATTAGCCATAGAAAATATTGATACAGATCAAATTATTCCGGCTAGGTTTTTAAAGGCTACAGATAAAAAAGGATTTGGTGACAATGTATTCAGAGATTGGAGATTTGATAAAAATGGAAATACCAACACAGCTTTTTCACTAAATAATTCCTTGTACTCAGGAAGTATATTAATTGCTGGTGATAACTTTGGATGTGGATCTAGTAGAGAACATGCAGCCTGGGCACTCGTTGGCTATGGGTTTAAAGTAATTGTTTCAAGTTTTTTTGCAGATATCTTTAAAGGAAATGCTTTAAACAATGGTTTGTTACCTTTACAGGTAACTCCTTCTTTTTTAGCTGTTTTAATGAAAACTATCAAAGAAAATCCTGAAACTAAAATTGAAGTAGATTTAGAAAATCGAAAAATCTCTCTTTCTGATACTAATGTGCATGAAAACTTTGATATCGATCCTTACAAAAAAACATGTATGATTAATGGATATGATGATATAGATTACCTGTTAAGTAAAAAAGAAATGATAAAGGCTTTTGAAACTCAGAGAAAGTAATTATTATAAATTAAAACCTTATATTTCCATTCTTTTCGGAAACAAAATAAAATGAAATTAAAAATAGCCACCCTACCAGGAGACGGAATTGGACCAGAAGTAACCAATGAAGCAATTAAAGTATTAAAAGCTATAGCTTCAGAATTTGACCATACGTTTATTTTTGAAGAAGCTAATGTTGGTGCAATAGCAATAGACAAAACTGGAAATCCTTTACCAGATGAAACACTAGAACTTTGCATGTCTACAGATGCTATATTATTTGGTTCCATAGGGCATCCAAAATATGACAACGACCCCTCAGCAAAAGTAAGACCGGAGCAAGGTTTGTTAAAACTTAGAAAATCTTTGGGGTTATTTGCTAACATCCGTCCTGTAAAAGCATACGAAACACTTCTAGACAAGTCTCCATTAAAAAAAGAGATCATTTCAGGGACAGATATTAGTATTTATAGAGAATTAACTGGTGGGATTTATTTTGGAGAAAAGCAACTAAGCAAAGATGGAAATACAGCATCAGATTTGTGTGAATACAATCGTTTTGAAATTGAAAGGATAGCACATTTAGCCTTTAAAGCAGCTTTAAACAGAAATAAGAAAGTAACCCTAGTAGACAAAGCTAATGTGTTGGAGAGCTCTAGGTTGTGGCGTAAAGTAGTTGGAGAGGTAGCAAAAGAATATTCAGAAGTAGCTCTAGACTTCTTATTCGTAGATAATGCTGCAATGCAAATGATATTAAACCCAAAACAATTTGATGTAATTCTTACAGAAAATATGTTTGGAGACATTATTAGTGATGAAGCTAGTGTTATAGGTGGATCAATAGGTTTACTAGCATCCGCATCAGTTGGTGAAAAATATGCCTTATTTGAACCCATACACGGCTCCTACCCACAAGCAACTGGAAAAAGCATAGCTAACCCTATCGCATCTATTTTATCTGCTGCTATGTTATTAGATCATTTTCAACTAACTAAGGAAGCAGCTCTAGTAAGAAAAGCTGTAGATAAATCTTTAAAATTACAAATTACAACACCAGATTTAAATTCAAAAACAGATATGGTTACTACTTCCAAGGTTGGAGATTTTATCGAAGATTTCATCAACAATCCTAATGATACTAATGTAAATTTCACTAACATTCATCTTGGACAATCTACCATTATTTAAAACTATCTAGGAAATTTTTTTCTAATATCATTTAGACATAAATTATGAATACTACCAATATGGGTGTGTTCTTTGGCATTGGTATACTCGTAAGTTCCATTTGTCACTGAAGCCCCTATTTGTTGATATGCCTCTCTAAAAGAAAGTCCTTTCATCACTAAATTATTAATAGAATCTACTGTACTTAAATACGTATATTTATCATCTAGAAAATCTATCTTCTTCACTTTAATTTGTTGTATAGAGTAATTGAAAATTTCTAAAATGGTTTTCATTTCCTCAATTAAATTGATCATATTTTCCTTGAGAAGTTGAAAATCTCTGTGATAGCCACTCGGTAGATTATTTGTAATTAAAGTCATTTCTATCTGTAAAGCTTGAATTTTATTTGACTTTCCTCTTATTAATTCAAATACATCAGGATTTTTTTTATGAGGCATGATACTACTTCCAGTAACTAATGAATCTGGAAAAGCAATAAAATCAAAATTTTGACTCATATACAAACAAATATCCATTGAAAACCTAGATAAAGTATTTGCTATAGCGCCCAATGCAGCTGCAATTGTTCTTTCATTTTTTCCCCTTCCCATTTGTGCAGCTATGACGTTGTACTTAAGAGCACCAAAGCCAAGCTCTTTCGTTGTAAATTTTCTGTCTATCGGAAATGAACTTCCATAACCTGCAGCAGACCCAAGTGGATTCTGATCTATTGTTTTAATAGCAGCATCTAGAAGATATACATCATCTACAATTACCTCTGCATAGGAAGAAAACCATAACCCAAATGAAGATGGCATAGCCACTTGAAGGTGAGTATACCCGGGTAATAAACATTTTTTATGAAGTTCTGCAAGGTTCAACAATGTATCAAAAAAAGTACCCACTAGCCCTTTTATTGTTTGTAATTGATCTTTATAGTACAACTGTAAAGCAACCAATACTTGGTCATTTCTGGACCGTGCCGTATGAATTTTTTTACCAACCTCTCCAAACATATTGGTTAATTCAAATTCTATTTTAGAATGTACATCTTCAAATTGAGTTTCAATAACAAATGTTCCTTCATGAATTTGTTTTTCTAAAATTGACAATCCTTTCTCTAATTGCTGAAGTTCTATTGCTGTTATAATACCAATAGAAAACAACATTTTTGCATGAGCTAATGAAGCATTTACATCATATTTTGCTAGATGCATATCTATTTCCCTGTCATTCCCAACAGTAAACTGTTCTATTTTTTTATCTATTTTTATTCCTTTATCCCAGAGTTTCATCTTTAGTATCTAATAATGTTTTTTCTAATAGTTTAATATACAGGGTAATCCCCTCTTCAATTTCTTGCAAATAAATAAATTCATCGGCGGTATGTGATCTCGTACTGTCTCCAGGACCCAATTTTAAAGAAGGACAACTTAAAACAGATTGATCCGATAATGTTGGAGATCCATAGGTCTTTCTACCCAATTCTAAACCTGCTTTAATTAGGTCATGTTCAACTGATATAGAGGAAGAATTTAATCGTAAACTCCTTGGAACAATGGTAGAACAAGGAGATTCATTTTCCAAAATCTCAGCAATTTCTTTATTTGAATACCTATCATTTACACGAACATCTACCACCAAAGTTACTTCAGAAGGGATGGCGTTATGTTGCTTACCTGCCTGTATTTGGGTAACTGTCATTTTTACATCTCCTAAGCTTTCCGAATACTTTTCAAATGCATACTCCTGAAACCATTTTAACACTTCTATACTATTGTAAATGGCATTATCATCATTTTTATGAGCAGCATGTCCCGGGGTACCAATAACTTTAGCATCAAAAACTACCAAGCCTTTTTCAGCTATAGCTAGTTGCATCAAGGTAGGTTCTCCAATAATAGCAACAGATATCTCAGGTATAATAGACAACATGCTATTTAATCCGTTTTCTCCACTGCTCTCCTCCTCCGCTGAAGCTACCATAACCAAATTGTATTTTAAGTTCTTATGATGATAAAAAAAAGAAAATGTTGCCAATAGAGAAACCAAACAACCTCCAGCATCATTACTACCAAGCCCGTATAATTTACCGGCATTAATAATTGGGTCAAAAGGATCTTTGGTGTATCCATTATTAGGTCTAACAGTATCATGATGAGAGTTCAACAAAAGGGTTGGCTTTGTTTCATCGAAATATTTATTAATGGCCCAAATATTATTATTAGTTCTATTGAAAGAGAAATCAGAATCTTGAAACCAAGATTCAATTAACAAAGCTGTATGATGTTCTTCAGAGGAATATGAAGGTGTTTTTATTAAACTTTTTAATAGTGAAATGGCCTCTAAAATTAATTTTTCTTTTTTCATAATTTTTGAATGGTTGTAAAGTTGGAATGATGATCAAAAAGCATGGTAGGATGCCCTATACAAACTTTTGAAACATTATGATCTAGCGCATAAAAACAGTTATCTAATTTAGGAATCATGCCTTCATTAATTATGTTAGATTTTTTTAATTCTATGTACGTTTTATTATTTATTTTTTTAATCACAGAGTTTTCATCATTCGTTCGCTGTAGTACCCCTTTTTTTTCAAAACAATAATACAATTCAACTTTATAATCATTCGAAAAAGCAATCGCTAATTCGGAAGCAATAGTATCTGCATTTGTATTTAATAATTGTCCTTTTTCATCATGAGATATTGCAGAAAAAATATTTGTTATATTATTGTTTATCAATATTTTAAGAATACTTATATCAACTTTTACTATATCACCAGCAAAACCATAATTTATTGGAGTTTCAGACCTTTTATTAGCAATAATTGTATTTCCATCTGCTCCAGTAAACCCAACAGAATTACATCCAAAGCTTTGCAGTTTAGCCACAATATTTTTATTTATTTTACCAGCATAAACCATGGTTATAATGTCTAAAGTTTCTGCATTTGTAACCCTTCTTCCGTCTATTAATTGAACTGGAATATTCATTTTATTAGATAAATCTGAAGCTAATTTACCTCCTCCATGAACTAAAATTTTTGGTCCATTTAAACTTGAAAAATCTTTTAAAAAAGAGAGTAAACTAACTTCGTTATTTATTATATTTCCGCCTATTTTTATAACTTTTAGTGTTTTCATTACAATGTTTTTAAAATATTTTTTAACACTATTTGAGCCGCATAAGTTCTATTATTTGCTTGTTCAATCACCAGCGAGTTTTCACCATCTAAAACTGCATCTTCTACAACAACATTTCTTCTTACTGGTAAACAATGCATAAACTTTGCATTTCCTAATTTCTCATTAGTTAGCATCCAGTTTTCATCTACAGACACAATTTTACCGTAATCATGATAATTACTCCAATTTTTAGCATATACAAAATCCGCATCTTTTAAGGCCTCGTCTTGGTTATAGCTAACAGGAACACCTTTAGTAATGTTAGAATTTAATTCATATTGTTTTGGATGCGTAATCAAAAGATCTACATCTATTTCTTTCATTATGTTAATAAAAGAGTTCGCTACAGCATGAGGTAATGCTTTTGGATGAGGTGCCCAGGTTAAGACAACTTTTGGTCTTGAAGTTGTTTTCAATTCACTAATAGTAATAGCATCTGCAAGCGCCTGTAATGGATGTGCCGTAGCACTTTCCATATTAACAATTGGTACTGAAGCATATTTTACAAAACTATGAAGCACCTGCTCTGTTTCGTCTTTTTCCTTGTTTGTAAGGGTAGGAAATGCTCTAATAGCAATAATATCTCCATATTGAGATATAACATTAGCAGCTTCCTTAATATGCTCTGCTTTGGCAAGATTCATAATAGTTCCATCGTCATATTCTAAATTCCAACAATCATTAATATTTAGAACCATCACATCCATCCCAAGACTCTTCGCAGCTTTTTCAGTGCTTAGCCTAGTTCTTAGACTAGCATTAAAAAAAAGCATTACCAAGGTTTTATACTTGCCTAAATTTTCAAATTGATAGGGATTGTTTTTTAATTGAATAGCTTCTTGAACAGTATACTCAATATTTTTTATATCGTTAATTGTTACATATTTCTTCATAATACTTCTGTTTTTAGAGCCGTAAAAAACACGTCTATATGCTTCTTCTGTATAGTTAGAGATGGCAAAATTCTTAATACATTCGGATTTTTAGCATTTCCTGTAAAAATGTGATGCTTGTAGATAAGTTTTTTTCTTAGTTTGGATATAGGGAAATCAAATTCTAACCCCAGCATTAGCCCTCTTCCTTTTACAGCTTTTAAATGAGGCAATGATTGGGCTTTCTTTTTAAAATAATCAAAAATCACCTTTGCATTTTCTTGAAGTTTTTCTGCTTTGATTACCTCCAAAACTGTTAAAGAAGCTATGCAGGCTAGATGATTTCCTCCAAAGGTTGTTCCCAATAGACCAAACGAAGCTTTTATTTTTGGATGAATTAAAATTCCGCCAATTGGAAAACCATTACCCATTCCTTTTGCCATGGATATAATATCTGGGATAATTTTATGTTTTTGAAACGCAAAAAAATCACCAGTTCTTCCAAAACCAGATTGAACTTCGTCTGCAATGAGTACCACATTAAATTTTATACATAGATGATGCAACCTTTTATAAAAACTCGTTGTACTTTCATCTAATCCGCCTACGCCTTGCACGCATTCTATAATAACCGCACAAACATCATTATTACTTAATGCATTTGCTACCCCAGTAATATCACCCAAATCAAATAGCTCTATTTCTTGTTGTGCATTAATCGGTGCAATTATTTTGGAGTTATCTGTCACTGCTACTGCAGCTGAAGTTCTTCCGTGAAAACCATTTTTAAAGGCAATAACTTTCTTTTTCTTCGTGTGAAAAGATGCTAGTTTTAATGCATTTTCATTCGCTTCTGCACCCGAGTTACACAAAAACAATTGATAATCATTGCACCCTGAAGCCTCTACCAGTTCTGTAGCGAGCTCTTTTTGCAAAGGATTTTGAATAGAATTACTATAAAATCCTATTTTATTAATTTGTTTGGCAATATTGTAAACATATTTTGGATGAGAATGACCAATAGAAATAACTGCATGCCCTCCATATAGATCTAAATACTCTACCCCATGTTCATCATAAATAAAAACATCTTTAGCTGTATCAGGTTTGATGTCAAATAACGGATATACATTAAATAAACTCATATTTGATCTGTTTTAATACTATTTATTTTATTAAAAGAGGCCACCATTCCCTGAATCAAAGAAGAACTTAAGCCTTTGTGTTCCATTTCATTTAATCCTTCTATAGTGCATCCATTAGGAGTGGTTACCCTATCTATTTCTTCCTCTGGATGATTTCCAGTTGCTATTAATAATTGTGCTGCTCCCTCAGAGGTATACATAGATAATTTTTGTGCTTCATGCGCATCAAACCCTAACTGAATTGCAGCTTGAGTTGTTGCCCTGATTAATCGCATCCAAAAAGCCACACCGCTAGCACATATTACCGTGGCTGCTTGCATTTGATTTTCTGGAATAATTATCGATGTACCTAATCTGTTAAAAATAGCTTCAGCTATTTTAATTCTTTCTGCTCCTTTTTTATTACTACACAAGCAAGTCATAGATTTACTTACAGCTATGGCAGTATTAGGCATGGCTCTTACAACATACTTATCTATACCTATACTATTTTCAATTTTTGAAACAGAATAACCAGTAATCGTAGAAATTATAACATGTTTCTCTGTGAGCAAATCTTTAATAGTATTTAAAATTCCTTCTAAATGTGCAGGTTGTACAGCAAAAATTAAAATGTCTGAGTTCTTAACTGCTTTTCTATTATCAGAAGTCAAAAAGACATTTGAATACCCTTTATATTCTTTAATATTTTCTAAATTTCTTCTGGTTAAATACAATGAGGTAATTGCATTTTGAGTAATTAACCCAGTGGCTATAGAGCACCCTAAATTACCTGTTCCTATGATTGCTATTTTCATAATTTATTTATTTTAAAAATATGTTCCTTTTAATTTCAAGCCCTCAGATTCATCAAACCCAAACATTAGATTCATATTTTGAACTGCTTGACCCGATGCACCTTTTAATAGGTTGTCTATACAACTTGTTATTAGTAATTTGTTTTTGTGTTTAGTTATATGAATCAAGCATTTACTCGTATTAACAACTTGCTTTAAATGCAACTCTTGATGGGTAACAAAGGTTAGTGCAGCATCTTTATAAAATTCATTATAAACGCTAATCACATCCTCTAAACTTCCAAAAAACTGAGTATACATCGTTGCAAAAATTCCTCTGGAAAAATTACCTCTGGTTGGAATAAAATTAATGTCGTGAGAGAACTCTTCTTGATACTGTTTTATCGATTGATACACCTCCTTTAAATGTTGATGTTCAAAAGGTTTATAGTAAGAGTAATTATTATCTCGCCACGTAAAATGAGAGGTTTTCGATAATGAGGTCCCAGCACCAGTTGCACCAGTCACTGCATTTATATGTAAATCATCATGAATTAAACGATTAGATACCAGCGGTAAAACACCCAATTGTAATGCCGTAGCAAAGCAACCCGGGTTTGCAATATTATCAGCATTCTTAATTTTTTCTTTATGAAGTTCAGGCAACCCGTACACAAATTCTTTTCCTTGAAAAATAGCATCATTTTTAAGCCTAAAATCTGTACTTAAATCAATAACTTTTGTTGATGATGAAATAGTTGTTTTAACTAAGAAATCTTTTGAATTTCCGTGCCCTAAGCATAAAAATAGCACATCAACATTTGAATTAATTTTACTAGAAAAAATTAAATCTGTATCACCTATCAAATCCTGATGAACAGCACTTACTTTATTCCCAGCATTTGAGGTACTGTAGACGTATTTGATTGCAACTTCTTTATGATTTAATAAAATTCTAATTAATTCACCTGCAGTATATCCTGCACCCCCAATAATTCCTATATCTATCATTTGTGTGTCTGTTTAACTATTTTACTCTGATTTGCATATATTTTAATAAATCCTTTTGCTTCATCTGCTGTCCAACATTTATTTTCTTCGCCATAAGTTCCAAAATCAGTATCCATCAAATCATTTTTTGAAGCAATACCATCTATAGTGAAATGATATGGTTTTAAGCTTATATAAACATGCCCTGAAACTTGTTTTTGACTACTCTCTAAAAAAGCTTCAAAATCTCTCATAACCGGATCTAAAAATAATCCTTCATGCAAATGAGTTCCATACCAATTAGACAGGTATTCTTTGTGTTGTAATTGCCATTTTGTTAGGATATGTTTTTCAAGCAAGTGATGAGCTTTAATAGTAATGGTTGCTGCTGCTGCTTCAAAGCCAACCCTTCCTTTAATACCTAAAATAGTATCTCCAACATGGATATCTCTACCTATTGCATATTTGGAGGCTAATTTGTTTAATTTTTCTATGCATTTATGTGGTAAATCTTGCTCTTTATTAACGGCAACCAACTCTCCTTTAGAAAAAGTTAATTGCACTTGTTGTTCATCTTTTTTCTGTAACTGTGATGGATAAGCTTCTTCAGGCAAAGAAAGATGAGAAGTAAGTGTTTCTTGACCTCCAATACTTGTTCCCCAAAGCCCTTTATTAATTGAATACTTGGCTTTAGACCAAGTCAACTCTATTCCATTAGCTATTAAAAATTGAATTTCTTCTTGTCTTGATAAATGCTGGTCTCTAATAGGAGTAATAATTTTTATTTCAGGAGCTAGTGTTTGAAAAATTAAATCAAACCTAACTTGATCATTACCTGCCCCTGTACTTCCGTGAGCTACATAATCTGCATTTATTTTTTTAGCATATTTAATAATTTCTACTGCTTGAATACTTCTTTCGGCACTTACAGATAATGGATAGGTATTGTTTTTTAAAACGTTCCCAAAAATTAAGAATTTCACTACTTTCTGATAGTACGATTCAACTGCATTGATGTTTTGATATGTTTTTACGCCCATAGCATAAGCCTTCTCCTCTATGGTTTCAATTTCCGATTCAGTGAAACCTCCAGTGTTTACAGATACAGCATGAACTTCGTAATCTAAATATTTAGAAAAATAAACAGCACAATAAGACGTATCTAATCCACCACTATATGCTAATACAAGTTTCTTTTTCATAATTTTTAATTTAATTTTTCTAGTTTATGTTTCATTTTATATTTCGAATAATTGTATATGTAAGCAAAGCTAAGCTAACGCTTTAAGACTTTAGATATAAAATTTTGAATGTTGAACTGAGATCTTGAATTCTCCTTCAACGAACAGGCCCTTGAACCTTTAACCTTTTATCCTCCGAATCCGCCTCGGCGGAGAAGGAGGGCTGCACCCAGCACCAACAAAAAACCCG
>ENA-OWNS01001173-OWNS01001173.1-marine-metagenome-genome-assembly--contig:-NODE-1173-length-10857-cov-3.945547_pt1 | contig 10857 bp, 25 predicted proteins | sample MGYA00238137_ERZ651772 | MGnify/ENA primary metagenome ERZ651772 (study PRJEB26903, sample SAMN06264699) | marine metagenome | isolation source: Columbia River Estuary | place: USA:Columbia River... | reverse complement strand
GGGTAAGGGGTTAGAAGTCATGGCGCAAACTCCCCACTAGATTCCTCAAGTGGTCGCTAGCAAGCTTGATCCAGCCATCCATCATCCACGTTTGGTGCTTATCTACAGTATTCGAGGCTTTAATCAGCGCCACGGCAACGTCATTTCTAACTTGATTGTGCGAGTAGGACTTTTTACAAAGGGCCAATATCAAGCTATCGTTTTCAGTCCGGTTGAAGCGCAAATAGAAGTTATCTAAATCTGGATCACCTGATTGATAGATCCACTTTTTATCAATACATCTGTTGATAGTGTCGTCGTCTTGGCCCCTGTCTTCAGAGAACCGCTCTACTCGCTCATCGTCACATGCGACGCCACCGCCTTCTGAGGCCAAGAGGTAGATAAGGTCCATTTCTGTGTGGTCTATGGTGTCCTTACTCATCAGCGTTCCCCTTCTCAACAAGCACGCGCCCCTGTTCGGCGTGGATCGTGTCACCGTAATCAATCGCCATGCTTAAGTCGCACGTCCGATTGTGGAACTTGATATCAACACCAGAAATGCGCTTGAACTCGGTAAGGTCGCCCTGGTTGGTCTTCTCTCTGATCGTGAGACTGTGCATCACTTGCCCTCCCACGATCTGAGGATTGAACGAAGCTGGTCATGGCTCGTTAGAACCATGACGCCAGATGGGCCTTTAGCTTGGATCTTATTATCGCGCTCAACTAGGAGACTGCGGAAATCAAGGTCGTTGCGCACTGGGGCGTCTTGGGTTGGATTGGGTAACATTACGCTGCCTCCTGCATTAGGTTTTGGATACGTCCAGCAGCAACAGCCGCCGCTTCTACCGTGTCGTGGTATTCGAGAACATCAGGACCAGACAGCAAGCACTTATTGAGTGGGGTAATCGCCCAAACGCCGGACTTGTAACCGGTTGCTGTTGATTTCCACTCAACGCCACTAACGAATAATGAAGGCTTGAGGTCTGCAAGATCATCTCTCAGTGACGCTAACCGGCTTTCTTCTGCTGTACGAGCAGAGCCACGCTTCATCTCGATGTTCTGCTTGGACTCTTCGATCGCGCAAAGAATGTCGTTCTTGCGCTCTTCGGTGGAATCATTTATTTGTGTTTTAGCCATTGCTGGACCCTCTAGTTTTGTTTTGGTTAGGCCCTGAAGAATGTTTTGGCGAACGCTTCGGGGCCGTTTTGTTAGTGATTTCCTTATACGATAGGATTTCTTTTAATTCAACCGTTTCAGTCAACTTTATGTCCATATGATTTACTTTGTTGACCTTTATAGCCAGGTTTGCTATGAGTCGCTTAATGATTACAGGAACACAAATAGCAGGCGCTAGAGGCCTCCTCAGGATATCAAAAGCTGAACTAGCGGAGAAATCTACTGTAGGACTAAGCACTATCAAGAGCTTTGAGAGTCTCGACAACACACCACACACAAAGAACATCAACAAGATACGCGACTGGCTAACCACACAAGGCATAGTGTTTGCGTTTGATGATGATGGCGTTGAGTGGGTAGGCGTTAAGCCAAAGGAGGAATGAGTGTACAGCGTTGCTGCGTTCACAGAACTGGCTGTCGTGTTTGCTATCTTATCGGGCGCGGTGACTATCTTTTTCAGTATTAGCCACACGTTCAAGCACCCCGAGACGATCTTTAGAACCACGCCGCGCTTTAAGTGGGAAAAAATTTTCGCTCTTTCTTTCTTAGGATTGTGCGCTTTGGCTTTTTTAGTAGACGCTGTGTCCCACTCGTTTTGGGCTGGAGGCTCATAAGCAAAGGAGGCTGATATGGTCCCTGGTCCCTGGCTCATAGGGCTGTAACTCACTAGCACTTGATCACCTTGCCTTTGACATTCCCGCAATTCTTGCAGCGTAGGTGATAGATATCCCCTACTGTTTCGCCGTATTTTGTGCTGACTGGCAACGCGGAGATGGTTTCCCAGTTGCAAACGTGTCCGAATATCAAAAACTTAATGAGTCGCATCATCGAACCACCTCCATCAAGTGCAGGCACCAATCGTAATCGGAACTAAACCACTCCCAATAGAAGCAAAGCGCTCGGGGATAGAATTGGTAGATGAGTTCAATCATTTGCTTTCCTTAACTCTCGAAACTCAATCAAAGCCTCGTAATAGGTCTCGCATTCCAGGATTAACTTCTTGCCGTCGCGGATCTGGCCCTTGCCTTTGTTGGGGCCTTTTTTGAGCTGGTGAAGGGTCACGCTGCGGCTCTCCGTTTCAATGCTTTAACTATGCGCAGTCTGTGCCTAAGCATCGCAATAGCCAGATAGTAGGAATTAAAAGCGTCTTCGTTTGCGCTGTAGGTCATGCTGCCTCCACAAACACAGAAACCGCGTCTTCCAAACCGTAAGACTTGCGGATCTCTAGGCGGTCTATTGAGGAGTCATCGGAATAGACAATGCTATTCATTGCGTCCAAAACAGCCTTGCCTATATTGTCCACATCCGGCTTTGAAGTATGAGCAATCTCACCATTTAGAGCGGCTTCCGTCCGCCTCTTTGTCCAGGACTTGGCCGGCTTGAACTGGGCCCATATGATCGCCTTTAAACCGCCCTCAAGCAGTTCCTTGCCTTTCATGGCCTGGATTGCTTCTTTAGCTACCAAGCCCTCAAAATTCGTAGTCTTTGAGGGCGTGTAATAGCCATGCTTGCCGTTTCGGGCGCGGGCTTTAGCAACTGGACGAGAGTTAACGGTGAAGGTGATCACTCTTCAGGCTCCGTATCGATGCCCAAAGCGCGCTTGTAGAGGTCAAGTAAGTGTTCTTGCTCTTGGCGGTCGCTCTCGTCCATGCCTTTGAGTTTCAAGATTTGGCGCATGATCTTATTGTCGAAACCATTTGATTTTGCTTCTGCGAAGACCTCACGGATATCTTCGGCGATTGTCTTTTTCTCAGCATTGAGGCGTTCAATTCTGGATATGTATTGCTCTAGCTGGTCTCCAGCTACTCCACCGACTTCAACCATGGTGTTCTCCTGTTTGTGAACGTTAGAGGCCTAAACGCCGTCTTTTTCCCTAAGGATCTTATTGCGAGCCCTAACGGCTACGCCTGCTGCCTTGGCCAAACGCTGTGTTGCAGCCTTGGAACCGCCCCTTGATTGGGCGGTATTCCAGGCGACGAGTGCAGCCAAGGCCCTTACCCTCTCTGGGTATGGCATACCGTCAACGGTTGCCTGCTCTTGCTCTGTAATCATTTGTGCCTCTCCATCCAACGCTTAGTGAGCATTTCAGAACGCTCTGATGGTGAGGTCTCATCAAGGAACGAAGCCGCTCCGATAACAGCCAGCCCGCAAGCGATTACCCCTAAGAAAAGTTTAACCATCGGTCGGCTCCAGTTTCTTCAGCTTTACGACAAGGGCGCAGAGTATCTCGCCAACCTTGCCGCTTTCACCCGTCAAGATGTTCTTGGCTTGCCAGCTGTATTCGTCTGGGGCCGTGTCGCCGGGATAGATTTCATCCTGCATTTCGTGAACAACTGCTGCTATCTCCGCAAGTGTGAATTTTCGATCACTCATAGGAATACCATTTCTTTGATTAGCTCTAGTTTGGCTCTGTAATCAGCAGCGGCGGCAATGTCGGCGTAACCGCAAACACTAGCGAACATGCTCATGAAGGTGGGATTTGCTCCACAAAGGCGAACAATCGTTTCACCATTAGGGTTTGTGCCGTCCGCGTATTTTCTCGCAGCTTCAATTGATATGTTGCCCGCAAAGGCAAGCTCTTTAAGGTTTCCCTTAAAAGCGGCAACGGCCATTTGACCGAGACCAACTTTAGTTTGTTTTTTAGTAACGACTGTCTGCACTTCACTCTCCATAATGGTTGGAGACAAAGTGACTACCATTAGAGCGGTGTTATCGTTGGAATCGAGAGTGCCGTTGATAAAGGGGTTTTGGAATTTAAGATTACTACGCATAAGGACTCCCTATGAATGATAAGAAGCGGACTGGAAGCGGAGGCCTTGTGCCCCTAACGGCTTACTCAAATCCATTAATGAAGAAACTTGCTGAAAAGCGCGTGAACCATAAGCAGCAAGTGATTGCTTTGCCCTTCTACCCAAAGAGAAGACGCTAAAGATTACACGGGGACTTGTGGTCAAGTTAGTGTCGTTCTCTTCAAGTGAGGGCCAAAGCGCTGTATTCGGGCCGATCACCTGCCCACGCTGTTGAGAGTTGGGGAGATGCGGCGCTGCTGAACCGCCGCATCTCAACCCGCCATAGCCAGAACAGGGAGGTAAGGAGGAGGCACTGGCTATGGTTTCTGTACGGTATGCGGAGAAAGCGTTCATGCCGCTTTACCTTGCTTGCTCACTGGCTTGTGCGAAGTGAAAAGCCCGTCAGGGGCCTCAACACCAGCCTTGCTCGCTAATCTCTTGATTTCGTCTTTCCACGTAGCGGGAATCGTGTCTCGCGTTACGCACATCCTAACAGCGCTTCCACTAACGTTAAACGTGGTGGAAATGTTCTGTCTGCCTATAGCATCGAAGAGTTGTGTAATTGTCATGAAATATAATATGTCACTTATTGTGACGTTTATCAAGACACTTTTTGGAGTTTCGCCAAATTCACCAATCGTGGCAATAGTCAAACATGATCGATGACAAGCCACATCTTGAGACAGGCCGCAGGCTTCAACTCATTAGGGAGAGCGAAGGGGTCGGCCCGAAAGACTTCGCTGAGAAGTATGGGTTCAGCCGCACTCAATACTCAAATTGGGAAAGCGGGTTTCGTCAGATACCCATCCATCAAGCCGGAAAACTTCTCTCAGACGGTATGACTCTGGATTTCATATACCTTGGCAGAGACGGCACGTTATCGCAAACGCGGTGGAGAGCGCTCTTTGGAAGCCCGTCAACCAAATAGTAAAGCAAATCTAGAGATATATCGTGCGCTAAAGCTGTCTCTTTCAGCTTTTCTAAGTCTTCCTCATCCATCCTCAGTCACTGATCTTGGGGCGAACCTACTCAAGTTTGCCCTAGTTTCTAAAGTGAGACCAAGAAACTTCCGCTCCCTCTCCACTCAAGACTGTTTCTTTTGCCATTACGCCCCGTGTCGCTAATGCGGCTTCTTGTGGTCTCACGACGACAGCTTAGCCCTCTCATTTGAACAGCTTAGCCCTCTCATTTGAACAGCTTAGCCCTCTCATTTGAACAGCTTAGCCCTCTCATTTGATTAGTCAAACACCCAACGTTTCTAATTAAGTCTATCAACCTCTGCCCAACAGTGAACCTAGCGGTGGCCCTAAAGCCGCCACTCCAATAACACGTTCGTGATATTCCCACAATATAACATGCCACAAATTGTGACATTTAGTTGTTGACATGTCACAATTTGTGACGTACATTGTTTTCATACACAGAGGGAAACAAGCAAATGAATATCCAGAACATGACACCAGCACAAATCGCAACGTTCCTAATTGAGAACGACTTAGACGAGGTTGTTGTTACTGAGATTGAGAACGCTAACCCTTCTATCTTCGTGCTTAACGATCCGCTCTCTGAGCTAGAGAGGGTAGCGTAATGGACGCTACAGCAAGCCTAAGGGAAATCGGAGCCGCAACGCTCTACCTTCAAGACACTCTAGCCCGCTCACTGGAACTAGACGCGACGACAAGAGACGTATTCACAAGAGAGCTGGCTGTGATCGCCACGAAAGTAGCGGCGGCCAAACACAATATCGAACAAGCAGCCTAGGAGATAGCCAAAGGGGTTAGTTAACCACACTTAGCCCCCAACCCAAACCGAGGAGAAGACCAATGCCACCAGCCGGAGAAAGACCGGCCCCGAGTTCAAAGGAGACCGTCTAGCCAAGACGTTAACTTGGTCATTGTACCCTCCCTAACTTACTCCTGGCTCTAGGGTCAGGAGCTTTTTCAAGCTCTCGTTGAGGGCTTCAGAAAGCTTAACGAAAAGGAACTGACAATGGTGGACACGAAAAGCCAGCCAACAGAAGAACATGGTAAGCCTGCTTTTTTGCTGGCCTTCGCTGCTGCGCAAGCCTCAATCGAGGGGGCTGGGAAAGATGGCAAGAACAAACACTTTGGCAATGAGTACACCACGCTGAAAAGCTGTTGGGAGGCCTGTAGAGCGGCTTTAACTGAAAACGGCTTCTCAGTCATTCAGGGCGGAAAGAAGATTGATGGGCAATGGACGTTAGAAACCAAACTCTGCCATTCATCTGGCCACGAAGAAGCCTACCACCTCCCACTATTGTTGGGGAAGAGCGACATGCAAGGTCTTGGAAGCGCGGTTACTTATGCGAGAAGGTATGGACTATGCGCAATTGTCGGTGTGGCTCCAGAGGATGATGATGGCGAAGGAGCGGCAAAAACAGGAGTTTCGAAAATCCCTCAAGGGATAAGCCCAGAGCGTGACGGTAGGGATCTGCACCAACAAGCGATTGATCTTTACAGAGCGCTTGAGAGCGCCCCCTCAATGCAGGAGCTTGATAGGCTTTACAACCACGGCCCAAACAAAAAAGTAATGGTCAAACTAACCAAAGAAGGTGAGACGGAAAAGAAACAGAAAATCGAAGATTTGTTTAATACTCGATCCGCCGTGTTTCAGCAGTCAATTGACCAGGCCTCATCTGATGTAGCCAATCTCAACGCTACGGTAAATTAAACAGTGCTTGAGTTACGCCAGAAGCAAAAGCGTGTTGAAACGCCACGGTTCTTGAGGTTCCTAAGAAACAAGCCTTGCCTCCTTTGTCATTGGAGTGGGCCGGTAGACGCCGCTCATATCAGGTTTTCAGACTTCCGTTACGGCAAGCGGGAAACTGGAATGGGCGAAAAGACAGACGATAGATGGGCCGTTCCCCTTTGCAGGCAGTGCCATACAGCGCAACACAACGAAGATGAACGCACGTTCTGGAACAACCACAAGATCGACATAACAACTAAAGCAACTGAGTATTGGAGTGAATTCAATGGCGAAAGTTTACCTCAGAAAAACACTCGCAGGGCTAGTGCCTGATAACGTAGACGCCGAGGATGCCCTAAAGAAAGTTAAACTTGGTGAGACGGTCTCTTGCGAGATCAAGAAGCCAAGAAACTATGAGTTTCACAAGAAGTTCTTTTCTATGTTTGGCCTCGCGTTGGCTAACCAAGACCACTTCCCAGAAACGTCTTTAGGGAAAACTCAGTTCTACAGCTGGCTAAAGCTTAAGGCTGGCTACGTCGATTACTACAAGGATTTGATCAACGGGCAACCAATCCCTGAGCCAAGATCGATCAGCTTTGCCAGTATGGATGAGATAGAATTCCAAGCTTTCTATGACGACGTGAAAGACGTGATTTTTGACCACGTTATCCCATCAGCAACAGAACACGATAAGCATAACTTCGAACAAGCAATGCTTGGATACTAAGGAGCTACCATGACTAACATTCACGAACTCAACGCCACTAGATGGCGGCCCGTTCACAGCTCTTTAGCCCAAGTCGGCTTAGACCCTAATGGCGGAGAATACTACGCTTTCGAGGGTGGCAAACGTGCGGTCACAACAGAGCACTCTGTCAATATGCGCGACAAAGCGGCCAACGACAACGCGCCGTCAACTGTTGGCTGGCAAGGCGACCGCATAGAGATCAAGGACTTGAACGCATGAGCTGGAATAAAGAACGTGTCGAACAGCTCACACAGCTTTGGATCGAGGGTTTAAGCGGGTCTGAAATTGGCAGGCGTTTAGATATTTCTAAAAGCGCCGTCATTGCCAAAGCTCGCCGCTTAGGTCTCCCCTCACGCGAAAGGTGCATTACTAACCCTGTACCTTACACCGACAAACAGAAAGCGGACATCACTGAAATGGCGGAAGCAGGTCTTAATTACAGAGTGATAGCACGATCGTTGAATCGAACCCCGGCATCGGTCAATTCGAAAATGTCCTCTATGGGGCTGAAGACAACAGGAGCGCTATCATGGAACTAACGAAAGCCGACCTCAAAGAGCAACTGAAGGCCACGAAGCCAGAGGAGAAGGAATAGTGATTAATGCAATCTTTCTTTCAGCGCTTTTTAGTAACCTAAATGGACTCCAGATATGAACGCCGTTGAAATTGAAGAACAGGTATCTGCCCTTGCCGAGCAAGCCTTTGATCGAGAAGAGTTTCCATTCTTGTTTCTCGAGGCATTTGGCAACAAGGCAACGACAATAAAGCAGTTACGGACAGGGTCTTCGAATAAATCGGATTTGGGAGGCATTCTTCAAAGAAATAACATTCACTTAATAGTATGCCCTGTGGGGGAGGTCTCAAATTCGCTCGCTGCGCTCAAAGCTAGCCCTACTACTGCTAAAGCTAAAGCCAAGTTTGTTCTGGCAACTGATGGCAATGATCTTGAAGCAGAGGATATCCTTACAGGTGAGACTATTGCTTGTGCTTACAAGGATTTCCCTGATCACTTCGGTTTTTTCTTACCTCTAAGTGGCATCAGCACCGTTAAACAAATCCGTGAAAGTTCCTTTGATATTAAGGCAACGGGTCGTCTCAATCGACTTTACATGGAACTTCTTAAAGATAATCCTGAATGGGGAACTGCTGAACGTCGCCACGACATGAACCATTTTATGGCTCGTTTGATATTCTGCTTCTTTGCGGAAGATACAGACATCTTTAATGGGACAGATCAGTTCACGGGCACGATCGAACGCATGAGTGAAAAGGATAGCTCAAACACGCATGAGATAATCGAAGAAATCTTCAGGGCCATGAATACGAAGCCTGCGGATCGCTCTGATGCGGGCATAGCGCGATGGGCGAATGTGTTTCCTTACGTGAATGGTGGGTTGTTTTCAGGCAATACCGATGTTCCAAAATTCAGCCGCATTGCTCGATCTTACTTTATCCATATTGGCAATTTGGAATGGACTAAAATCAACCCTGATATTTTTGGATCAATGATCCAAGCAGTTGCCGATGATGAAGAGCGTGGTGCGCTGGGCATGCACTATACGTCAGTGCCAAACATCTTGAAGGTACTTAATCCGTTATTCCTCGATGACCTACGCGAGACGTTGTCGGAAGCAGGAGATAACCCACGCAAGCTTTTGAACCTACGTAACCGTATTGCGAAGATTAGGGTATTTGATCCTGCCTGTGGGTCAGGAAACTTTCTTGTAATTGCTTATAAAGAAATGCGGGCAGTGGAAGCTGAGATTAACCAACGACGTGGCGAAATTGATCGGCGTACGGATATTCCAATAACTAATTTTCGAGGTATCGAGCTTCGCGACTTTCCAGCCGAGATAGCACGACTGGCTCTTATTATCGCCGAGTATCAATGCGATTTAGCCTATCGAGGACAAAAGGAAACTTTAGCTGAGTTTCTTCCGCTTGATGCCCAGAATTGGATCACCTGTGGCAATGCCCTCAGGTTAGACTGGCTGAGCATTTGCCCACCTACGGGGACGGGCGTGAAACATCAGGCAGATGATCTTTTTATGTCACCATTGGATCAAGCGCAGATCGATTTTGAGAACGAAGGCGGCGAGACCTACATCTGTGGTAATCCACCTTACTTGGGCTCAACTTGGCAAAGCAAAGAACAAAAAGAGGACCTTGGAAGCGTTTTTGAGGGACGTACTAAGACGTGGAAGGCGCTAGATTATGTGACCGGTTGGTTCATGAAGGCTGCAGACTATGGTCTTCATACGCCAGCAGTGGCGGCGTTTGTCGCTACCAATTCTATTTGCCAAGGACAGCAAGTCCCCTTTCTCTGGCCCCTTATTTTAAAAACGGGGCACCGAGTGTGCTTTGCGCATACAAACTTTAAGTGGGCGAATCTTGCCAGCCACAACGCTGGCGTCACCGTTGTGATAGTTGGTTTGTCTAAACAAGTTGGGCCAGCAACCCTTTTCAGTGAAAACGCCGACGGCGAGGTAGTCCGCAAAGATGTCAAAAACATCAACCCTTATTTGATTGCCGGCAACAATGTCATTGTTGAAAAAGCAATGAAGCCACTCACCCAAGTCAGTTTGATGGATTTTGGGAACAAGGCGGATGATGGTGGGCACTTGACGCTATCACCGGCTGAACTTGAAGAACTTGATCTAACTAACGAGCAAAAGTCTAAGTTCATAAAAAGGTTCCTTGGATCAAAGGAGCTTATAAAAGGTGAGCCTCGATATTGCGTGTGGGTCACAGATGAACAAGTCGAAGAAGCACGAGGTATCCCTTCGCTAAACGCCCAAATTGAAAAAGTAAAAAATGCAAGGCTAAAGAGCAAGGATGCGTATGCGCGGAGTCTTGCAGCTCGACCGCATCAATTTAAGACGCCCCACAGTGCGCAATCGTCAGTCATAGTAACTCCTCGCGTTAGTTCCGAAAATCGTCCTGTTCTTCCAGTGGAATATCTTTCCGCAGGGGCAATAATCGGCGACCGAAACTTCGCCCTCTACGACGCTCCGCTTTGGAACATGGCACTCATCGCTTCACGCATCCATTGGGTTTGGATAGGTTCAGTTTGCGTTCGACTTGAAATGCGGTTCTCGTATTCGAACACATTGGGATGGAACACCTTTCCTGTTCCTAACCTGACTGAAAAAAACAAAGAAGACCTGACACGCTGCGTCGAAGACATTCTTCTGGCCCGTGAAGCGCATTTCCCTGCGACGATCGCCGATCTTTATAAGCCTGAGGACATGCCCAAAAACCTACGTGACGCCCATGAGCGTAACGACGAAACCCTTGAGCGCATCTACATCGGCCGCCGCTTCCGTAACGACACAGAGCGTCTAGAAAAACTGTTCGAGCTTTACACAAAAATGACCACCAAGGATTTGAAAAGCACTAATTCGAGAATGGAGGAGAAGGAATAGTGATTAATGCAATCTTTCTTTCAGCGCTTTT
>ENA-OWNS01001172-OWNS01001172.1-marine-metagenome-genome-assembly--contig:-NODE-1172-length-10858-cov-2.014099_pt1 | contig 10858 bp, 7 predicted proteins | sample MGYA00238137_ERZ651772 | MGnify/ENA primary metagenome ERZ651772 (study PRJEB26903, sample SAMN06264699) | marine metagenome | isolation source: Columbia River Estuary | place: USA:Columbia River Estuary... | reverse complement strand
TAGGCCGCCGCCTCTTCGGGGCCGCGAATGTCGGGGCGGCTGACGATTTCCATCAGCGCAACGCCGGTGCGGTTGAGATCCACAAAGGAGTTGTTGGGATCCATATCATGCACTGATTTGCCGGCATCTTGCTCCAGGTGAATGCGTTCAATGCGCACCAGGCGGGCGGTTCCGTCACCCAATTCGACGAAGACTTCGCCCTCTCCCACAATCGGATGATAGAGCTGGCTGATTTGATAGCCCTGCGGCAAGTCAGGGTAAAAGTAGTTTTTGCGATCAAATGCAGAAAATGTGTTGATATGTGCTTTGAGTCCAAGCCCGGTCCGCACCGCTTGCGCCACGCATTCTTCATTGATGACGGGCAACATGCCGGGCATGCCGGCGTCGACAAATGCCACATTTGAGTTTGGTTCGGCACCAAATTGGGTGGAGGCCCCGGAAAACAGTTTGGCCTTTGAGGTGACCTGCGCATGCACCTCAAGGCCGATCACCAATTCCCAATCATGCTTTGCCCCGGCAATGACCTTGGGTTTGGGTGTTTCAAAAGTTTGGTCCAGCATAGCAGTGCCCCGATAAATTCTAGTGTTTGCCCGTGTTCTACGGTGAACCGCCCCGCTCGACAAGATGCGCTTAAGCTATCGCGATGATTTAGGCGTCCAAAAGCCGGGTGACCATCTCCTTTGTGTCCCGCGACAGATTGGGCTTGGCTGCAAGACGGCTGAGTGCGGCGCGCATGAGAGCTTGACGCGCGCCATCATAGCGTCGCCATGTTTCAAAGACGGTGGTCATGCGTGCGCAGAGTTGCGGATTGATATCATCAAGCGCAATCAGCTGATCGGCCACCAGATTATAGGCAGATCCATCCGCTTGGTGAAACGCCGCAGGGGTCATGGCCAAGGCCCCAATCAGCGCGCGGAATCGGTTTGGATTTTTCAAATTGAAATCGGGGTGTTTGAGCAAATCGCGCGCCACAGCCACGGCTTTGTTTGCGGGGCAAGTGGTGACTTGCAAGCTGAACCATTTGTCGATCACCAAACGCTCATGGCGCCATTGCTGGTAAAACTGTGCCACCGCCTCTGTGCCTTGGCCATGGCGGTTCAGATTGCCAAGCGCTGGAAGTTGCAAGGTCATCGTGTCGGCCCGGGCAAATTGCTTTGCAGCCAATGCGCCGCCATCGACATGGCTGATGAGGCGCAAGGCCAGGGCGCTCAGCGCCCGCGCGCCACAGCTGGCCGCATCTGGCGAAAAGGGCCCGGTGAGCTGGTGGGCGTGATAAAGCGCTTGAAGCGCGTCAAGGCCTTGACGCGCCAAATGCTCAGACAGCTGATGCACGGCTGCATCAATAGCAACAGGATCAGGGGTCTGGCCTTGCTCTGCGAGGGCTCTGGCGATTTCATCTTGACCGGGCAGGGCGCAGCACATGGCGCGGAAGGCCGGATCTAGATCTTCATTGACCATCACCTGCAACAGGGCGCCGCAATAGGCATCATCGGGCGCCGCTTCTGTCTGAAGCATGGCCAAAAGCGCCGATTTGCCCAGCTCGCGGCTGGCCTCAAAGCGGTTGAACAGATCTGGATCATGGGTCAGCTGCACCAAATGTTCGGCTTGGCGGGTCTCGCGCTGCATGATCACAGGGGCGGAAAATCCGCGCAATAGGGATGGGATCGGCGCGGCGTGCAGGCCTGAGAATCGGAAGCTCTGCTCGGCTTCGGTGAGCACCAGCAGCTGCGTGTCCAGCGCTTCCGTCCCGTCTGGATACAAAAGCCCCAGTGCAACGGGGATCACCAGCGGTTGTTTGTTTGGCTGGCCGGGCGTGGGCGGCGTGATTTGGGTCAGTGTCAACTCATAGGTGCCATCGGCGAAATGGTCGCGCACGGTCACGATGGGCGTGCCGGCCTGGCTGTACCAAAGTTTGAATTGGCTGAGATCTTGCCCCGTGACATCGGTGAACACGGCCAACCAATCTTCAATCGTGCAGGCCTGCCCATCATGGCGGGTGAAATAGAGGTCCAATGCCTTTTTATAGGCCGCATCGCCCACCAGCAGCTTGAGCATACGGATCAATTCTGCGCCTTTTTCATAGACGGTGGCAGTATAAAAATTATTGATTTCCACAAAGCTCTCAGGCCGGACGGGATGGGCCAGGGGGCCGCTGTCTTCACGAAATTGTCGTCCACGCAGGGCGGCGACATCTTCGATGCGCCGCACCTCTGCGCCCCGCATATCGGCGCTGAATTGTTGGTCGCGAAACACAGTCAGCCCTTCTTTGAGACACAATTGGAACCAGTCGCGGCAGGTGATACGGTTGCCGGTCCAATTGTGGAAATATTCATGGGCGATGATGGCTTCGATGCGTTCGAAATTGCCGTCCACTGTGGTTTCAGGACTGGCCAGAACGGCGGAGGAATTAAATATATTCAGGCCTTTGTTTTCCATCGCGCCCATGTTGAAATCATCTACGGCGACGATATTGAAGACAGAAAGGTCATATTCGCGGCCATAAATACGTTCGTCCCAGGCCATACTGGCCTTGAGCGCCTCGAGGGCGAAGGCGCATTTGTCCTGATCGCCATCGCGCACATAGATATTCAGATCCACAGGTTTGCCTGACGCGGTGGTGAAGTTATCGGATACAACTTGGAATTCACCTGCGACCAAGGCGAAGAGATAGGCCGGTTTCGGCCAGGGATCTTGCCAGCGGCGGGTTTGGCCCTCATCGCGCATCGGCTCACCATTGGACAGGGCATAGGGCAGGTCGCTATGGATCGTCACATCGAAGGGCGCCATGACATCGGGGCGATCGGGGTAGTAGGTGATGCGGCGAAAACCCTCGGCCTCGCATTGGGTGCAAAACATGCCGTTGGACATATAAAGGCCCGACAATTCAGTATTGGCGCTGGGGTTTATCTCCACTTCGCTTTGCCAGATGAAAGGCCCATCCGGCACAGTGCAGCTCAACCCCGCCTCAGTGAGCACCGGGGTGACGGCCGCGCCGTTGATATAGGCCGACAGGAAGGTCAAATTTTCCCCATGCAGAAAGAATTCGGAGCTGCTGCTGTTCGGGTTTGGCCGGAATTTCACCGTGGAGCGCACCCGCGTGGCGGTGGGGTGCATGTCAAATTCAAGCGCGACGTGATCCACCAAATAGGCGGGTGCTTGGTAATCTTTGAGGTAGATCGTTTGCGAGTTTTCGGCAGTCATGGCGCGGCTCCTAATATGGTTGTGTGATACCTAGCGACCTTCGGGGTCAGTTGGAATAAGCGCGGCAAGAAAACTTCATGCAGGGAGTGGAATTTGTCCCCGAAAGGAAAATTGGTACAAAATAGTAACCAATTTGCCTTGAAATTCACAGGTGAGCTGGGTAACCAGACCCAAAGTGATCCGCATTTTAGGATCACACAATTCTGGAGATTGCGACTATGCCAAAATATATCCAAGTTTCAGGCCTCTCGGTGGCCGAAGAGTTACATAAGTTCATCGAGTCTGAAGCTTTGGACGGTTTGCCGATCAGCGCCGCTCAGTTTTGGGATGGCCTGTCAGAATTGGCGCATGAGTTGGGTCCAAAAAACCGGGCCCTTCTGGCGCAACGTGCAGATATGCAGGGCAAAATTGACGCCTGGCACATCGCGCGCCGCGGTCAGGCGCATGACGCTGCCGCCTATCAAGATTTTTTGAAAGAGATTGGCTATTTGGTGCCGGAACCGGCGGATTTTTCGGTGACGACTCAAAATGTAGACCCCGAAATTGCGTCAATGCCCGGCCCGCAACTTGTGGTGCCTATCATGAATGCGCGCTATGCGTTGAACGCAGCCAATGCTCGCTGGGGCAGCCTCTATGATGCGCTTTACGGCACGGATGCTATGGGTGACTTGCCAAGCGGTGGCGGCTATGATGCGGCGCGCGGTGCGCGCGTGATCGACTGGGCCAAAGCCTATTTGGATCAAGTCGCGTCCTTGGCCTCTGGCTCACATGCGGATGTGACAGCCTATGAGGTTGTGGGGGATGCTCTGGTTCCCGCTCTTGCGGATCCATCGCAATATATCGGGATGAACCGGGACGATAGCGGTGCGTTGGTGGAAGTGGTTTTGCAGAAAAACGGTCTGCATATTGCCATTCAAATTGACCCGAAGGGTAATATAGGCAGCGGGGATAAAGCGCATGTGGACGATATCCTGCTGGAAAGCGCGATTTCGGCCATTATGGATTGTGAAGATTCCGTGGCCGCAGTCGATGGGGCGGATAAGGTTGTGGCTTATCGCAACTGGCTTGGACTGATGCGCGGTGATCTGCGTGAGACGGTGAGTAAGGGCGGCAAATCCTTTGACCGGGTCTTGAACGCAGATCGCAGCTATTTAAATGCGGGTGAGACCCATACACTCAAAGGCCGCGCGCTCATGTTGGTGCGCAATGTTGGGCATTTGATGACGAACCCGGCGGTCATTGATCGTGATGGGCTGGAAATTGGCGAAGGCCTGTTGGACGCTCTGTGCACGACGCTGATCGCGATGCATGATTTGCAGCGCTCAGGCGGCAACTCGCTGCATGGCTCGGTTTATGTGGTCAAACCCAAGATGCATGGCCCCGATGAGGTGGCATTTGCAGATGAAATCTTCACCAGGGTCGAGCGCATTTTGGGCTTGCCGCAAAATACCGTAAAGCTCGGCATCATGGATGAGGAACGCCGCACAAGCGCCAACCTCAAAGCCTGCATCAAAGCGGCCGAGGCGCGGGTGGCCTTTATTAACACTGGCTTCCTGGATCGCACGGGCGATGAAATTCACACCTCTATGGAAGCGGGGCCCATGATTCCGAAAGGGCAGATGAAAGTCACCCCTTGGATCAATGCCTATGAGGACCGAAATGTTGATATCGGTTTGGCATGCGGTTTGCAGGGCAAGGCGCAGATTGGCAAAGGCATGTGGGCCATGCCGGATTTGATGGGTGATATGTTGGCGCAAAAAATGGGTCATCCAAAAGCGGGTGCCACCTGTGCTTGGGTTCCAAGCCCAACGGCCGCGACCCTGCATGCAACCCATTATCATCAGGTTGATGTGATGGCGGTGCAAGCAGAACTGAAAGCCAAAGGCCCGCGCCGCGGCCTTGATGACCTCTTGGCCATTCCTGTGGCCACCGGCAGCAATTGGTCGCCCGATGAGCTGACGCAAGAGATTGAAAACAACGCGCAAGGCATCTTAGGATACGTTGTGCGCTGGGTGGACAGCGGCGTTGGCTGTTCGAAAGTGCCAGACATCCACAATGTGGGGCTGATGGAAGACCGTGCGACGTGCCGCATTTCTTCGCAGGCCTTGGCAAATTGGTTGCATCATGATGTTATTGACCGTGATATGGTGATGGCGGCCATGAAAAAAATGGCCGCTGTGGTCGATGGGCAAAATGCGGGTGACGCCAGCTATACGCCCATGGCTCCGGGTTTTGACGGGATCGCTTTTAAAGCGGCCTGTGATCTCGTGTTTGAAGGTCGGGTGCAGCCTTCCGGTTATACGGAGCCAGTCTTGCATCGCCGGAGATTGGAATTGAAAGCCGCGCAGGCGCAGTGACCACTGTGCTTCACTTTTACTTAAACCCGTGATTTCGCGGGGTTCACTCGAAAGAAAACTGATGCCTGATATTAACCTTAGAAAAGCAAAATCTATCATCCGCGGGACGTTATCCAAGGGCAAAGAGCTTGAGCTTAAACCGCTCTCAGTGGTGGTGCTGGATGCCGGTGGGCATGTGATTGCCTTTGAGCGCGAAGATGGGGCGGCGCCGGGCCGGTTTGCCATTGCACAAGCCAAGGCCTTTGGCTCAATCATGCTCGGCATGGGCGGCACGGCTCAAATGGCGCGTGCGGAACAGCAGGCCTATTTTATGACCGCGGTGAACGGCCTTTATGGTGGCAAAGTGATCCCAGTTCCTGGGGGCGTTTTGCTGCGCGACAAAAAAGGCGGCGTGGTCGGCGCTGTTGGTGTGACGGGTGACACCTCTGACAATGACCTGATTGCCGCCATGGCCGGTATTGAGGGCTCGGGCTTGGTTGGCGAGGGTTAATCTTGTCTTGGGCCATATGTGGCCGTTAAGGCGCCGGTGCGGTGACACTGGCTCATAAAGGAGCGCATAGGCGCTCCTTTTTTGTGCGGATGCGGTTATTTTTCAGGCTGCGCGCCTTCTCAGACGAGAGCGATTCGGCGCAAGACACAGCGCGCGGCCTCAGCATTGGTTGGCATTTGCGGTCCCTTGCGGCCGCATGTGCCCCGGTGTTTTTCTTACAAAGGTTTTTATTTGAGGGCTGGCCTGCTGGTCATGGACATCCTATATTTGGGCAAACTCGCATAAGGTGTGACTATGGTGCGTCCGGTTATCGGCATTATTGGAAATCCCCATCTGATCAATTCAGAGTATTTGGTGCATGGGGCGGGTGAGATGAATTCTCGGGCGGTGCGCGAGATTTGCAACGCTTTGCCCGTTATCGTCCCACCTGATGCGCTGCTTGCCCCGATTGAGGAGCTCATGGAGGCTTGCGACGGCTTTGTTTTCACCGGTGGGCGCCCCAATGTGCATCCGAAAGAATATGGCGAGGATCTGACGGAAGATCACGGGGATATGGATGAGAAACGCGATGGTCTGGCCTTGCCATTGATCCGCGCCCTGGTGACGCGCGGTCAGCCCTATTTGGCGATTTGTCGTGGGTTTCAAGAGATGAACGTCGCGATGGGCGGCAGTCTTCACCCTGAGATCCGTGACTTGCCAGGGCGCGACAATCATCGCATGCCGCCTGATGGCACTTTGGAAGAGAAATTTGCCCTGCGTCATGATGTACGCTTCACCCCAGGCGGGGTCTTCGCGCGGATGCTTGGGGCGGAGGTCGTGCGCACCAATACGTTGCATGGCCAAGGGATCAAAGAGCCGGGCCCGCGTGTGGTGATCGATGGCCACGCCCCGGACGGCACCCCCGAGGCGATTTACATAAAAGACTCCAAAGGCTTCGGTGTGGGCGTGCAGTGGCATCCAGAATATAGCGCCGCGCAAGATCCGGTGTCCCGGCCACTGTTTTCGGCCTTTGGTGCGGCGGCCTATGAATGGCGTGCCGCGCGCAGCGGGCCTGCCTAGGGTTGCCCGCCCGAGATTTCCATGGCTTGCCCGTCAAAACTGTCTGAGCCGGGGCTGCAAAGCCAGAGTGCGGCGGAGGCGACCTCATCTGCTGTAATCAGCCGCCCATGCGGGTTCAGATCGACCATCAAGGCGCGGGCCTCGTCATGGCTAATATGCGCGCGCTCAGAGATACTTTGTGTATTGCGTTCAATGATGTCAGTGTCGACATAGCCGGGGCATATCGCATTAAATGTGATGGGCAATTTTGCGTGATCGGCGGAGAGCGCGCGGATCATCCCGATCACGCCATGTTTGGAGGCGCTATAGGCATGTGCCCCTTTCAATCCGCGCACCCCGGCGATGGATGAAACGGCCAAGACTCGGCCCCAGTCTTTCACCGGCATATGCCGCAGAGATTCGCGGATGGTCAAATAGGCGCCGTCCAGATTGATCGCCATGATTTTGCGCCAGAAGTCGAAGCTGGAATTGCGGATATTTTGCCCCTCTGCAATTCCGGCATTTGCGATGCAAATATCAATGCTTCCAAAGTGATCTGCAATGGATTGCATGCCCGTGACCACCGAGGCTTCATTGGCCACATCCATCTTGACGGCATAGCCTCCAAAAGAGTCGGCGGCCTGTTCCAACACGTCCAAACGCCGCCCCGTGATGGCCACATTGCAACCTTCCGCAGCCAATTTGCGCGCGATGGCCAGACCGATCCCTGTGCCGCCGCCCGTGATGACGGCATTTTTTCCTGTGAGTAGCAAAATTATTCCCCTCAATCTTTGTATGCAGAAATATACTCACATCTTGCGGCGAAAAGCCACGCTAGATCAGTTGCGCAATATTATTGCGCGCGTTACCCATTCGGCATTCGAAAGGTTTCGAGGACGGTGAAAGACCGCGTCATGAAAGGACGAAAATTATGAAAATTGGAGCTCTCAAAGAGATTTCTACCGGCGAACAGCGCGTCGCCTTAACACCAGAAAGCGCAATTCAGTTACAGAAACTTGGTCATGAGTGTGTGGTCCAAAAAGGTGCTGGCAGTGCCGCGGGTTTTAGTGATGCGCAGTATAAGGCCGCCGGCGTGGAAGTTGCCGCCACCGCGGCCGCTTTGACCAAAGCCTGCGATGTCATCGTTAAGGTTCGCCCGCCAACTGAGGCGGAAATCAAACGACTTTCTCTTGAAAAAACATTGATTTCATTTTTCTATCCCGGGGCCAATGAGGATCTCATGGAGCTGGCCAAATCCAAAGGCGCCAGCGTCATTGCCATGGATATGGTGCCGCGGATCAGCCGCGCCCAGAAAATGGACGCGCTGTCCTCGATGGCCAATATTGCTGGGTACCGAGCGGTGATTGAGGCTGGCAATAACTTCGGCCGGTTTTTCACAGGTCAGGTCACCGCTGCGGGCAAAGTGCCCCCGGCCAAGGTCTTGGTGGTTGGCGCCGGCGTGGCTGGGCTTGCGGCCATCGGAACGTCGACCTCTCTTGGCGCGATCACCTACGCATTTGACGTGCGGCCAGAGGTCGCCGAGCAGGTCGAATCGATGGGTGCAGAGTTTGTCTTCTTGGATTTCTCAGAGGAGCAGGCCGATGGTGCGGCCACGGGCGGCTATGCGGCAGTCTCCTCACCGGAGTTTGCGGCGGCGCAATTGGCCAAATTCCGCGAGATTGCCCCGGACATGGACATTGTGATCACCACGGCGTTGATCCCCAATAGAGAGGCCCCTGAGCTTTGGACCGCTGATATGGTGGCCAGCATGAAACCCGGCTCCGTGATCATTGATTTGGCCGCAGAGAAAGGCGGAAATTGCAAATTGACGGTCATGGACGAGCGGATCGTGACCGATAATGGCGTGATCATCATCGGCTACACGGATTTCCCAAGCCGGATGGCGGCGCAGGCCAGCACGCTCTATGCCAATAATATCCGCCATATGGTCTCAGACCTTACCCCGGAAAAAGATGGGGTTATTGTGCATGATATGGAAGACGACGTCATCCGCGGGGCGACCATCGCCCATGCCGGAGAAATCACCTTTCCGCCGCCGCCGCCCAAGATTCAGGCCATTGCGGCCAAACCAAAAGAAAAACTGCCCGAGAAAACCGCTGAGGAAAAGCGCGCCGAAGAGGTGCAGGCTTTCAAAAAGCAAACCCAGAACCAAGTTGCTTTACTGGCCATTGGTGGGGCGCTGCTGTTTTTGGTCGGCAGCTACGCACCGGCAAGCTTTATGCAGCATTTTATCGTGTTTGTTCTGTCGGTCTTTGTCGGCTTCCAAGTGATCTGGAACGTCAGTCATTCATTGCATACCCCATTGATGGCTATCACAAATTCCAAGAACTTACCCAGCGGTATGCCAAGGCCATCATCGACCAGACACGCGCTGAACTGACGGCCACCTCAAAAAAAAAGAAATCCCATCCTCGCCGGAAATCCTCTTCGCCCAAGACCAAGAAATCCAGCAATTGATGGCCCGTTTCCAGGCCGGCAAGCCTTCTGGAACGGCCGTTGCCGAACTGGAATTACTCGTTCGAACAGCGATCTTCAAACCTGCCACTGCCATGGTGGGTTACCTGCTCCAAGCCGCCGCCGATCAGATCGATGAGGCATATCAAGCCAACCCGGGGCAAGTAAGGAAAACACGGGTCCCGATCCAGGTGCAGTGCTTGTTCGGGAGTTTCGAACTGCGGCGGGACTACTATTACCATGAGGGCAAAAAGCAGGGGCATTACCCTGCCGATGCAGCCTTGGGGCTGGAGATCGGTTACACCCCGGCGTTAGCCAAACTGCTCTGCTTGGAGGGAGCCGATGAGACCACCCATCTCAAAGCCCAACGGCACCTGGAACAAACCGGCGTTATACCGGTCTCGGCCCGTCAGATCCAACGGGTAGTTCAGCGGGTCGGTGGCGCCGCCCAACAATGGCAGGAACGGTCTGCAGAACCAGGCCAATGCCAACGATCCAAGGCCCCCATCATGTATGTGAGTGGAGATGGCACCGGGGTGCCGATGGTTACGGAGGAACTGGCTGGACGCAAGGCCAAGCAGTCCGATGGCAAAGCAAAGACCCGGCAGGTTTACCTGGGATGCGTCTTCACTCAGCATCGGGTCGATGAGGAAGGACGCCCAGTCCGAGATTGGGAGTCGACTACTTACGTTTCCAGTTTCAAGCCCATCGACCATTTCGGCCCCCTCTTACGACGGGAGGCTCTTCGGCGAGGGATGGGCAGCAAGGAGCACCCAAACTACAAGCGCCAACTTAGCAGCTGGACCAAGCGATTGTTGAAGGACAAGGTTGAAATTCTGATCAAAGAGACCCGCAAGAAGTGCCGCGGAACTCCCCAAGCTGAGCAAGTCGAGCAAGCCTTGCACTATTTCACCAGCAACGTCACCCGGATGCAGTACGGAACTTTCCGGGCCGCTGGTTACTTCATCGGTTCTGGCGTCGTGGAAGCCGGATGCAAGACCGTGATTGGCGCGCGCTGTAAACAATCAGGGATGTTCTGGTCCGAATCAGGCGCTGAAAACGTCCTGGCTCTCCGCTGCATCAACACGAGTCGACGCTTAGACGATTTCTGGAAATACCGTCTCAACGCTAAGTCTGCCTCCAACGATTGCCTGCCCCTAGCTGCCTAAGACGAAGAAATCTGTCTCACACCCACAGCATGGCTCTAGATTGAATCGAGGTGTCCGAGAGGAGTGTTTGAATCACCTCGTCATCTACAGTGAGGCTGGCTTGTGCTTCTTGATAGGAGAATTTATCA
>ENA-OWNS01001168-OWNS01001168.1-marine-metagenome-genome-assembly--contig:-NODE-1168-length-10871-cov-2.321290_pt1 | contig 10871 bp, 11 predicted proteins | sample MGYA00238137_ERZ651772 | MGnify/ENA primary metagenome ERZ651772 (study PRJEB26903, sample SAMN06264699) | marine metagenome | isolation source: Columbia River Estuary | place: USA:Columbia River... | reverse complement strand
CTGGATTCACTTGGGTTCCAATAGCATCTTGGCGCTTTAAGGGTACGGCGCGGACCAGGATCAATGCACCGCCTTCTACGCATTCTGCATGCCAGCCCTGTTCCAAAATATTGGTTCCCGTAGGCTCACTAAGAATGGCGGGACCCTCAACAATCTGACCTTTAGACATCAAACCCCGCTCAATCAGGGGCACTGTGCGATATGCCCCCTGAGACCACATCTCAGCCTGTTGCGGGGGCGTCTGATTTCTAGGCATATCAGGCATTTTTACGGTTTCACCAGTCGACCCAACGGCTTCTGCGGTCAGCATATCAATCAACAGCACTGCGTCTTCTGGGCAAAAGCCAAAACGTTGCTGATGCGCTGCTTCAAAGGCTGCGGTCATATTCTGGGGCGCTGCAAAAGGTACCTCTAATGTCTGCTGTGCGCCCTCAGGGCGAATATGAGCCATTTTTTTCATAGTGATTTGATCCATGGGAATAGCTTGGCTGGCCACTTCAGACCGCGCCTTTTCCACCAGATCCGCCATCACTTTTTCCGCCTCAGCCAACGCTGAAAACCCTTTTCCAAATTGATGTTCGCGCAGCGCGCGCACATCTGCCAAACCCATACCAAAGGCCGATAATACACCCGCAAAGGGGTGGATAAACACGCGCTCAATGCCCAACGCATCTGCGACCAAACACGCATGCTGACCGCCCGCACCCCCGAAACAGTTCAGCGTATACCGGGTCACATCATAGCCGCGTTGAACGCTAATTTTTTTGATTGCGTTAGCCATATTTTCAACTGCAATACGCAAGAAACCTTCTGCAAGCTCCTCGATCGATTTTTCAATACCAATCTCATGGGCTAAAGCCTGAAACTTTTTGTTAACAACGGCTTTATCAAGAGGTTGGTCCGAATTCTGTCCAAAAACTGCAGGAAACAAGTGCGGCTGTAATTTACCCAAAAGCACATTGCAATCTGTCACCGTCAACGGGCCATCCCGCCGATAGGCCGCAGGCCCCGGATTTGCGCCAGCGCTTTCTGGCCCAACTTGCATGCGCCCGTCGCGATAGGATAAAAGCGAGCCCCCGCCTGCAGCCACAGTGTGAATTGACATCATCGGGGCGCGCATGCGCACTCCCGCCACTTCTGTTTCAAAGCTGCGTTCAAATTCGCCCGCATAATGACACACATCTGTAGAAGTACCGCCCATATCAAAGCCAATTAGCTTATCATAGCCAAGCTCTGCGGCGGTTCGCACCATCCCCACCACCCCCCCTGCAGGGCCAGAGAGAATGGCATCGCGCCCCTCAAACAAGCTTGCATCGGTTAAACCGCCATTCGAGCGCATGAACATCAAACGGGGGCTTTTTTCTTGCTCTGCTGCTCCCAGCGCGTTTGAAACTTGTCGAACATAGCGACGCAAAATTGGCGACAGATAAGCATCCACGTCCGCTGTATCACCCCGAGACACCAATTTTATTAAGGGGCTGGCTTCATGGCTTAACGAGATTTGCGAAAATCCTGCTTGTCGGGCCAAGTTTCCCAATAATTTCTCATGCGCGGGGTACCTGTAACTGTGCATCAACGCAATCGCCACCGAGCGGTATCCTTTCGCAAAAGCCGCGGCCAAAGCCTGCTTCGCCTGCGCTATATTACAGGGCTGCAACACCTGGCCATCGGCCGCTATACGCTCTTCTATTTCGGCCACCTCGCCATAAAGAAGCTCTGGTAGTTGAATATTTAAATCAAACAAGCGCGGCCGGTTTTGATACCCAATGCGCAATAAATCACCCAAACCTTGGGTTATCAGCAACAGCGTCGGCTCGCCTTTACGTTCCAACAAGGCATTTGTGGCAACGGTGGTACCCATTTTCACCGCGCCAATTTCTTCCTTGGGAATAGGCTCAGCCTCACTCAAACCCAACAAGTTTCGGATGCCATATATGGCAGCATCCTCATAGGCCTCGGGGTTCTCCGACAGCAGTTTATAGGTGTGCAGCCTGCCCTCGGGGGTTTTCGCTACGATATCAGTAAATGTTCCCCCACGATCGACCCAAAACTGCCACATGGCACAACTCCTTCCTGCGCTGGCGTGCCAGCCGGTTACACATATTAAAAAATAATTCCGAGAGGCTTAATATACCAAAGATGGCAACCACAGCGCCAAACTAGGAAACACCAATAGCAAACCCAACATTACAAACATCGTTATCACAAAAGGCAGTGCCCCTTTGATCACATCATTCATCGGTCCGCCTTGGCGAATGCCCTGAACAACATAAAGGTTGATCCCAATCGGGGGTGTAATCAGCGCAGTTTCCAAAAGCACCATCAGTAAAATCCCGAACCAAACCGGATCAAAACCCAAAGCGACAACAATCGGCGTTATCAAAGGCGCCATTGTCAGCAGCATCGATAAGGTTTCCATAAAACACCCGATTAGCACCAAAACCGCAACGATCATCAGCATCGTTTGCATCGGCGTCCAGCCAAGCCCAGTTACAAAATCCGTTAGGGCTTGCGTTAGGCCGATAATTGACAACACAAAGTTCAAAAAGACCGCAGCAATGATGATAAGCATAATCATTGCTGTTGTGCGCATGGTTCCCTCAGCCGCTTGACGCATCATACCCAGTGACATTTTACCATTGGCAAAGGCCAAGAGCATTGCGGCCACCACGCCCAACGCAGCAGCTTCGGTTGGCGTAGCAATTCCTGCGTATATAGATCCAACAACAACCGCGAAAATGCCCAAAGGAGGCAGCAATGAAGGCAAAGCGCCTAGCCGCTCCAACCAGGTGTGGCGCAGTTTTTCTCCACCCCATTTTGGGTTCAACAGGCATGCGATGATAACGGTCGACATGAATAACAAAGCCAGAAGAAACCCCGGTAAAAAACCCGCAAGATAAAGTTCTGGGACTGATGTGTTGGTCAGCAATCCATAAAGAATTAAATTAATGGATGGCGGAATTAAAATTCCCAATGTGCCCCCGGCGGCCACCGTGCCCAAAAACAAGCTTTCATTATAGCCACGCTTCTTAATCTGCGGCAAGGCAACCGTACCAATGGTAGCAGCCGTTGCCACCGAGGATCCGGAGGTTGCAGCGAATAGGGCAGATGAGCCGATATTAGAATGCATCAAGCCCCCCGGTAACCATCCAAGCCATTTTACGATGCTGTCATACATACGTTCCGTGATGCCAGCGCGCAGCAAGATTTCGCCCATCATTACGAACATAGGGATCGCCACCAGCAAGAAATCAGTTGAGGTTTGCCATGCCAAGTCGGAAATTGCGCGGTACAGCGGCATGGGGCTATCGGTATATTGTAGGATCAGGCCCAACCAGCCAAGCGAAGCTGCAATCGGCACCGATAGCCCTATCAAGCCCAATAAAATCAAAAGTGTTTTAAAAAGCATCAGATTAAACCGTTTCGTCTTCGATTTGTTCGTCTAATGACTTGACGCCAACCAGATCCTGCGCCGCGACCCCATCGCCCTGAAGCATGCGTTTGAGCGCCACCAGCAAGATCAAAAAACCCGAAAACAAGAAAAACATCCAACCGAGCAACCAAGGAATTTGGGGCAAGGCGAGCGGCACGCGCATCGGCGTGATAGAACGCGATCCGTTTTCCAAGGAATCTGCCACCATATACCAAACATTTTCTACAAGAATTGCAGCAAACCCCATCAGCAAAATCATACCGAATAAATTGACAACCCCCTGTACGCTCTTGGGAAAAAGACCAAGCAACGCATCAACGCGAATATGAGCCCGTTCAAACAGGGCATAAGATAAGGCAAGCGCTGTCGCTACGCCGAACGCATACCCTGAGATTTCATCGGCCCCTCCCAGCGAAATATTAAAAATTTTGCGCAGGAAAACTTCAAAGGTCACCAGAAATGCAGAAAAAACAATCAATCCGCCACCGAGCCATGTTAGCCAAAGGCTAGCTTTGCGGGTGTTATCTAGCAAACGTTCTAACATCTCAGTTCCTCGTTGATCTGAAAGAGGGCGGCGGGAAGGCCGCCGCCCGGTTTATCAAGCCCTTATTTGGCAGCGGCCGTCAGGCCCAAGATTGGGCCGACGGTTTCGTTCCAATTCTCAGCGCATTCTGCACCACAGCGCTTGGCCCAACGCGCCAGAACTACATCTGTCGCAATCGTATCGCGCAATGCAAGATCAGCCGCCGAAGGCTCCACCAAAGTCATTGATCCACCTTCTCCTACAGAGCACTCTCCGCCAGTTATGCAAGAAATGGCAATATCATCCTCGGTTGCGGTTTCTGTCCACATTGCATCGGTAAGTGCTGCTGTTTCGCTTTGTATCAACGCTTGCTGATCTGCGGACAGGCTGTTCCATTTATCCATATTCATGGCGCCAAAGGCGAGGCCCCAACCCACACGTAAGGTGTATGCATGCGTTGCAACTTGGTTCCATTTGGCTGTGTAGGCAGACATTGTTCCCGTAATAGCACAATCCACAACGCCCTTCTCAAGCGCTGGAATCACTTCCCCAAATGAGACTGTGACCGAGGTGCCACCCACGCCTTCGACAAAATCACCCAATGTGGTCGAGTAAACTCGGATTTTCTTACCATCTAGATCTGCAATACCATTCACTTCTCCATTGCACCACAAGGTCTGGCTGGGGAATGGATAAAGCATCAGTAATTTTGCGTTATAAATTTCTTCAAATGCTTTCTCTAGGGTCGGGAAGTAAGCGTCAGATACTTTTCGCTGCGTATCGATATCTTGGGTCAATGAAGACAGATCAGCACCCTCAAAAATGGCATTTTCAGCCGCCACATAGCCTGGCAAACCGAAGGCGAAATCAAACACTCCGTTTTTGACCAAACGCATAATTTCAAACCCCTTCAAACCGAGGCCAGATTGCGACTGGATTTTGCCTACGATATCCCCACCTGAAGCCGCGTTGAGGCGGGTGTTGAAAAATGGCTCTTCATGTTTTTGAAAATTGGTCAGGCTAGACCAAGTTCCCACCGCAGTCAGGACCACCGGCCCATCGGCCAAGACGGCGCTGGCGCTAAGGGCCAATCCTGCGAGTGCTGTAGTGATCTTTTTCAGTTTCATTTTTAGTCTCCCTTTTGGTTATGAGTTTTGTGGATTTGGTAAAATTGTAGTTTCAGCATCTTCTGATACATCTGTGACCAGCATATGACCGGGGGAATGCGTGATACATATGGGCAGTTTTGCGTCGAGCAGAACGTTTTGCGGGGTCACTCCACAGGCCCAATAAACGGGGACCTCATCGGGTTGGATTTCAACCGCATCGCCCCAATCTGGTTGGCTTAGATCCGCGATCCCAATCTCCGCCGGATCACCCGTTGCAATAGGCGCACCATGCGCCTGCGGATACTGACGGCTGATGCGGCGTGCTTGCTCAACCAGATCCTCTGGAATGGGGCGCATTGTCACCACCATTTTGCCCGAGAACCTGCCAGCAGGTACCAAATCAATATTGCTACGATACATTGGAACATTTTTGCCCGTTTCGATATGCCGAACTGGAATACCATTACGGATCAACGCATTCTCGAACGTAAACGAGCAGCCTAGCGCCACCGTCACCAGATCCTCCGACCATATATTGGATATATCGGTTACCTCCTCGCGCAATACCCCGTCTTGAAAGACGCGATATTTGGAAACATCGCTGCGGATATCAATCTCTTTGCCAAGCGTAGGTAAAAACGGTGAGCCACTATCTCCGATTCCAACAATCGGGCATGGTTTTGGATTTCTTTGACAAAAGCGCAAAAAGTCCAATGCGTAACACTCGGACAAAATCGCCAGATTGCATTGAAGTTTTCCAGCTGCCAGGCCAGCAGTATGCCCTTTATAAAGCCCCGCCCGAATGGCAGCGCGCAACTCGTCTGGCGTAACCATTTTCAAATCAGCATGCGTTTTAGTTTCTGATAACATAACAGCGCTCTCATAGAGTTCAGCAGAGCATTGCACAGAGCAACCCATCCATTCAAATTATCATTTTGTATCGCTTGTGATAAATTTTTTGAAACTATTGAGGTTGGGATTTATCCCAATTTAAAGCTACGCTTTGCGCAATTTCGGCGCTATTTTCAACAAGAAAGCTACGTGGCTCTGACAGATAAGAGGCCGTAAACTGTAGTGGCTGTGGACGAAATCCAGCATCAAATTCTACAATTTGTTCTGACTTAAGGAAGTCACGTGCCAGTGCACGCGGATAAGGTCCCACAGCGATTCCTGCCGCGATCATCTTCAAACTGGCCGATAGGGAGGCTGAAGCAAACACCCGGACGCTTGGCCCTATTCTACGGGATAATTCTGACATCAGCTCGCGATAGGGCCGCGTCATGCGCGCGTATGAAATGACCGGAACTACACTTAAATCGGTTTGTGCGTTTGAGACAGACCTATACCAGTGCAAATCAAAAGATGGCAGGGGAACGTTTTCAACAGAAAATTCTGATACGGGTCCCATCAAAAACGCTAGGTCTAGTTTGCGTTCTAACAACGACGTGCGTAAATTCAAAGATATGTCTACCGTAAGATCCACATTTACGCGTGGATAAGTTTCACTAAAAGCTTTTAGAAACTCTGGCAGCCAAGCCTGCGCAATTGTTTCAGATGCCCCCACTCGAAACAAACCATCAGCTTCAGACGGGTTCGCAACCCGCTGTTTTATCTCTTCTTCAACGAAGAGCATTTGTTCCGCATAAGATAGAAGCAAAGTGCCTTGCTTCGTGAGCACTAATTCGCCCGAACCTCGCTCAAACAAAGGTACACGCAATTCATCTTCAAGGTTGGCTATGCGCGTTGACACCGCAGGTTGAGAAAGACAAAGACGTTCTGCAGCCTTGCGAAAACCGCCAAGCCGCGCCACCCATAAGAATGTTCTAATTTGATCAAAGGTCATATCTGATTTATATCTTGGATGGCATGTAGCACAAACCCATAAAATTCGTTTATAAAATCAGTTGGTGTGGAACAGCTTGTCACTTAAAATACGTCAACCCAAACTCTAACAGCGCTCTTTTAAGCAACGACTCGGATCTCCCTATAGGGTCTAGACACAGTGTTTGAGCCTGGATTCGAGAATAATGAACACGCATTACGTTAGTGGAAACTATTAGTCATCGATATTTATTTGAAAGATGGTGCCCGGGGGCGGATTTGAACCACCGACACGAGGATTTTCAGTGCACTGGACACTATATAAAACAAATAGTTATATATTTGTGTCTATTTAAGTGTCTAAGTTTCATTTCCAAAATAATTTCTAGAAAATTATAATCCCCTGCACTGCTTGGGATTTTGACAGGTATCACCGAGAAAACTTAGACACAAACTTCTTCCTTAAACATTTAACTTTACGAAGCGAGGATCAGATCGCGAATATTGGACTGTAATTACGCGTTTCCATCAACAATTCCGGTAATTTGATAATGTTAGAAATTCTGCGGTTTCGGTGTATTGTGCGAATGCCATAGTAAAACTTAAACTAGAAATTTTGATTATCAAAATACGGGAGCACTAAATGAATGTTTTGACGGACCCGATTTCTATCTGGCACTTGCTATTGGTGGTAGGCGTAGTTTGGTTATATTTTTGGAATGAACAGCGCAAACTCAAACAGGAAATAAACGAAAATGGTGAGAGAGTAGATGAGTTGTATCGTGAAAATGCAGAACTTAGGGAGAAAGAATTAAATACAAGAAACCATTCAGAAAGACATCAAGAGAATGAATTAAATATTCGGAAAACTTTCGAAGAAAAAATCAACAAAGAGACAGAAGAAATTCAAGATACGATCGGGGCACTAGAGCGAGCATCCGCCTGGTCGCGTGATACGATAGATCAAATGGATCAAAAAACTAATGTGTTGGATGAAAAAATAAAAAATACTGAGCGAGTGAACGAAGAGCATTTTGAGAAATTATTCCATCACGAAAAGACATTAGAAAATCAGTCCTTAGAAATAAAAAAGATTAAGGGAGAAATAGACTTAGGTGATGAGTAAATGACCCCAATTTGAGGTTAATCAATTTATCTCTTATCCACCTTTCTTTCCAACTGTCTGACACGGTGTTTTCCGTTCCCCTAACTTTAAAATGAATGTGCCACAAAGAAACGAGAACTGACTAGTGATTTGCACACCCTATAGCAAATAATCCAAAACACTTTTCCAGTCTGGGAACTTTTCCTGTCCAAAATGAATGTGTTCTCCTTGAAATTCTCCTGCCCCATTCACAGTACGATCATCAATCAAATAGTCACCCCGATTGAGATGTTTGTGTTGTGACAGTATCAGTCTCTTTTTTGCAGTTTCACCGAGGTATTTCTTTACCCACTGGTGCTTGTCACTCCATGCACTTGTGTTGTCCCAAGGCGGCGTTGAGAGTATGTAGGCGTCATAAACTTTCGCAAGTTTTTTGAAAGCATCCAAACCACCATCAAGTGGTTTCATGAGTGAGAAAACGCCAGGAACCGCATAAAGTCTTCCCTCGTATTCTTTGAGTGTTTCCGGAGAGAGTTGTGCAAGTCCGGATGGATAATCCACAAGGACGCCATCCATGTCGAAGTATAAGATTTTTTTCTTCATTCAATTATAATCCGATTTTTTAACGTCTGATCTGGGTTGGTTGGTTAATGCCTAACATACAATTCAAGCAATCAAGAGTGAAACCCTCATCCCCTCTTCGGAACAGATGCTGTCTGCAACATGGGAACGTATTGTCCAAGACACGCATTTCGGATCAGTTCACTTTGAGACAGTTTCGAGAGGGTTGCTGCCCTTTCCAGAATGTCCTTGAGATAGTCGTCATGACGGAATGATGTTTTGATGTAGTGTTTTGAATTGTTCATTTTGAAACTCCTATTTCCAACTATTTAGGTTCAAAAGTCTTGCCGAGTGTCCTGACGATAATACCACCCTGACTCACTTCGGATCTAGAAATTGATTTGTAGAATTCAGACTGCAGAATAAGTCCACCAGTCGATCACTGATTTTCTGCATCTGGTTCCACATTGTCCAAATAAGTGTTTCAAGATTGTTCCGAAGGTTTGTTGAAAAACAGGTTTCAAAAGTCCTACGGATTTGCCTTCAATCAATTGCAAAACGTTCTGGAAGTCATAGAGTGAAATGAAATAGAAATTCTGTTTGTAGAGGTAATCATGATTGTTGTTGTAGTGACGTTTCAAATTTCATCTGAATTAGATGCTACAGTTCTCAAGGAAAAGTTTCTAGAGACTGCTCCACTCTATAAAGACGCCAAAGGACTTATCAGGAAGAATTATATTGCTGATATGGAGAACCATCATTCTGGTGGAGTCTATTGTTTTGATACTATGGAGAATGCCAAGAACTGGTTTGATGATGAACGAGTAGAATGGATCACCAATAGATACTCAAAACCAAATATTCAGTTTTTTGATAGTCCAGTAATGGTTGATAATGTTGCTGGAGAAATCATTTCCTAAAGATGAACAGAAGACATAATTCACCTTAATCAGTCTTCTATTAGTCAAATATTCGTGTCACTTCGTAACACTCATATTTTCCATTGTATCCAACTTTCACTTCGTGAAACTTGTCTACAAACCACTCTGTTGAAGACTTCATTTTTGAACTTAAAGATAATTCTTCAAGGGTAGACATACCTACTTATCTTAAATTCTGAGACTCGGTGTCTAACTTTTTTAAAATAATTCATCCCAGTCTGGTTCATGGTGTTTCAGTAGATTTTCTTTGTTTAATTTATATTTTGCGACCTTCAATGCATTCCCAGTGATTGGTGACTTCCTGTCGATATTACATTCCAGAGTATTAAGAACCGTTGCAACATCATCCAGTGTTTCCAGTTCTCTGCCGTAGTCTTGCATGTGAGTTGCTGACTGGATCAGAACATCCACTGCCTGACTGATCAAATACATTTCATTTTTCATTCCTAAATTCCTTTGATTCAAAATTCCTAAATATCAGTGACCGATGTGGTTCATGGTTATTTATAAAACTTTGTCTCTCACTGTCGGACACATAGAAAAGGAATTTGAAAGATGAGTTTGAAGATCAAAACAACACCAGAGATTGCTGCGAAACTGAAAGATGCAAAGACATTTGACGCAAGACTGTTTCAACCACCACATTCACAGGCAGACAAACGAGAAATGCAGAAACTGTTGAGTGATCTTCAGAATGGAAATCGTGCAGTCATTCTCATTGATCTGGGACGTTAGAACCACTCAGCGCGTCCTACAGTCGTTCTTGAGGGTTTTGATGATGGTTGTGAATAAATGCGTTTGAACTGCACAGGTGACACATGCAGTGGTTCTGGCAACCTATTCTCGCAAAGTTTCATTTGTCTGATGTGAGGGTGAGCGAATATCAGAGTATGGTAGGCAACAAGGCACCCAGTTTGAGAGTATCATTTTTTGTTTTATTTCCATTGGAAACAGACTTCTTTTTTGCAAATTTTAAATGATATCTGTCGTTCTTGAAAGTTGGGTATCTCTAAAAATCACCAAACCCAAAATCGCATCAGTCTTTCCAACCCGTGGCATCAAAACTTAGACTGCGAGAAAATCCTAGTTCCTTGTTAGTTTTTTATAACGCCATTCCTTCAAATCTTACTAGATTAGTTCAAGGTCTTTTGGACAAACCTTTCCCCCAAAATCTTTTTCAGCATCGATATTATTTATATTTTAAACAAGATACCTTTTAAGTACTATGTGGGATTAAAGCGAATTTGATGGATGGGATATAAACTATGGATGATGATGGTGTTAAACTTATCAAACCAGGTCAAAAATATGTAGGTGCCCAAGGCGTCACATATAGTGCTGGTGTGTCACGAAAAACAGCAGGAGCGGAAAAGGTTTG
>ENA-OWNS01001157-OWNS01001157.1-marine-metagenome-genome-assembly--contig:-NODE-1157-length-10942-cov-3.430557_pt1 | contig 10942 bp, 9 predicted proteins | sample MGYA00238137_ERZ651772 | MGnify/ENA primary metagenome ERZ651772 (study PRJEB26903, sample SAMN06264699) | marine metagenome | isolation source: Columbia River Estuary | place: USA:Columbia River Estuary... | reverse complement strand
TGATTTCCATGCGCTCAATGCCACCGCCCTTGATGCAGCGTTTTGTGATGCTGACACCAAAGAGGCTTTGGCCAAAATTTTGAAAAATTGAGGTCTGGTGTCACGCCGCTACAATCCTGGCGTCATGCAAGGCAATGGCACATTGTCAAAACTGCAATTTTGCACCAGTATCGTCTCATCTAATCCTTGTAATTGGCTAAATCCTATGACCCTTACCATTGTTGATCATCCGCTTGTGCAACATAAGCTGAGCTTGATGCGCGATAAGTCGACACCGACCAATCAGTTTCGCCAATTGCTGCGCGAGATCAGCCATCTGATTGCCTATGAGGTGACGCGGGATTTGCCGCTGGAGCTGTGCGACATTGAAACGCCCATGCGCTCTATGCAGGCGCCTGTGTTGGCGGGAAAAAAACTGGCTTTGGTCTCTATTCTTAGGGCCGGGAATGGGTTGCTGGATGGGGTTTTGGAATTGATTCCCTCGGCAAGAGTGGGGTTTGTGGGGCTTTATCGCGATGAAGAAACCCTACAGCCGGTGCAATATTATTTCAAAGTGCCCGATGACCTGCAAAACCGCGTTGTGATCGCCGTCGATCCCATGTTGGCCACTGGCAACTCGAGTGTTGCGGCGATTGATTTGCTCAAACAGGCGGGCGCGCGCAATGTCAAATTCCTCTGCCTCTTAGCCGCCCCTGAAGGCATTGCCCGTATGCAAGAGGCGCATCCTGACGTCGATATCACAACAGCCGCGGTTGATGACTGCCTCAGCGATATCGGCTATATTCTTCCTGGCCTTGGCGATGCGGGCGACAGGATGTTTGGGACGAAGTGAGGGGTTGGATGTGTTCCAATAATGCAAAGCTTGCATAATCCCTGAAGGTCATTCATGTTTCTCCACGTTAGAGTGATCTCGATAAGATATTCATTATTTTTTTTGATGTAAGTTTTTATATGAACAACAAACCCACCTCGACGACCGTACTAGAACCGACTGAAATTGCTGTAACCCAAACCATAATCCGGGCTGAAAACGGGGATGTGATTGTGGCAGTCGAGACCGGTTTGCGGATGCGATTGTCAGACCGGGTGATTGAAGACATCGCGATGCGCCTTGGAAAATCGGGCCATGGTTTTGGTACCATGCCGCAACGTGACGATACCAACAATTTGTTGGCAGATGTTGATCCCTCGTCGCAGGCGGAAGAACTGAGTTATTTTATCGGTGAAAATATTGATTGCTGGGACATTCAGCAAAGGGGAGAATTTGCCTCTTTCATGGCAGATTTGCCAGGCCGTCAGGGCGTGCGGGGATTTTTGAAACACCTGAAGGGTGGCGGTATTATCGCTGATACAGCGGGCCCCTTACAGGTGATTTTGGCCATCGGAGGAACTCGCGCGGCCTTGGCCACAGTGGAGTGTGACCGCTATCCCTATCACGTCGTCACATCAGCAGACGATATTGGAGCTGTTGGCTGTAGTGGTGAAACAGTTGCTGAGAAAACGGCCTTTTTGGAAGGGCTGCGGGAGATGACCCATGAGGCGTTGGTTGCCGATAGCCTTTTGTACCATGCACAGCAGGAACGCAGTCGCCTACCGCTCTATTTTGTGCGCGCGGAAACGGATGGGTCACATAGCGCTTCAGAGCTTGCGCGTGGGCGGGCGATTAAAAATTTAATGGTTTGCGCGAAAAATGCGATGAGTGCTGCCAGAAATCTTGGCAAACACGTCGCGCTAGATGCTGTTTTTGTGTATTTTTTTTGGAGGACGTGTCTGGTGACGCCGTCGATTATCGCGATGGCATGCTAGCAATTTTCGATGAAATCTCTGCTAAGTTTTCGGAAATTGGACTGGCAACACCACGATTTTTTACTTTTTTTGAATGCGGGGTTTTGGACTATTTACCGCCTAATGTTCTGGAGGGGCAATGGGAATTGTCATGGAGTCACGCGCAGCATGACCTGGTTTTTGTCGCACCGATCATGTTGCAATGGCTTTATGCAGAGGTCTTTTGACATGAACGCGCTCTAATAGAGACGTCGAAAACTAGTGGCTCTGAAATTGGGTGCTCGGCAAGTAATGCTCACTTAATTCTTTCAAAATGCGTGTCGTTGCACCTCCATGATTGTGGATAAAATTCGAAATTTGGTCATTGTTGACGTTCGGGGTGAAATTACGCCAATGGGTTAACAGATCATCAGGTGTGGCTAATTTGATCAATACACCGTCTTCGATTGCCTCTAAACCAGGGTATTCGATGCCCCATATGCTGGGGCCTACAACTACGGAATTCAGTAGACGTAGAGGTTCAATGATATTGTGGGACCCCTCGCCATTGAAACTATCACCAACGAACACCGATTGGGCCAATGCGTAGTAGAAATTGATTTCACCTAAACTGTCACCAAACAAACCATCACAATCAGCAGGTAAGGGCGTTAGCAGTGAAAGGTCTGCTGCAAAATCCCGTGATCGGACGGCCATATTTAAACCTGCATTACGCAATTTTTGCTTGGTCTCTTCAAAATTCTTTGGATGGCGAGGCACATAGATTATGAACGGTTTAGGTTCAATTGTATTTTTCAAAAGCTCCTGAACTACAGGTATCAACATTGGATCCTCGTCGGGGGCCGTACTCGCAAGGCAAATGCGAAGTCGTTTTGGATCAATGGTTTCCAAAAGTGCATCAGCTGCGTCAAGCTGTGTTTGCGGGATAGTTTGTTCGAATCTCAATTCGCCTGTTACGCGAACATTTTTGGCTCCAAAGTGACAAAATCTTTCTGCATGACGTTGAGATTTGGCGAGTATTAAGTCAAATCCCTGGATACTACGTGCGCGTATTCGTCCAAACCCCTTTTGATCGCGCGCAAAGCTTTTGTCTGGGTATTGTGCTTGTGCCATGATCAAAGGCACCCCTAGACGTTTTGCTTGGGCAATCATTTGTGGCCAAAGTTCAATTTCCATAATCATGCCAAATCTAGGCTTATGATTACAAATGAATCGACGCAGGGCCCAGGGTAATTCGATGGGGGTCCAGCGCAGATATAAGCGTTTCGCAGCAATATCATCTGCAAAAAGTTTCGACGCTTCGGCCCGCCCGGCCGCTGTTATAGTCGTCAGCAAGATTGTTTCACCACGATCTATCAAACTGCGAATGAGCGGATCTGCTGCACGTGTTTCTCCTAAGCTGACGGCATGTACCCAAATTGTGTCTGGTGGTATTGGTGATCCACCTCCAAATCTTTCGCGCAAATTTGTTATATATAAAGGTTCCGAACGGCTACGGTACCACAGGTATAAAATTATCAATGGCAAAGCCAAATGCCAAAGGATTGACCAGAGACATAAAACAAGACGATCTGACAGACGGTTTGGAAACATTAGATCCAACCCCGTTGATGACCCAACATCCGGGCTTGAGCGATCGTAGCTAAATAGCTGTGTGATGACAAATGATCCGGCATCACAGATGCATCACAAATCGAAAGGCCATCAATTCCATGGACTCGAAAATCGGGTGCGACAACGCCATCACGCGCTGTGCGTGCCATGCGGTTTGACCCGATCAAATGATAACCAGAATATACACCAGTGCGGATCAATGTTTCATCATCAATATGGTTGGAATGCGGCGCAAACCCCATTTGGAAAATCAAGTTACGGGCATGGCTTAACGCCTGCAGTGTTGTTGTCATATCGCGGTGGTCGGCTAAAAATCCTGGATCAATACGTAATTCCTTTGATGTCAATTCAACCGACCCTTCGGAATAGGGCCAAAGTGCATACATTCCCAAAGAAGCGCCCCGTACTTTTTCGAATACGATCCCTTTTGTGCCAACTTGTGATCGGTCTTGGGTGAAATGTACCAGTTGAATGCGATACGGATTATTCCATTCGACATTCAAACCAGCTGATGCACCTGGGCCGCGCAAAATGGTATCAGACTGACCTGTCAAAAATTTGAACCCTTCAGCCAACGCTTTAAAACCACGGGTTTTTTGATTCAGCGTATCATGTTCGGGGCAAGAAAACGGGATGCGCAAATTTGCGTGATCTTTTAGGTGTCGACCAACATGAGGTTGATCCAATTTGCCCGCAATTCCAGCTCGACGCAGCATCGCACTATCACCGATACCAGAATTTAGTAAAAGGGTGGGGGATCCAATAGCACCAGCAGACAGAATGATTTCCTGTGCGTGTATTTCAACGCCACTTACTAAAACAACTCCTGAAACCCGACTATCGGTAAAGATCAATTCTTTTGCGGTTCCTTGAACGATCGTGAGCTTTGACTTTTTGGCTTGGCGGTAAAATGCCTCCAAGTGGTTGTGTCTTAAACCCCATCGCGTATTTACATGCAGGGGTGATGCTCCAAAGAAATCATCATCGGGGTCGTCCAGCAAACGGGCACCGTCAGCCACCGTCGTTTTCAAAAACAGTTCGCTCAGACCATCTGTCCATGTGTGAACGCGCGGCGCAGCGTTCGATGCTCCTGGTGATAACTCACGTAAGATATCTGAAAAATTTAACCCAATTTTGTCATAGACTTGGGTATATCTATGGCGGGGCCCAGCATATGCTACATTACCATTGATCCGAGAGGATCCACCCAACCCTCGCCCAGCGAGTATGGGCCGCGCAAATCCACCAGCGCTCGTCAAAGGGATAGATCGCCAAACATCCACAAAACGCGAATTGCCTATAATTTTACCGACCATCAATGGAATACGCTGGAAAATGTGACGCCCACTGCTGACACCTTGTTCAATCAAGGCAACGTTCAATTCTGCACGTGTTGCCATGCGGGCCAGTTCTAACCCCGCGGAACCACCGCCCACGATCACGAGGTCAAATTCAGGGACGGACAAATTCCACTCCCTGCGATACAAGCCAATCATGCTGGGTTTCTGCCATCGTCCAGTCAAAGGGTGTATCGATATCATTAGCAATCGGATTGGTTAGTGTTACGAATTTTGTGCCAGTGGGTGAAAAACCTAGCCCGTTTTTAAGGTTCGTTACACAGCCAGCATAAAACGCCCCATCCACAAAACGATATTCTCTGACACGCTCTTGGCGTGTTTCAGTTTTGGGACCAGTTATGATCGGCCCAGATGACAATTCGATGATATCTTCTGGCGCTTCTGCAGGGGTGGTACAGGATACGACCGTTGGATTTTTCTCCAACGCTGACACCAGTCGTTCCAAATCGACCTTTATCCGTAACGGCGACGTGGGTTGTAACAGAATATAATTATTGGAGTTAGTGGCCTCACAGACATCCAGAACTACGTCCGCCATGCTGGCTGTATCTTTGGCCAACTGCTTGGCCCGATTGTGCACCAACAAATTCATTGCCCGAGCCAGCTCCGCCACCTTGGGATCATCAGTGGTACATAGAACCTGTGCATCTAATTTGTTCGACAGCCATTTTGCAGCAGCAAATGACCAATTCACCAAAGGCGCATCGCGAAAGATTTTGGTGTTTTTTCCAGGAATTCCTTTGGATCCTGCCCGGGCTGGTACCACGATTAACAAAACTTAGTCTGCCAATGCGTTCAATGCATCCGCAAGCGCTGCATAATCTTCGACCGATCGGCCCAAAACGACGGGGATTGCGATTTGTCGTTCCAAAAGCGCGAGGGTTTCCATCGCGGCAGGGGTGCGTGTGTCGAACCCCATGTGATCCCAAAATACCGAGCAATGCCAATTCATAGCATCAGGTAAATTTTTTGTTCCAAAGCCCATGTCACTCAATAGGGTGATTGCGCTATCGCGCAAATTTTTATCTTTGACTTCGAAAATCACGGTGTCAAACGCAGGTTCGGCTTCTGCTGGGATTGCGCGCTTTTTAAACGCTGGGACGGTGACACCATCACACAATATTTTGAAGCGCTTTTCAGATTCCTCTAAGATGTAATCCAGTTTTGCCAATTGCGCTTTACCAACGACGGCATTCAATTCACTCATACGATAGTTGAAGCCTGTGATTCCTGCACGATCTAATCCCCGTGGTCTACCCTCTAGATTCATGTGGCCGTGATCGTGATACCAGCGCGATTTTTCGGCCATTTCAGCGTTTTGTAAAATGACAAGGCCGCCTTCGCCAGTTGTTATTGTTTTACCAAAATCAAAACTGAAGACACCTGCATCACCCAAAGTTCCAGCATATTGACCATTATATTTTGCGCCAACGGCCTCGCAGGCGTCTTCGATCACAGGCAGTTTGTACTTTTTAGCAATGGCTTTGATTTCATTCATACGTGCGGGAACGCCTAACATGTGAACCGGCATAATTGCTTTTGTCTTTTTTGTAATCAATCCTTCCAATTGGGTAGGATCCATATTCAAGGTCTCATCTGATCCTGCAATCACGGGCGTTGCCCCACAGTCTACGATGGCTTCGACCGTCGCGATAAAGTTGAAACATTGCGTGATTACTTCATCCCCGTAGGTAACACCCAATGACTTCAACGCGACTTTGATCGCCGCGGTACCAGATGAAACGCATAGGGCATCATTCGCGCCTAGTTTGTCACGAAACGCTGCTTCTAATTCCCGAACATGATAGCGTTTGCGCATTGGTCCGAAACCATGTGCAAATAAAACGCCTCCTTCATCCATCAATTCATTTAGGGCTGCACGTTCTTCTTCGCCGATCAGTTCAAATCCTGGCATTACAGCCCCCTAATTATTTGTCACATCCCGGAAGGTAGTACGGCTGCTTTTTGATCAGCTCCGGTGTAATTTTATGGCAATCCTTCATCGCTTGCAAGGGCGGCCTGCTACGCAACGCTGACTGCGGAAGTTGTTGGTTGTGGCGCCAAATGTAACGGTGCAGCGTCGCCTCAATTTCTTCATCGGATCGGACATGATGGCTCTGCAAGACCTCCTCGACACGACCATTGAACCGCCCGAACTGTATGAAGACGCATCCGGGCAGGGACGATTCAGATCGCGCAGAAAACGTGTGCTTACGAGTAAATCGAATTCATTGTCCTTGAATGGTAAAGACGCTGCATCTCCAACGCGGGCATCAATTCCATCAAAATCAGAGCCTAATATTTTTTGTGCTGTCGAAATCATATCTTCAGACGCATCTAATCCCGCAATATTAAGCCCTTTTTTACGGTACATCGGAACGAAACGGCCTGTTCCAAAAGGGATGTCTACGATCGACATTCCATCTGGGAGCTGATCTAAGAGTTGCGACATTTGTTCTTGCTCGACATGCCACCAAGCTTGTTTCGTGCGCTTTTTCTCGTAATTACTCGCAATGTCTTTATAGTATGTATCGCCTTTTGGCCGCCCCTTGGACACAACTTTTGGGGATATCATTCTTATTCCTTTCTTCCCGCTTACAGGATCTGATATTGTTCACAGTCCAGGCAGCGTTGATCGGGCTTTAAATTCAGGCCCACTGGAACTATGACATAAGTCGTCGGAAGTTCAATGTGAAATTCTCAATTGACGGCAGGTCTATCGCCAAGAAGTGATACTTTTTGCTCGTCATTCCTTTGAGGTAGGAACTCATTATCAATCATTTGGATTTAATCGGGGCAGGTGCGGTATAGTCGCTGGTCGCGATTTAATGAACTTGCTCTCGGAATAGTGAGGCCCATTTAACGAGACAGCGCTCATGTTGGCCAGAGCAGCAGATATCACCCCGGGTTGCAAATCGCTTGCAGGCCGAGCCATGCGCCGTCGGGAAGGGGGGTGGTGGGGAGGGCTAAGGGGGGCTGTGCGGTGGATGCGGGGCTGCGCTGATCTGACAGGGCTATTTTGGCCAACTGGTCCACCTGCCGGCTTGAGAGCTCGTTTGAGGTGATCAGGCTGATGGAGACCAATGGTCCGGCGTCTTCGAGGAAGATGCCGAGCGGATCGACTTGATTTAACGTGGCAATGGCGGAGGCGACATAGGCTACCGTCACCGCCGGATCGTCCGATTGCCCCACCATATTGTCAAACACTATCACTTTGCCGCCGGGCAAAACGATGGGTGCGGCGCGTTGCCCGGGGAGGACGCGCAGCTCAAGCGCGGTATTCGGTGCCAGGCGCTCCATTAGGAGCGCGGCGCTGCGGATGCCTTCTGGGCTGGTGCAATAAGGACCTGCCAATTGGCCAATGCGCTGTGCAAGCACCTGGCCGAGCTGGATGCGTTTGGCCTCAGGCAAGACGTTACTTGCATAGCGGGTCATGGCTTGCGGCCCCCAAATCAGGGTTGCAAAGCTGAGAAGGACGACGCTTGAGAGTGCAAGAATGAAACGCACTCTGCCAGGATGTGGACGGCTACGATCAATAGCTTTTTGCACCTTTAGCAGGGCGTCAAGCATGGTTTTGTCGGAAATTTCCAAACTTTCTTCCGAGCCCGGTGCGGGCCTCAGGGTCGCTGCATCCTCTTTATGGGTTTGGACATCAACCGCGGCCAAAGACCAATGGGCCAGCGGGCGGTTTTGAATATCCGTCAAAATTAAGGTGGCTTGGCCGCAAGACACAACAACCTCACGCCTTTGCATCGCAGGGCCGCTGCGCCAAAGGCCGGTACATTCCAGCCGCTCATATGCTTTAAGTGCGGTCATGTGGGCCTGCTCTGCCTCTTTTCCGCAAGATAGGTTGATCCGAGTATCTAGGCAATGGCCTGTGCCGTTTTGTGCTGATGTCCGCTCGCCCCTAGGCTGTTTTTGCGATGCCCCGGAGTTCGAATTTCTGGATCTTGCCGGTGGATGTTTTGGGCAGCTCTTGGAAGATGATACGCTTTGGTGTTTTGAAACCGGCCAAACGGGCACGCACAAAGGCGATCACCTCAGCCTCTGTGGCCGATTTTCCCTCAAGCAACTCAACAAAGGCACAGGGCACTTCGCCCCATTTGTCATCGGGCTTGGCCACAACGGCGCATAGGCTCACGGCCGGATGGGCCATTATAGCGCCTTCGACCTCGATGCTTGAGATATTCTCACCGCCGGAAATGATGATATCTTTCATCCGATCGGCAATCTGCATCATGCCATCGGGATGCTGAACGGCGATGTCTTCGGAATGAAAAAATCCTCCAGCAAAAGCCTTCGTGGTGGCTTCGGGGTTCTTGTAATAGCCTTTCATGACTGAGTTGCCCCGCATGACGATTTCGCCCTGTGTGACTCCATCCATTGCAATTTGCTGGCCTGTGTCATCAACGACGGTGGTCAAATCCATCATTGGCATGGCGATGCCCTGGCGGGCCTTGCGGGCCGATTGCTCTTCGGCGGGCAGAGCATCCCAGGCCGGATTCCAAAGCGATTCCACCACATGCCCATAGGTCTCGGTCAGCCCATAGACTTGTGTGACATTAAAACCCAATTGGCCGATGGCAGCCAAAGTCGCCGGTGCAGGTGGGGCGCCGGCGGTAAAGACCTCGACCTGATGATCAAAGCTGCGCCGTTCGCCGTCTGCGGCGTTGACGATCATATTGAGCACGATGGGCGCGCCGCCGAAATGGCTTACCCCTTCATCCGCGATGCCATCATAAATCGCCTTGGCTGAAATATCGCGGCAGCCGACAACTGTGCCGCCCAAAAGGGGCATCATCCAAGTGTGGTTCCAGCCGTTACAGTGAAACAAAGGCACGATGGCCATGAACACCGGCTGGAGCGTCATGCGCCAACTGATCGGCGTGCCCATAGTCATCAAATAGGCGCCGCGGTGGTGATAAACCACGCCCTTGGGGCGGCCTGTTGTGCCGGATGTATAATTGAGCGCGAGGCTCTCCCATTCATCGCTCGGCATGATCCAAGGGGCCCGCGCATCGCCGCGCGTCAGAAGTGTCTCATACTCCATATGCTGGCCCGAGGCGGTAAAGCCAGCCTCTTGATCGGCCACCTCAATGATCTGCGGCGCGGGCGTGCTCATAGCGGCAATTGCCGCCTCCACCGGGGCAAGAAATTGGCTGTCGACCAAAACAACCTTGGCCTCCCCATGTTCAAAAATATAGGTCAGCGTGTCGACATCGAGCCGGGTGTTGATGGTGTTCAAAACAGCGCCACATGCCGGAACGCCAAAGCTGGCTTCAATTTGCGCTGTGATATTGGGGAGCAGTGTTGCCACCACATCCCCAGGCTGGACGCCGAGGCCAGTCAGGGCGCTGGCCAATTGGCTGACCCGCGCGTGATATTGGCGGTAGGTGGCGCGATGCGAACCGTAGACCACCGCAATATGCTCGGCAAAGACCGAGGCCGCGCGTTGCAGATGCGACAAGGGCGTCAGCGGCACATAATTTGCCTGGCATTTGTCCAACCCAGTCTCTTCCGCCATCCAGCCCATGTCGCATTCCTCCCATTTTCTGCGCACTATCGCGCTTGCGCAGATGATTTCAAGAGCCCATGCATAACAAATGGATCAAAAAACAAATACAGTTGCGTCAATTCTCTTTATGGTGACCGGTATGGCCACTGTTGGAGTGATCGATAACTTCATCACCTATATCGCTGTGGAGGTGAGCCTTTGGCAATTTCACTTTCTGCGCAGCATGATCGCTGTTCCGGCTATTGTAGGTTTCGGTCTGTTGGCTGGCTGGACATTGCGGCCCCTGCGCCTATGGCCGGTCTTGGGGCGCAATATGTTCCTGTCTGGTGCCATGTTCGTCTATTTTGGCTGTTTGGGGTTCTTTCCCATTTCGGCCGTGGCGGCTGGCCTTTTCACCGCACCGGTTTTGGTGATGTTCATAGATGCAGTTTGGTCGCGTCGGCGCATTGGGCCAATTCGCCTCGCGACGGCCTGTCTAGGGTTTCTGGGTACGCTTTTGGTGCTCAAGCCCGATGTTGGCGGATTAGGCTGGGCCAATCTGATCCCAGTTTCGGCTGGGCTTATGTATGCTTTTGGCAATGTGGCGACGCGCAAATGGTGTGAAGGCGAAAGCGCTGTGGCCTTGCTTTGGTCCTATATGTTTTTGATGCTGATCTTTGGAGCTTTGGGG
>ENA-OWNS01001156-OWNS01001156.1-marine-metagenome-genome-assembly--contig:-NODE-1156-length-10947-cov-2.777737_pt1 | contig 10947 bp, 11 predicted proteins | sample MGYA00238137_ERZ651772 | MGnify/ENA primary metagenome ERZ651772 (study PRJEB26903, sample SAMN06264699) | marine metagenome | isolation source: Columbia River Estuary | place: USA:Columbia River... | reverse complement strand
AGCATCCAGTCTGGCGGAACGCCTAAAGCATTTGCTATGAGTTTAATGGGGTGAGAAAACGCAACATCTAAAAGTGCCTTAGCTCCGTCAGCTTTAGTATTTTCTGCCATATAGGTTGCCGAAGGTTTAATTGTTCTGAATTCAGAGGCTTCAATATCATGCTTTTCAAGTAGGTCTGCTCGAAAATCAGCATATTCTTGAGGAATCATGGATACTAGCTTTTCAGAATCAAATTTTTGATCTTTACCGGCCATCTTATTTGGGATCAATACATCAACGCCATAAGGCAGACCATCTATATGATCGTCAATCCACTTCAGCTCCTCTTCTAATTGAGCTGGCGTCATTCCTACTGCCCCTAGAACGCCACAACCACCTGCCTTCGAAACTGCAACAACAACATCTCTGCAGTGGGTGAATGCCACTAAAGGAAATTCAATATCAAGAAGTTCGCAAATTTTTGAGTTCATGTTTTTTCTCTAGGTAATAATTTCAATATTATATTAGCACTCAGGATACACAAAACGAAATACATCGAGCATAATCAATTCTTGAATTCAAAAACTTTTTAAATATGTCAAAAATTAAAATTGATTGCGCGATGATTACTAGAGATCCTGCCGAAGCAGGTGAGGCTAGCAAGCGACTAGAGGATCTTGGTTATGATGGAGCTTATACATTTGAAGGTCCTCATGAACCATTTCTGCCTCTTGCAGCTGCAGCTGTAGCTACTAAAAAATTAGAATTATTAACTTCAATAGCAGTAGCATTTTCAAGAAACCCAATGACTTTAGCTAATCTTGGGTATGATTTACAGTTGATGTCTCAAGGAAGATTTACACTTGGTTTAGGCTCTCAGATCAAGCCACATATTGAAAAAAGATATTCTATGCCATGGTCATCTCCTGCTAAAAGAATGCAAGAAATGGTTAATGCTATCAAAGCAATTTGGAGCTCTTGGCATGATGGTGAAGAATTGAACTTTGAAGGAGAGTTCTACAGACACACTCTGATGACTCCATTCTTTAATCCGGGAAAAAATCCATTTGGATTGCCAAAAATTTATGTTGCTGGCGTCGGTCCGTTAATGACACAAGCTGCTGCAGAGTCAGCGGATGGTTTTCTTGTGCACCCATTTCACACCTCAAAGTTTCTTGAGAATATTACCATTCCATCTCTAGAGAAGGGCTTAAAAGTAGCTGACAAAAAAGAATTTGATATTTCTGTTGGCGTGATGATTGCCACAGGAATGAATGATGAAGAAATCTCCGCAGCTAGAGATGCATGTAAGGCTCAAATTGGTTTTTATGGCTCAACCCCAGCGTATAAAGTTGTTTTAGAGCAGCATGGTTGGGAGGACGTGCAGATGGAATTAAATCAATTAACAAAAAAAGGGTTGTGGCAAGATATTGCTGGTCTTGTTACAGATGAAATGCTTGAAAGTATTGCTGTAACTGGAACTCCTTCTGAAGTATCCACTCAAATCTTTGATCGATATGGGAATATTGCAGCAAGAATAGCGCCATCTATTTTTTCTGGAGATCCAGCTGTTACAGCAGAGCTAATTAAAGCGCTCAAAAACTAATAAGTTAGAGGTTGCTTGCTTATATTGCATAGACATACTACGTAAAATTCATGCCTTGCATGGAACTTGGTTAAAAATACTATCAGTTGCATAATTAATACATATTATTTTAGCCATAAAACATCATGCAAAAGAATTTGCTAGGTAGATTGATGCTTGATTTGGATAGCAGCTCTCTGACCAATGAAGAAAAAACTCTTTTACAAAATCCTCATGTTGGAGGGGTGATCTTATTTTCTCGTAATATTGTTTCTAAGAATCAAGTTCTGTCTCTTTGCCATCAAATTGCCGAGGTAAATTCAAATCTTTTGATTGCTGTGGACCAAGAGGGCGGAAGAGTGCAACGTCTCATTGATGGTTATGCAGCTTTACCCTCTATGCAAAAACTAGGTAAATTTGTTGCTCAAGATAGAGATAATGGCTTAATTCTGGCCTCTAATTTAGGGTGGTTGATGGCATCAGAAGTAATTGCCTCAGGACTGGATATTAGCTTTGCGCCAGTTCTGGATCTTGATTTAGATAGAAGTTCCATTATTGGCGATCGATCTTTTGGGGACACTCCAAAAACAGTAATTAATATAGCCAATTCATTTATTAATGGTATGAACGAAGCTGGAATGGAAGCAGTTGGCAAGCATTTTCCTGGGCACGGAGGGATTCATGCAGATACTCACCTATCTTATTCTGAAGACTTGAGATCTTTGGATGATTTGAAGCAGCATGATTTGATTCCATTTCATGAGCTGCATAATAGATTAGGTGGTATTATGACTGCCCATATTTCTTTTCCTGAAATTGATAATAATATTGCGACTTTTTCTAAATATTGGCTCCAAAATACCCTTAGAGAAAAGATGAAATTTAAAGGTGAAATTTTTAGTGATGATCTCTCGATGAAAGGAACAGATTTTATTGGTGGGATAGATCATAAAGTCCAAAAAGCTCTTGAGTCAGGTTGCACTATGATTTTGATATGCAATGATCGCTCTGCTGCGCTTCAGGCATTAAGATTTATGGAGAAACAGAGCACCTCCCAATCCACAACACTTACTTCTCTGAAAGCATCAAAAATAGTATCTTGGGAAAAACTAGAGAATGATCCTAGGCGCAAAGAAATTATTAATCAGATTCATAATCTTGGTTTGGCGATAGCATGATGACCCTGCCCGATCTATCAGATAAGTATCCTGATCAAATTCAAATTGGAAAGCTCGCTCTAAAATCTTATGGAAGAAAAGGCTCAATATCTGGAGAGATTTATACCGTCTCCTGCTCAGATGATAACTCTATTGTGAAGTCCGTATTATCAAGAGATGGACAAAATAAGATATTGGTTATTGATGCTTCTGGAGTATCCCATGCCTCTATGGTCGGAGATCAAATAGCTGAGTCTGCATTAAACAATAATTGGGCTGGTATTTTTGTGAATGGGTATGTTAGAGACGTAGAAATCTTAGTAACTCTTGATTTGGCTATTTTTGCACGAGGAAGTGTGGCCCAAAAAACAGAAAAACAAGATCATGGTTTTGAAGATATTATGATTTCATTTGGAAGTACCATTATGCATTCTGGCAATTGGTTATACGTCGATGGGAATGGTTGGATAGTTGCAGATACGAAGTTAGAATTCTGATTCAGTATATAGTTCTTGTTTTTCTTTCCAGATTTTTTCAATAAAATTTTTGAATTCTTTTCGGTATTCTTCCTCTTGATCAAAATTCTTTCCCTTAAGAGTTTCAGGAATCTGATGGGCTTTTGCATAGACTTTTGCTTGACTCATTTCCCCGCATAAAAAATCCCATGTTGATCTTTTGTTTGTGGAATAAATTACAGTAAAGTCAATTAACTCGTTAACTTGTGGCATTCCTTTTAACGCAATTGCTAGCGCACCAATCTTTGGAGTTAAGAAATTTTTATAAGGAGAGGCTTGAGCTAGATGTTTCTCATGAGTGAATCTAGTACCTTCAGCAAAACTAAATGCTGTAGAAGGATTTCTCGAGAATCTTTTAGCAGCTGTTTCTGCATTTTGATAATCTAATTTTTTTAATTCTGGATTAGCTTCTATTTGTTTTTGGGAATGTCTGTTGAGAAAGGGCATATCAATAGTTTTATGAACCAAGTAAATAATTGGTATCCACTGCAATTCTTTTTTCATAAAGAACTTTAAAAGGGGGATTTTTTTATGCCCTGCAGCCAATAAAATAAATATATCAGCCCAAGACTGATGATTGCTCATAGCAATATACCAAGTATCAGCACTCACATCCTCGGGTATTTGGAAATCCCATTCAAGTTTATGCAATATTCTCAGAGCTGTTGTGATGCTAGCGACAGTCGCGCTACCCATCGCATTTGAGATTGAGCCTAATGAAACCTTTAAGTTTTTATTTGGAATAATTCTTGGAATATTTACGATTGTTAAAAGAGTGACCGCAAAAGTTAGAATTATTAAAATTGCAAAAAAGGTAAGAATACCTATAAAAAATCTTTTAACTTCACTCATGCAACTTTATTTTAACCCAAAATTCCTCTAGCTCCTCAGAGGTCAAATTTTCTATTTCCTTCTTATCCTTAGAGATCTCTTCTTCCATTAACCTAAAACGCTTTACAAACTTATGGTTGGCTTGATTAATAGCTTCGCTTGCATCTGCTCCCAGGTGTCGACTTAAGTTAATAATAGAAAACAATAAATCTCCTAATTCTTCTTGGCTATTTGCTTTATTATTTTGCTCAATCTCATGTTTGAGTTCTTTTAATTCTTCTTCAACTTTCTCAATCACATCAATGGTTTCTTTCCAATCAAAACCTTTTTTGCTGGCTTTTTTTTGTATTTTCTTTGCTTTTAAAATTGGAGGCAATGATGCAGCTATATCGCCAAAGGTATTTTGCATATCTTTTTTATTTTTTTCTTTTGCCTTGATTGCATCCCATGCTTGAGTTTGCTCTTGAGCCGAAAGAGGTTTTCGGGCTCCTTCAAAGACATGAGGATGTCTTCTGATCAATTTCTTATTTAAAGAATCGACTATCTCTTCAAAGTTAAATAACTTTAATTCGTTGGCTATCTCTGCTTGAAATATAACCTGAAGCAGGACATCTCCAAGCTCCTCTTTAAGATTTTTATAATCATTTCTGGTAATTGCATCTGAGACCTCATAAGCCTCTTCAATCACGCAAGGAGAGAGTGATTCAAGAGTTTGTTCAATATCCCATGGACATCCATTATCCTTGTCTCGAAGCATGCGCATTGTCTCGAGTAAGGTTTTTATTGAGGACATCAGAAACCGCTTATATTTGCATACCTAGCTTGATGAAATTCTGAGGTTCCAAAAATCTGTTCAGCAACTCGGGCTCTTTTCAGATAAAAACCAATGTCATATTCATCAGTTACACCTATCCCGCCATGCATCTGAATCGCCTCATTGCTAACTAGATGGAGAGTTTCTCCAGCTTGGAACTTAGCAAGACTCGAAAGCCTTTCTAGCTCATTTGAATTTTCATCTGCAGCATGCATAGCAGCAATAACTGCTGATTTAGTTAATTCAATTTCACAGAACATTTTTGCTGCTCTGTGTTGAAGTGCTTGAAAGGATCCAATTTGAACCCCAAATTGTTTTCTTTCTTTTAAATAATTAACCGTGACCTCAAAAGCTTCTTCAGTATTTCCTAGCATCTCTGCTGAAATAGCAATGCGGCCTAGATCAAGAATTTTTTCAAGGGTTTCACCAGCTAAGTCTTGCTCACCCAATAAAGCTTTTTGCTCTAACTTCAGGTCAGACATCTCGATGTTTGCATAATTTCTAGAATCAGCTGTTGAAATCTTTGTTATGTCGAGCTCGGCACTATCTTTATCTACGGCAAATACCGAAATTCCATTTGATTCTCCAGTTTTTTCTGATGTACGCGCAACTATTAAAATAGTATCAGCACTTGCACCATCAATCACAAAGACTTTTTTTCCATTCAAGATCCAATGATCTCCATCAAGTTTTGCAGTTGCCTCAACATTAAATGGGTTGTGATGATTGCCTTCATCAATCGCCAATGCGGTTGTAACTTCACCAGAAACAATTTTTGGTAAATAATTACTTTTCTGCTCTTCAGAGCCGAGCATATTAATTGTTGCAACCCCTAATACTGATGTCGCTAAAATAGGAGAGGGCGTTAATGTTTTTCCTAACTCTTGCATAATAACGCTTATGCCAGCCATGCCAAATTCAGAACCTCCAAATTGCTCAGGTACAAGTATTCCAGACCAACCCAAATCAACCATCTCTTTCCAAGTTGCATCATCCCAACAATTGATATTTTCACTGTCCCTAATTTCTCTAAAATGAGTCACTGGCGTTTTATCTCTAGCAAAACTTTGAGCAGTATCTTTTAAAAATTGCTGTTCTTCTGTGAGTATTAATTTCATGCTTTCCTTAGTTTGGTAAATCTAGAACACGTCTAGAAATTACATTAAGTTGGACTTCAGAGGTCCCACCTTCAATTGAATTAGCTTTTGTTCTTAACCATGCTTTAGTAATAGCTTGTTCATCATCTGAAAAGCCTTCACTGGTCCAGCCCAAACCTTTGTTTCCCATGGCTGCGATCATTAATTCATATCGATCTTTATTATGCTCAGTTCCATAATACTTAAACATTGAAGATGCAGCAGATGCTTTGCCACCCTCATCACCTGATCTTTGTAAAGTCAGCCCAAAAGCATGCTCTTTCATTTTATGCATGGTAATACTCTCTCTTTGAAAAGAATCAGCAATTCCTCCATTTTCTTCTCCAAGATATTTTTTAGCTATATTTACCACATCTGCTCCTGATCCAGTTCCCCCGCCAGCAAGGCCAAAGTTAGATATAAAATTTCTTTCGTGCTGCAAAAGCTTTTTGGCAATTGTCCAGCCTGAATTCTCAATCCCAACTAAGTTTTCTTTTGGCGCTTTTACACCATCAAAAAAAGTTTCACAAAATGGTGACTTACCACTTATCAATGTTATTGGTTTTGTGCTCACTCCTTCAGTTGCCATATCAATAAGCAAAAAGCTTATTCCATTATGCTTTGGTTCTTTTGGTCCTGTTCTCACAAGAGCAAAAATCCAGTCAGCTTTATCTGCATATGAAGTCCAAACTTTTTGCCCATTCACTAGATAGTGATCGCCCATGTCCTCAGCTTTTGTTGAGAGGCTTGCAAGATCTGATCCTGAGCCTGGCTCGGAGTATCCTTGGCACCATCGAATCTCACCTTTAATAATTTTAGGCAGGTGCTCACGTTTTTGCTCTTCAGAGCCAAATTCTATGATGCATGGAGCAAGCATCCATATACCAAAACTATTTAAAGCTGGTCTAGCCTTAATTTTAAAAAGCTCTTGATGTAAAACTTTTGTTTGATCCCTATCAAGGCCTCCACCTCCATATTTATTTGGCAAAGTTGGTGCAGTCCAACCTTTTGCACCCATTCGATCGAGCCATAGCTTTGATTCAGGATTTACATATTCAGCATTTCTTCCGCCCCACACTTCTTCCTCGGGAACCAATGGAGTTCTCATAGAAGGCGGGCAATTTTCTTCCAGCCAATCTCTTACTTCTTGTCTAAATGTTTCTAAATGTTCCATATATTTTGAATGCTTGCGGTAATTAAAAGAATAGATATTATAAAGAAGTAATTAATTTATTGAAATTTATAATATGAAATCTTATCAAGCACACGAACCCGGCAAGCCACTTCAAGAGGTTGAGTCACCAACGCCAGAGCCAACTGGCAGCGAGGTGGTTGTAAAAACTATTGCTTGTGGAGTTTGCCATTCAGATGTACATATACACTCTGGCGCTTTTGACCTAGGTGGCGGCAATGAACTGCCTGTTCCTGTTCCAAATCCCTTTACATTGGGGCATGAGGTTTTTGGAGAAGTCGTTGCGACTGGTCCAGAGGCAACCAATATAAATATTGGAGACAAAAGGGTGGTTTACCCGTGGATAGGATGTGGGGATTGTGATGTTTGTACTACTGGAGATGAGCATTTATGTAATTCAGGTCCAGTCATTGGTGTAATGCAACCTGGTGGTTTCGGTGATCATGTTGTAGTCCCAGATTCAAAATATCTCCATGATGCTGGAGATACGCCAGACTATTTAGCTGGTAGTTATGCCTGCTCAGGACTAACGGCTTACAGCGCCTTAAAAAAAGGAGCACCCTATGACTCTAATAGCAGCTTAATAATTATTGGAGTTGGTGGTTTGGGCATGATGGGCTTACAAATAGCTAAGGCAGCATTTAACTGCAATCCCATTGTGGTAGATGTTGATGAGGAAAAACTTAAATTAGCTATAGAAAATGGAGCTTCAGCCGCAATAAATCCAACAGACGATGATGCAATGATGAAAGTTTTTGAAATTACAGGTGGCAATGCATCCGTTGCCATTGATTTTGTTGGTTCAGAGCAGTCCACTGCATTTGGAATTAATCTTCTTAGAAAAGGTGGCAAGTATATTATCGTGGGGCTATACGGAGGAGAGCTGAAGCTTCCTTTGCCTTTAATTCCTATTATGGAAAGAGGCATCCAGGGGCAATACACCGGAAGTCCGGAGGACATGCATGAGTTAATGGATTTAGTAAGATCAGGAAAGATTGATCCAATTCCTGTTGAAAAAAGATCTGCATCTGAAGCCAATCAAACTTTAGAAGATCTTAAGAATGGAAAAATTCTAGGACGAGCAGCATTGATGCATGATTAAAGTTCTAACAAAAGCTTTGAACAAATAGTCTTTAGCTCGTCGTTTACAACAATTTCAGCTTTTGAATCGTAACGTGTTTTCTCTCTGTTAAAAATTACTACCTTTGCTCCAGCTTCAATAGCTAAACCAGGTAACTTTCCAGCTGGCATTACCTTTAGCGAAGACCCAATAACAATCATAAGGCTGCACTCCATGGAAAGCTTAGAAGCTTTTGCCATATCAGCATCAATCATGGGCTGCCCAAATGAAATTGTTGCAACTTTTACAATGCCTTTGCAGCTTGAGCATCTTGGAAGCTGAGTTTTATTTTTGATGGCTGTATGAAAATGAAGAATCTCTTGTTTGGTTCCACAATCTAAACAGGATGCTTCTGTAGCATTTCCATGGATTTCAATAGTTTTATTTATTGGCGTTCCTGTTTTTTGATGCAGACCATCAATATTTTGGGTAATTAAAAAGTTTTCTTGCTTTGAATTAATTATTTTTTTTACACATTCATGGCCTAAATTTGGATTTAAATCTTCTAAAAGTGAGTGCAGTTCTATATTTCTTTCCCAAGACAGTCTTCTTTTTTCTTCGCTTGCAATAAATTCACTAAATTGAATAGGTTTATTTTTTGTCCAAAACCCATCATCACTTCTGAAGTCAGGAAGCCCAGATTCAGTGCTAATTCCTGCTCCAGTTAAAATAACCGTTTTCTTACTTTCATTTATTAATTGAGCAATTTGCTTAAATACATTCATAAAATTTTTTTTCTATTAGCGTGAGAGTATAATTCTTAATATGTTTAAAAATATAGGCGTTGTTTTAAAAAAAAACCTATCAGCGGATGATCTGTCTGTTGTGCGCGGTCTTGTAGAAATCTTAGCAAAAAATGTAAGCAATATTTTTTCAGCCAATAAAATTGATCTTAAAAATGTACAAGTAGTGGATGCGCAAAAATTTAACCAAGCAGTTGACCTTATTATTGTATTTGGAGGAGATGGAACATTATTGGGAGCTGCAAGAAAATTCATTTCTAACAAAACTCCAATCCTTGGAATCAATCTAGGTACGGTAGGGTTTTTAACTGACGTCAATATTGAAAATTTTGGCTCGGTAATTAAAGATGTATTGAATGGCGATTATGTTTTAGAGGAAAGAAGTTTAGTAGAGGCTTCATTCCTAGATCAAGAAGTATTTGGACTGAATGAGGTTTTGATTCACTCTGGGTCTTATGCTCAGCTCATGAGATATCGGCTAGTTATTGATGGTAAGACTGTTTATGAGCAGCGATCTGATGGCCTGATTGTTGCAACTCCAACAGGATCAACAGCCTATGCGCTGTCAGCTGGAGGTTCCATAATTCATCCAGAGTTAAATATTTGGAATATTATTCCTATGATGTCTCAAAGCCTTTCTTCCAGACCTCTAATAGTATCAAATAAAAAATCAATGGAGATTCAGCTAATTCGAGGTCCTCTTGAGCATGCTATGGTTTGTGTTGATGGTCAGAAAGACATCCCAATTCCTTATAATGAGTCAATCCACATTACAAAAAAAGATTTGGCATTGGAAATTATTCATCCTTCAAATAATAATTTCTATGAAGCTTGTAGAGAAAAGTTAGGCTGGAGTTTAGATATAACAGCCAAAAAACCTCAATAAGTTTTGCATACGAATAGAGTTTATTCTTACATTATTTTATTAGCTGTAAGCGTAACTCTTTTCACAAATTTCGGATTTAATAATACGCTTCATTATTTCCTTTTTATAAATGAAGCAGGGTCGAGCTATACTTCTGCTTTAGAAAGCACATACCTTGCCCATCATCAATGGTGGAGGCTCTTATCGCCAACTTTTCTCCATTTTTCACTAACCCATCTAATATTTAACTGTCTATGGATATATATTTTAGGGTCTAGGATTGAAATAATTGATGGTAAAAATATATTTCTCTTAGTATTTTTGCTTACAAGTCTTGCTGGAAATTTGGGTGAATTTCTTTTTACCGGAAACTATTTTTTTGGTGGTCTATCAGGCGCAATCTATGGATTGATTGGCTATTGTTTTATTATTGAGCTAGATAACAGATTTAGAAGATATGACATTACAGAATCTATATATATTTTTATGTTTCTATGGTTATTGCTTGGTTTTACAGGATTGCTAAGTGTATTTGGTTTTGGTAATGTTGCGAATACTGCGCATTTAGTTGGTATGATGTCTGGGTTTGTGCTCGGATTAATTGCCAAATTCAGTTTTAAGTTTTAGCTAATATGAAAAAAATTACCAAAGCAGTCTTCCCAGTAGCAGGTCTTGGAACAAGGTTTTTACCAGTGACAAAATCAATGCCTAAGGAAATGTTGCCCATTTCCAATAAGCCAATTATTCAATATGCTTTTGAAGAAGCGATGGCGGCAGGAATTGAAAGATTCATCTTTGTGACAGGGCGTAACAAAGCTGCCATCAATAATCATTTTGACCATGCTTATGAGCTTGAATCAAAGCTTGATGAAAAAGGAAAAGCTAAAGAATTGGAAGAAGTGAGCAGTTGGATGCCAGAAGCAGGTAAAATAGCTTTTGTAAGACAGCAAAAACCTTTAGGGCTTGGTCATGCAGTGTGGTGCGCCCGCAATTTTATTGGCGATGAACCT
>ENA-OWNS01001145-OWNS01001145.1-marine-metagenome-genome-assembly--contig:-NODE-1145-length-10988-cov-4.952708_pt1 | contig 10988 bp, 7 predicted proteins | sample MGYA00238137_ERZ651772 | MGnify/ENA primary metagenome ERZ651772 (study PRJEB26903, sample SAMN06264699) | marine metagenome | isolation source: Columbia River Estuary | place: USA:Columbia River Estuary... | reverse complement strand
TGCTCGGAGTCAGGCTCCATCGAGAGGACGCGCACTGTGCGCGGAGAATGCAAACGCAGGGCCTGAGGCAAGAAAATGCCGGAGGCTCCCGCCTCGATCAGGGCCGTCATCACTTTGAGCAGCGCGATCGAAGCCTCCATCCCTCCGGTCGCGACCAGACGCCAGATATGCGTATGCATCTCCAGCATGACTTCCTCTTGGGCCGCGTAAGGTTCATAGGAGCTGCCACAAAGCTCCACAAGTTCGGGGATTGGCGCCTCGATGAGGCATGAGATCTGAATCGCCCCGGATTGTAGCTCACCGACATCCTGATGGTCTTCCCAGGAGACGTAGAGCGGTTCCACCCAGGTGTGCTGGTAGGTCTGCACGAGCAACGAAGACGCCGCATTGGCCGTGGCGACATTGACCGCCTGGGTCAATCTCTTGTGGTTTCTGTTGGGGTGGAGAGCCACGGGTCCGCTTGTTATAATGTTGCAAAAAATGGTGGTTTCAGACATGCGAACGTTTTGTTTGATCAGGTACATAAGGGCATTGGACGGGCATGTTTGAAATTGAACTTGAAAGGGAAAACTGTTCTTGTTCATTGGCATCATTGCATTCTTTTTTTTGGCGTGTGTGTGAGGGTGTTTGGTATTTTTTTGTTGATTTATAATGGTGGTCGCTATGTCGTGTTAGTTCGTACAAGACAATTCTTCCTATATTAAAGTTTGAATTCCATGAATGATAAGGTTGTACTCTTTCGTAGCGTCCCGAACTGCCTTTAAAACGCTTCAGACCATAATGTTCTATATAATTGATGCTTTCTAAAAACAAAAATGACACAACAGCAATACCTATCGCAAAAAGCATGACGTTTAATGAAAAAACATAATAAATTAACAATAAGTAAATTGGTTGAATTAGGTGATACCATAACATGTCGTTTTTAACCGAAATAAATGATGATTTTTGACTTTTCAACAATTGCATTTGATGTCTCCAAGCATCGATATATTGCTTTGAAACAGAGGTTATCCAAAAGGAATATAAGCTCTGATTGTATTTTGCAGTAGCACCATCCTCCGACGTTGCTACGTTCAAGTGATGTCCAAAATTATGTTCTATATAAAAATGCATGTAAAGACAAGGCATGTATAAACACTTGCTTATAAATCGATTGATATAGGTTTTTCTGTGTCCAAGTTCATGTGCGACATTGATACCATTAGTCGCTAATAGGATTCCTGCTGATAAACCCAAGCCAATTATTTCATAGGTCAGATATTCATTTTGCTCAAATTTTGAGAACACATGAAATAATAATCCAAAAACAAGGGGGAGATTCAGATACAACATTAAATCAAAAAGCCATTTATTCTTCTTATTTCGTGCATCTTCTTTGGTTAGGTTAGAGGAGTCCTCTCCAAAGATTAAGTCAAAAGCTGGGAGCACTACAAAGGCATATAAAACAGCAGCATAAGTTCCAAATCCATGTGATTCAAAAGAAATAAAAGCCGACAAAGGTACCGTATAAGCAAACAGATATTTTAGATCTTTCATATGTTAGAGTTGAAAATGTTAAATAAAAAACGCATTAATTCTCTAAAATTACAAAAATCATTTTTATTTAACTATAGGGCTGTCATGATGTTATGAATTGGCAGGAACAAAGAATTCAAAACATATCTAAAATACGCTCTAAAGCCATCCCCCTTGATCCTTTAATTAAAATTGTAGTATTTTCAAGTGATGAAAAATCTACATTATGCCTAAAACATTCAAAGGATTTAAATGTAGGGCCATCAGTATTTATTTTCAAGAAATTTTCACCTATGAGGTACACTTTATCTAAGTTGAGACTATTACAATAATCAGCAATAAATGTATGCTCTTTATGAGCATCTTCACCTAATTCAAACATATCCCCTAAAATGACAATTTTAGTAGTAGTTTTCATTTTAATGAAATTATCAAGGGCAGCCTTCATACTGGTTGGATTAGCATTGTAAGCGTCTAAAATTATACTGTTTGAACGTTTGCTAATGAGTTGTGATCGATTGCTGTTAGGTTCAAATTGTTCAATCGCATCCTTTATCGAGTGTATATCTATTTTAAAGTAGTTACCTATGGTTAAGGCAGCTGAAATGTTCGAAAAGTTATAACTGCCAATAAGTTGACTATTTATAATCGTACTTTTAAATTTTGAAACTACGAAAGGATTGACATCGACAAGATGTATAATTACGTCATTTTTAGGATGAGACCCAAAGGAAAAGGTTGATTTGTAACCCTTCAATATCTCAACTTGTTTGTTATCATTAGTATTTAAAAATATCAGTTTATTATTCGTTATTAAATGATGATAAAGCTCGCTTTTACCCTTAATTACTCCTTGGATACCTCCAAATCCCTCTAGATGAGCTTTACCAAAATTGGTAATATAGCCATAGTCTGGTTGCGCTAGGTTACAAAGAAATTCAATCTCTTTCAAGTGATTTGCACCCATTTCAATAATTCCTATCTCCGTTGAATTATTCATGTTTAATAAGGTTAAGGGTACGCCAATGTGATTATTTAAATTACCACGTGTTGCTATCGTTTTGAATTTTTTTGAAAGGACTGTATGAAGTAATTCCTTGGTTGTTGTTTTTCCGTTACTTCCTGTAAGTGCGAGTATTTTGATATTAAGATATCTCCTGTGAAATGCAGCGAGTTGTTGTAAAGCACTTAATACATCATCAACTAAAATACAACCCTCTGTAGTTTTGTAATTTTCATCATCAATAATAGCGTGTGATGCTCCTTTTGCAATCGCTTCTTGGGCAAACAGATTTCCATTAAAGTTTTCTCCTTTTAAAGCAAAAAATAAATCATTTTTTTGAACCTTTCGAGTGTCTGTACAGACAGAATTAGATCTTAGGAAAATTTGATGCAGAATTTCGATGGTCATAGAAATAAATGTAATAAAAAAAGTCCTAACGAAATATCGAAAGGACTTAAATTATTGATACAATTCAGTATTAATTTTTTGTTTTGTTTTTTGCTTTCGACTTTGATCCTAACCTCGACATTGCGCAACGGAATCCAATAAAATCTGTTGCCATATCTTGAGGATAATAGCGTCGTTGAGCAGGGTCAAGCCAATACTCACGGTCTTTCCAAGAACCACCTTTGTAAACACGAACTTCATCGTTAATCATGGAAGTTCGATTGTTTTCTTTGTCGTACTCTTTAATTAGTTGACCTGAGGCATCTCTTTCTACATTATGTTTTGGAGAGTTGTACATTTTTCTTGTAGAAGTCTCTTCACTTTCATCATCATTGAAGTCTTCAAAATAACGAGATGAACGCTTATCACCGTCCCTGAAATTTCTGTTGTCACTCCTATCGAAATTATTTCTTAAATAGGTCTCATTATCATCAACAGCTATTTTTTTAATCTCCCCAGGTAAATTTCTTGCAATTAATTTTCCATTTGAGAGTGTATCAAATTCCACTTCATTAGGTAATACTATTTTTACAGTTCCATCATCATTTATGGCATTTTTAGTGTAAACATTACCTCTGTAATAATTAAAGTCGTTGAATTCATCATCTACAATGGGTCTGTAAACATCAGCAACCCATTCAGCGACATTTCCCGCCATATCATACAATCCGTGATCATTTGGCGCATAGTTTTTTACCTGACCAGTATGATCAGCTAAATCATCAGACCATCCGGCTATACCGCCATAATCTCCTTTTCCTTGTTTAAAATTAGCTAATTGATCTCCTCGAATTTTTCGATTTCCAGATCTTGTATACTGACCATCCCAAGGATATTTTTTTCTACCTCGATAGACATTATAATCTCTTAATTCACTGAGCCCTAATGCAGCGTACTCCCATTCAGCTTCTGACGGTAATCTATATTTAGGTGAGATAATACCAGTTTCACGTGAGGCGTAAACATTAATGGTATCTCCAGCAGCGGTTGTGGTGACTCGTCTTCTCGATTTTATTGGATTGGTAATACTATCATTACCACCATAAGACATTGATGGAGCAATAAGATAGGTGTCAGTACTAAAATTCGCTTCTGAATTCGCAGCAATTTTTGCATCTCGTTCTATATACCCAGCATCTTCTAAATAAAGTTCATTAACTCTGTCTGAACGCCACGATGCAAATTCTACAGCTTGTATCCAACTGACTCCAACAACAGGGTATTCAGCATAGGCAGGGTGACGTAGATAGTTATCTACCATCACTTCACTGTAACCTAATCGATTTCTCCATACCAAAGTATCCGGTAAAGCACCTTCATAAATGGCTTTATATTGAGGCTCACTTGGCGGATAGACTGCTTTTATCCAATCTAAGTACTCGAGGTACATCATGTTGGTAACCTCAGTTTCGTCCATGTAGAAAGACTGCACGTGTTGTTGATTCGGTGAATTGTTCCAATCATGCATTACATCATCTTGAACTCTTCCCATGGTAAATGTTCCTCCTTCAATAAAGACAAGTCCTGGCGCAGTTGCCTGTTCTTCAAAGTCAGTATTGTATTGAAATCCTCCTTCTTTGGCATTAATTTTCCATCCAGTTGCTCTTGAGCTATTTTTAGAGCTCGAAGATTTTTTACAACTGAACATGGACAAAGACAGTATAAAAACTGTTATTATCCTTAGTGTCATAGTGTTTTTCATATCCATACTTTTACGTAAGTCGATTAAATTTCGGTGGTGCAATATAACTAATATAGCTCATACTACAATGCTTTTTTGATAAAATTCACGAAAAAAAGCGCATTTCATCCTGTTTTTTGAACAGAACATCGGATTTTTGATGTAATTTTGGCACGATATTATCTCTTCAAAACGTCAGACAAACTAATTTATTATCGTAATTTTGAAAAAAAATTAATTCATAATACTAACACATTTTTTTAGACGTTTATTGTGTATGAAAAAAATTATTTTTCTTCTATTTACATGCCTTACAACGCTCACTTTTTCGCAAACTAAAAGCTTTCAAATTAATTGGAAAGGTGTCAAGACTTTGTCGCTTGAAACCTCTGACTTTCAAGTTCCACAATTTAATAAAGAAAATTTTAATTTTTCATCAGAAAAAGGGCTGTTGTTTTTTGCTCAATGGAAGTCAAATAGCCATATAGATGAAGCGTCTGTTCTGTTAGACGAAGTAAATTATACGTCAATATCTAGAGCAGAATTAGGAGATGTAGATCCTAAAACCATTCCGGTTAAACCTATATATGCACTTAAAAATTCAATTTCAAGAGATAAACATTGGCTACATTTAGAAATGTCCCCAGTGATTCAGGAAAAAGGAGTGTTTAAGAAAATCACCTCTTTTAAAATTAAATACAGTTCAAGTCAAGGAAACGAATTTAATAGAAATTCCCAAGAAATTGTGAATTCTGTATTGAGTCAAGGCACCTGGTACAAATTTCACATTGATACAACAGGGGTGTTTAAGTTGTCTAAGAGTTTTTTGTCTAGTTTGGGAGTAAACGTCAATTCTGTTAACCCAAAAGCAATTAAAATTTATGGTAATGGAGGAAAATCACTTCCACTGTCGAACAATGAATTTTATCCAATTGATTTAGTAGAAAATGCAGTTGTCGTTAAAGGAGAGGAGGACGGGGAATTCAATAATAATGATTACATTCTTTTTTACGGTGAGGGACCGAAAGGATATAACTCTGAAAACAATTCAAATATTAATCCTTATTCCGATAAAGCACATTATTATGTCCATATTGGAAGTGGATTAGGTAAACGAATTCAATCTTTGGTTGAACCAAATGATCCTGTTGACTTTGAAATTGATACATTTCAAGATTATCAATTTCATGAAGTTGATGAATTTAATTTAGCAAAACTAGGTAGACGTTGGTTTGGCGACAGGTTTGATTTTGACAGTGATAAAGTGTTTAATTTTGATTTTGAAAATCTGATTACCTCCGAACCTGTAAATGTCAGGGTATTCACTGCAGCAGTCGGAGCAGTTCCCACCTCAATGCAATTAAAAGTGAACAGTGTAGATATTGATAATTTTTATTTTGCAGCGATTGATGACCCAGTTTTAGCAACTCAAGATAGTTTTGTAGGAGATTTGACTGTGAATTCCTCACCCATTTCAATCAATTTGAGTTATGAAAACAATGGTAACCCTTCATCAACTGGCTATTTAGATTATATTGGAATTGAAGCAACAAGAAGCTTGACTCATACTGGGAATCAATTTATTTTCAAAAACAACATGGTAGCCTCAGAAAGTGGTATTGCTCAATACTCTATTTCAAATGCTTCAAATATAAGTGAAGTATGGGATATAACCGACAAGTATAATGTGACAAGAAAACTGAATACCGATGATGATTCGGTGTTAAGTTTTAAAGCGCGATTAGGCGAAATGAGATGCTATTTGGCTGTAGACCCTTCAGACTATTTTGAGCCAAAGAAAGAGGCAAATACGAGTGTTAACAACCAAAATATCAAAGGGACTGTTTTTGAAGACAATAATGGGAATTTTCAAGATATTGATTACATCATAGTCACAAGAAATGACATGTTTTCACAAGCAGAAAGACTTGCTCAAATTAATAGAGATCAATATGACCTGAATGTGAAAGTATACGATCTCGATGACATTTATACCGAATTTAGTTCTGGGAATCAAGATATATCTGCCATTAGAAATTTTATGAAATATGTCTATGAGAATGCGAGTACACCTGATAAAAGAATAAAATATTTATGTCTTTTTGGGGATGCATCGTTTGATTATAAAAACAGGATTTCTAAAAACACTAATGTTGTTCCTGCTTGGAATTCTTTAAATAGTTTTAGTTTGTCTGCATCATTTGTTTCAGATGATTTTTTTGGTATGATGGACGAAAATGAGGGATCCATGTCAACATCAGATAAACTGGATATTGCTGTAGGACGAATTTTGGCCGATACACCTCAGCGTGCCAAAGAATTGGTTGATAAAATTCAATCCTATTACGATGAGGAGGCATTTGGGAGCTGGAGAAATAATTTCATCACCATTTCAGATGATGTTGATGAGTCTTGGGAAACGATTATTCAAGGTACAACAGATAACATTGGACAAATTGTAACAGAAGATAAACCTAATGTGAATGTTATTAAAATCCACTCGGATGCCTTTGTTCAAGAATCTACTGCAGGAGGTGAACGTTATCCGGATGTAAACAAGGCGATTTTTGACGCAATTGAGGTTGGAGCTTTGGTCGTTAATTACTTTGGTCATGGTGGTGAGGATGGTATCGCACGTGAGCGAATTTTTGATAAAATTAATGCGCAAGAATTAAAAAACCCGTGTAAACTCAATTGTTTTGTCACAGTTACATGTGAATATACAAAATTTGATAACCCACTCCGCCCGGCTGCCGGAGAATACTTGTATTGGAATAAAGAAGGTGGTGCGATTGGTCTAATAACAACAACAAGACAAATATTCGTAAGCGTTGGTGTTGCGTTTAACGTTGTTTTAGAAAAGTATTTGTTTGCATTTGGCTCTGATGATTATCCTTCTATGGCTGAAGCCCTGAGGCTTACGAAGAATGACCAAATTATTGGGGGCATTGAGCAAAGGCGACTTGTCTTTTTTATTGGAGACCCAGCGATGAAATTGGCGTTTCCTAAGCCAAATATTCGTTTAACAGAAATAAATGATACTCCAATCAGTGGTCAAATAGAGCCATTAAATGCTTTGAGTAGGGCAAAAATAAAAGGCGAGATTGTTGATGAACTTGGTGTAGTTTTGTCAGATTATTCAGGTGTTTTAACAGCGACAATTTTTGATAAGGATATTCAACGCTCTACTTTAGGAAATGATGGCACAACGCAAAACGGAGAATTGATAATATTGGATTTCAATACTTTAGGAGAAACTATTTTTAGAGGTCAAGCGACAATTACTAACGGGGTTTTTGAGTTTGATTTTGTAGTTCCTCGAGATATTACTTTAGAGGAAGGTAATGGGAAAGTTAGTTTTTATGCTAAATCTTTAGATGTCCTAGAAGATCGTGGAGGTGCTAATTTTGATATAAGAATTGGGGGTGTTAATGAAAATGCACCCGAAGATAATGAAGGGCCAGAAATCATGTTGTTTATGAATGATGAAAATTTCATTTCGGGAGGGATTACTAACGAATCGCCAACGCTCTTGGCAAAATTGAAGGATGAAAATGGCATTAATACAGCTAGTGGTATTGGTCATGACATTGTAGCAATTATTGATGGAGATGAGACCAATCCTTTTAAGTTAAATGACTACTATCAAAGTGATATCGATGATTACCAAAGTGGCTCATTATCTTATCCTTTTAGGGATTTAGAGCCTGGTTTGCACACAATATCTTTCAAGGCATGGGATGTTTATAATAATTCAGCCTCGTCAGAACTTCAATTTGTAGTTTATGATCAGAATGAGTCTTTGGTCATAGATAATGTTTTAAATTATCCAAATCCTTTCGTGAATTATACAGAATTTTGGTTTAACCACAATAGTTCAGAGGTTTTAGACGTTTCAGTACAGATATTTACTGTTTCTGGAAAGTTGGTCAAAACAATCAATGGTCAAACCTCTGGGGGAATTAAAAATACAACGTCTGTTTCGAGAGATATCACTTGGGATGGGAAAGATGACTTTGGTGATAAAATAGCCAAAGGAGTTTACGTTTATAAACTTACTGTGAGATCAAGTCAGCTCAATAAACAGGTTGAAAAATATCAAAAACTTGTAATACTATAAGAAACAATTATATTTGTGACCGATTAATGTTAGTGATAACAATAATTAAATTTAAATCAACATGAAGAACTACACGACAGCTTTAATGGTAATTGGAATACTTTTTCAAGTTAAAGCTCAAACCTTAACCGAAATTATTCCTTACTCTAATGATACCAGAGTAATAACGACTGGCGTACCATTTTTATTAATCGCATCGGATGCGAGAGCTGCCGGAATGGGAGACATGGGAGTGGCGACATCAGCTGATGCCTATTCTCAGCAGTGGAATCCAGCCAAATATGGGTTTTCAGAAACTAAATCGGGTTTAGGAATTAGTTATACGCCTTACCTAAGTAAATTAGTAAATGATATTTTTCTAGGAAATATAACTTATTACAATAGATTGAGCGAAGGCAGCGCTTTTGGGTTGAGCTTAAAATATTTTAGTTTAGGAGAGATAGAAATTGTACAAGATGAATTTTCAGAGGCCTTGATCGAAAAGCCAAATGAGTTAACAATTGATGCCTCTTATGCGATACGTTTAGCGGATCAATTTTCCTTAGCAGTAGGTATGCGTTATTTGCGATCAGATTTAAAAATACAAGCTGTTGATGATAACGCTAGCGCTGCAAGCACTTTTGGTGTTGATATAGGAGGATATTATCAAGGTGAGGAAGATGCTTACAACAATTTTAATGGTCGCTGGAGAGCAGGTTTTGCGATTCAAAATCTTGGTCCAAAAATTAAATATGATGACGCAGGGAGAGAAAATTTCCTACCAACAACACTTAGATTAGGAGGAGGATTTGATTTTATTTTTGATGATTACAATAGATTAAATGTAACGGCTGAAATTGCAAAATTAATGGTTCCTACACCACCAATTTTGGGTGTTGAAATAGAATTTGAGGATGATAATGGTAGTGGAAGCTATGAGGAAGGTGAAGATACCTTGATAAGTGAAACAGAAGATGTAATTATTTCAGGGAAGTCTCAGGATGTTAGTTTTATCTCTGGTGTTTTTCAATCATTTGGTGACGCACCTGGAGGTTTTAGTGAAGAATTAAAAGAGTTTACGTATGCCTTAGGTGCAGAATATCAGTATCAAGATTCATTTGCGCTAAGAGCAGGATATTTTAATGAAAGTGAAGAAAAGGGAGCGAGAAAGTTTTTTGCTTTAGGGGCAGGTTTTAAATACACTGCAATCAATATAGATTTATCTTATTTGTTTTCGGCTTCAAAAATCCAAAGTCCATTAGAAAACACACTGCGTTTTTCATTGACTTTTAATTTTGGAGATGGAGAGTACAGCGAATATTAAAAGATGCTGGTATGTTATTTTAAAAAAACTATTGTACTTTACAATAGTTTTTTTGTCTAAAAGAGTTTTATTTTTTCACAACCCAAAAAATAGGTAAACATGAAGGAAGTAAATATAAAATCAACTTTTTTTGTTTTTGATGATTTAACAGAGACTCCATTGCAAATCCAAAATTTAATGAAAAAAGCGATGATGGCTCGAGAAAACGCATATGCACCTTACTCTAAATTTCACGTAGGCACAGCAATTTTGTTAGACAATAATGAGATTATTACTGGCAATAATCAGGAAAACGCCTCATACCCTTCAGGATTGTGTGCTGAACGAGCTGCCATTTATTACGCTGGTTCAAATTATCCTGAAACTAAAATTTTAGGTTCACTTGATTATTATATTAAACCAAGCTACCCAAAACAAGAGCGAGCAGCAAAAAGCATTGAAGATAGAATGTTTACCTGTGCTAGGCCGCCTCTGACCGAACCAATAATGGTCTGAGAAAACGCCACTAAACGTTCTGTTATGCCAGCCTTGTTCATTAACTCGCCAGCAAGCTGGAAAAAAGGAATAGCCAGCAACACACCATTATCGATGCCGTTAAAAATATTGCGATACATCAGCGCAATGTCTCGCTCTTGCCCGTTGAGATATAACATGAAACCAGGAGCGGCAAGCATAGCGAAATATACCGGTACTCCGATCATCAAAAATATAAGAAACAAGGGTAAGAACCACGCTAAGATCACGAATTTACCGCCATTACATTGGGAAGTTTGGGTGAGGGAAAGCTTTCATTTCCCCATATAATTCTGGCAAATTGACGCATAACCAATTCTAAAGAAACCATTAAAATAAGCGTAAGAAAAACACTCATGGCTAAATAAATATAAGCAGTTCTAAATTGTATCTGCGTACCCAA
>ENA-OWNS01001143-OWNS01001143.1-marine-metagenome-genome-assembly--contig:-NODE-1143-length-10997-cov-3.674451_pt1 | contig 10997 bp, 3 predicted proteins | sample MGYA00238137_ERZ651772 | MGnify/ENA primary metagenome ERZ651772 (study PRJEB26903, sample SAMN06264699) | marine metagenome | isolation source: Columbia River Estuary | place: USA:Columbia River Estuary... | reverse complement strand
CTTAAAGACTTCTTCTATTTCCTTCTTATCTGGTCCTAGTAAGATAGTGTCAACAGTATATACTATGAAGATTGTTGATCCATAATAGAACACACATTCATCATGTGCACTTGGTTTGAATCCCAATTTGATCAAGTTCTTTCTCAGATGTTGATACCATACTCTTCCAGCTTGTTTCTGTCCATAAAGGTTCTTGACTAACTTCAATACGTAGTTCTTCTTGTCTTCTTCAGTTAAGTTGAGTCCTTCAATGGAGAATCCTGCTGGTAATTTCATGTATAGTTCCTTTTCAATGTCAGCTTGTGGAAATGCTTGTACAAAGTCAAATTGTCTTGTATGCCAATTGTTTATGATGGCCAATGTCATGAAGAATCGTATGGTTGACCACCCTACTACTGGTGCATATGTCTCTTCATAATGGACACCTTGAACTTGCTCTTTTCCATTGACATTCATTCTTGCTCTGTATTTGCTGATCTCTCCTGTGGATGGCTTTCTCTTTCTCTTCATTTGCCATACACTGGATAGTAAAGGGACTCCTTTTGGTATTTCAGATTTCTTGACGAGTATGTAGGTTCCAGCTTTGTAGTGTGCTGTGCATTCATCTTGCATGGCCTTCAGGAATTTCTTTCTGTCCGGTTGTCTCATTGCCTGATGATGATACATTGTATCAGGGTCCGAGGATGCTTTGAATGCTAAGAGGTCTGTTTCACACCATTTGTCTTCATCTTGGTAATCATATTTCTCCAAGACTGATTCAAAGGCTACATACTCCAATCTATCAGGTGGTTTGGATATCCTTCCTGACCTAGTGACATACTCTCCTTCTGCTTGTTGAGGTCTCTCCCCTTCATTTTGGTCTGATGATTCCTCGACCTGTGTTGATGCCTCTTCTTCTTCCTCATCAACTGAATCATATTCTTCTTCCTGATGTACTTGTTGTTCAGGTAGATCTATGTCTCCCTCAGAACCTCCCTCATATGGTTGTGTCAGAACTATTGGTGATATTGCTTCAGTGCTGAAAGGTAAATTTCCAAGTTCTTGTTCACCACTAATAGTTGTTGAGTATCTTGGTTCTTTTATAAATCCTGCCTTATACTGCCATTGGGATTTGGGAATGGATCTAGCCTGTGTTCCTGTTGTGGTTTCAAACAAGTCATCATATGAACAATGGAATTGTGGTGATACTAGTCCTGTCTGTAGACTCAAGATCAATGATACTGAGTGTGCATGCCTTGACGAGTATCCTAAGTTGATCCCAATCCTTGTTCTATCCTGCCACTTTCTTGCTTTCCTTCCATTTTGGATTTCCCTTTGTAATACATATACTGGGCATCCAAAGTGATGTTGATGCTGTATGGCTGGTACTCTTTCTGTTTGACAGAATCTGGAGATAGGGCATTCATCGTTGTTTCTGGTTGGTGCATTGTTCCTTCCATCATTAGCTGCTCTTATTGCATAAGTCCATAGATGGCTGTTAATAGCATCTGGCCACCTTCTTTGGGCATGGAGCAGTAATGTAGTCGCTCTCCTTTGGAGGTCTCCTATTCTTTTCTCTGCTATACCGTTTTGATGATGTGCTCCTACTCCTGAGAAGCTGATGGTTTGATGATTTTCTTGAATGCTCTTAAGAAAGGCATTGTCCTTGAATCTGCCATTGTCAGCATGATAGTGCTTGATTCTTACACCGTGTGCCTTGGCATAAGCTTCAAAGGCTTCCTTTCCTTTGACTGTTTCTTCTGAAGTCAGTGCTGTGTGGTGATAGATGTAGCTTAGATCTGATGCGTGATCCACATAGACTGAACTTCCCACGATTCTCTGTCTGGTAAGTGTACCTGTTTGCTGTCCTAAGAATCCTGGTACTGATGATTCCAGTTGATCAATTGATACGACATCTCCTGGTTTCAGGTTAGATCTTCTTTCTGACTTCTTCTTATCATCTTTTGTTGCTTTTCCTCTCCATGGTGTTCTGGATGCATTTGCACAATAGCAGTCATTACACATGGGTGGCTTTGCTCTCTGTTTGTCCATCTTCTTCAATATCTGGGTAATTCTTTGAGGTAGCATTTTCTTGTTAGCTAGCTTGATCATGACAACATGTGAGGCATGATTGAGTCTGTAATGCCAATGCATATATTCCTGTACATCATCTAGGAATGTTGGATGCTCATCCACAATGTCATGTTGTGTTTCTTCAAATCCTATTTGCAATGGGGTACTTCTTTCTCGTTCTTTATCTCCCTCATGTTGAATAGGTTCTATGACTTCTTCAGGATGATTGGTCTCTTTGACTCCCTCAGGTTGAGTAGTCTTTATTGATTGTATGTCTTGATCTGCCTGCTCTTCTTCGTCATCTGTTACCATTGGTAGGTCCTCATCTTGCTCAATTGTAGCTGGGAAGGCTATCACTTGATGAGCTCTTTCATACCTCTTACATTCATGTAGATATCTCTTTATCCCTGTTGGTGTATTTATGATACCCACATTTCGTGTCTTATCATTGATTGGTATGGTCCTCTTATACTTCCTATTGTCCCATTCCAATATGATTGCATCATGGTAGGTTGTGCACTTAGTTCCTCTACCATTTCTTGCTGTCTGAGCCCAATGTTGAGGTGATAACAGTCTGCTCTCTGCATGTGGTGAATAGTAGGTGTTGGGTAGGATGATGCTGTGTAGTCTTCCTTCATCATCATGTATCAACCACTTGACTGTTCCTACTTTGGTTTGAGTTGTGTGTCCATTGAAGCCTCGTATTCTCATTTCTGACAAAGTTGGTGGCTTTATAAAGTCCTGTAAACTGTTGGTTATTGATTGGCTACAACAGTTGTCCACCAATATATCGTATGAATCTGTGTCAAAGCGCATCATTTGCTTGGGCTTCTTTCTTGTTGACCTAACCTCAATAGTTGTATGCATTTGTTGTATAAACTTGATGCATCTTCTGCGAGCTATCATGGCTTTCCTCCATTTATGGTATCCATAGGGTCTTCTTGTAATTTCTGGACGAGGTGATGGCTTCCTGACTTCATAGTCTATCACCTTGTAGTTATCCAGCATGTAGTCTTTTATCTGTTTGTTAAGTCTGGCTAAGTTTGTTCTCCACTGTTTCATGTATTTTTGTTTTGTTTTTCTTATATTTTGTGGAGTGATATGTATATAACATGACCTGATATCATGTGTGAATATGTATCTGATGAGATTTATTATTATTCCAATTATTATGTAAATGTAACTTATTATTCCCTTGAGACTTTCCCTTAAGTACTCATATACATTGTAGATTAGTATGTAAAGATGGGCTGCACGAGGTTGTATATACTTCCATACCCCGAGCCCCATAAGTCAAGATGCATCACTGTCTTCTTCTTCGCTACTGTAAGTTTGTCCATCGAATGTTGATGATGAAGTGTTGGAGTCATATTCTGATTCACTTGGGCTTATGTTACTGTCATCATCACTGTCAATGTCAAGGTGTGTTAGGGCAGATATGGCTGCTTTGACATCCATGTATGCCTTTTTCTTTTGGCTATACTTGTTCTTCTTGCCTTTGCTCCCTTTCCTTGCTTTATACTTTCCAGTAGGTTGCCTTTTGCATTCCTTGGGTGAGTGGATTGTCCATAACTTGTGGTATTCACACCAATGGTACTTCTTTGTCTTCCCATTTGACATGACCTTCTTAGTTGTTGACTCTCCATCTTTGGGTGGCTTGATCTTCCATTTATACTTGGCTTCTCTTTCTTCTCTTCTTGTGCCACTCTCCTTTTCCCATTTCTTAGCTTCATTATATTCCTTTAGTTGGGCTGTAAGTGCTGCTATCTCTGAAAGGCTTGTCTCTTCTTCGTCTTCTTCGCTTTCATCATGCTTTCTTTTACCATCAACTTTAGTTGCTTGGAATGCATACATGGTATCAATGTTGGATGCTTTCTTTCCCCACTTTCCAGTTTGCTTAGCCTCCTTGTAGTATAATTCTGCTTCTTCCATTAGATCACTGCCATCTTCCTTCCAATTCTTTTGCTTCATGGACCATAGATCTACTTGGGTTGAGAAATATCTCTGGAATTTGGCATCTGGTGCTTTCTCCAAGGCGCTTATGAGGTTGGTTACCAAATCTTTTGTGGTTTCTCCTGCTGCATTCAATTCATAGAGTAGACTTCTCGTATGAGTGCACAGTTTGGTTACATCTCCTCTTGCCACATCCTTCATGTAGACGTCTAGGTGGGCTAGTTGTTTCCTTACTTCAGTAGTTGATGATCTGGTGTTGGAATGATATGCATCAATTAGCACTTTGAGGAAGCAGACTCCATCTTGTCTGGCCTCATTCTGCGGTTGCTTCATGATGGTATAGTTCTCTTTCTGTAGGAAAACTTTGGTATATACCGTGTTGGTAATGGAGTTCTTTAGACAACACAATAGCATTTCAGAATTCTGTGCCATTCTTCCCGCTTGATCCTGGATGATCTGGGCATGAGCTCTCACTTGTGTCAATGATATCTCAGCAAAATTCTGTGTAAGTAGTTTTCCTTCAATGGTTAAGATGGGTATCCATGCAAATTGCAAAGCTTTATCTTGTACCTTGATTAGCCATGTGAATAGTAGTGTTCCATTAAATGCCTCACCACTTAGCTTCTCAATTCCTTTATTATAGAATTTGATGGTTTGAGGAGTGGTGTAGTCCAATGCATATTGATGTGCCACATCTAACGGTCTCATGGGTGTAGGTACAAGTCTGGGAAAAATCAAATTTCCTGTTACTGGATCTAGTGCTTGAGCATAGTGTGGATATTGCCTTTGCCCTTGAATCCCTGGTTGATATTGACCAGCAGGGACTTGTTGCTGACCTTGGTTTGGCATCTGTTGATCCACATTTTGCTGCTGTTGATTAGCATCTGGTTGCTGCTGACCTGCATTTCCCTGTTGGGGTGCATCTGGTGGATTAGGAGCTGCATTCTCGTTATTATTATCATTATTAGGATCCTCTTGACCTGGATCATTCCTATTTCCACCTGGATTTGCATGTTGAGGCATGAAGTTGAAATCCTCTGGGTCTCTGTCTCTTGCCCTTCTTCTTTGAGGTGTTTCACTTCTTGGTCTTTGCTGTGGAGTTCTTCTTCTGGCTTGTTCTGGTTGTGGTTCTGGCTCAGGTTCAGATTCCTCATTTTCATGGTCTGATACTGGTGGGTCAGGCATTGGACGAGCGTTTCCTCTTCTGTCCTGACTTCTTGTTTGTCTCCTGTTGGCTGACATCCTTGATGGGTGGAAAATACCAATCCAATGGGGTTTCCTTTACTTTCTTGACGAATCTCCAGTCAAGTATCCTGACTTCTTCCTTGTCAATTACTTCCCAAAGATCAATATAAAATGGGTATGCTACTTCTTCTGATCCTGTCCAGCCCCTTAACCTTTGGCTTTGATATGCTTGATATCCACCTGCTTTGATCCAATTTTGGAGTCTAGGTTTGATGTATCTTGCAATTTCTAGCCAGGAATATGGTCTAAGGTTGAATCCAATTGGTCTGTGAGAGGTGCTTGGTAGAGTAAATGACCAATATGAACCTTTATCTTCAGTGTCCTCGAAGTTATAAGTGAGTGAAGTTCCTCCTTTGTACAAATGCAATGCTCTTGATATGATAATTAAACACTCCACTTGTAGGCTATAAAGTGGCCTCTTATTTGGCCTGGTGTACTTGATCCTCACTCTTCTTTTGCTTGCTAAGTCTTCACCTGCTTTTTCTTCTTCAGGTAACTCTATATTCTGAAGGGCTCTTGTTTCTGGTGGACTTGGAATGAATTTCTTTCTGAACAAGTAGTGTATGGGCCCCACTTTGACTTGTATGGGTTGTATTCCAATATGGAAGCTTGTAGTTCACTTGGTAGATGGTTCTGTAGATAAATCAGTACAATAGATGCAAACAAGCAGCTATATGTATTTAATTTAACTATATAAAGCCCAAACTCAAATGTTCCCAACTAACTTGTACTTCCTCCACAATACCTGAAGGTAAGTTGCACTGGTTTTGGCTGCTAGTGCTTCTTCTCTCAAGTTATCAATGTCTTTCCAAAGATCCCAGAAGAATTCCCTGAGGAATACCCTTTTTCCTGTTTTCCTTGCGTTGCTAATTCCAATTTTGTGGAGTCTTTCTCCTCCAAATGCAATCCACTCTTGGATTCTCTTGCTTAGATACCACTGGATAAAACCCACTTCAATAAACTCAAAGTTTGGGTCAGCACTGTCAATTCTTTTGTAGCAAGGGATGGGTCTTGAATCTTTCAAGTAGTTACTGAAGTAAAACTTCTCCACTGGATGAAGAACTAGCTCAATGGTATCAATGGTATGGTTGTGGAAGTTCCTCTGGTACAAGTAGGTGAGGTAATCAAGGTCCACTTGAACTGAAGGACGGTAAGTTGGGAATACCTTGGGTTTTCTGAAAGGTTGTAGGATTTTGTAGCTCTCAATCTCCAATTCTTTGGTTATAATGCTAGAGTACCAAAGAGTGCTGTTGAAATGGAGGGTTGTACCTTCCAGGTAGCAAGTCTTGATCCACTGGTATAGCTTGAGGGTGTAAAAGTCGGTTACCCAGGGGTCAAACCTTAACCAATGTGGTTGGTAGTGGAATCTTGGGGGATAAAAGACCTCTATTGGTTCAAAACCTCTTGCAGGGTCGCCTCTATTGTCTTCGTCCGGTGCACCTTTTGAGCACAATCCCAGGTAAATGTAATCTGCTTCTGCGTATCCTCTGAGAGTATAGATGGTGTATGCACTCTCTCCTTGATTCTGATATCCTTTTATAGTGTACTCTTCCTCAATTTCCTTGAGGTACCACTCGTCAGAGCCAAGTTTTACAATGCCTTGCAAACGGTTGACCGTTTCGTTGGTAATAATCACTGTCAAGTGAAAAATAAATGTATTGGGGTTAGTATAACACTCTAACGATAGTAAAGTGTGAAAACAATCAACTTTTTCAAGTGACTACTATTGTTCTCTTTCTTCGGGCTAGCCACGCCGCTGTGAGCGTAATTTTTCTCGGTGCCTGGACCTAGGTGCTTGGACCTCGAGTCTGCCTGGAAACTCGTATCGTTAATCTTCAGGTCTGCTGGAAACCTTGGGGACTGCTTGGAGTACCCTCCTTGAGTTGTATTTAAGGTGCTTGGGCCTTGGGAACTGCTTGGAATACCCTCCTTGTCGGTGCTTGGACCTCAAGTCTGCTTGGAAACTTGTATCCGTAATTTTCAGGTCGTCTGCGGTAGGAAAACCTTGGGGACTGCTTGGAATACCCTCCTTGGCTGAACGTTCTTGTTTTTAATTGCGGCTTGGGCGCAGAGGAAGCGTGTGACGAAACTTGGACTCCACTGCTTGATCAGGGCCTTGTGGAAGTTTCAGGGTCGTTTGCTTTACTTACTTTTGCGTTAGAAAAGGTAAGGGCAGATAGTTTTCTTGTTTAACTGAATTTTAAGTAGTGAGCTTTATTTTCTGTACTAAACTATTTGTGAGCTTGCCCCAGCAAGCTCCCACGATAGAAAACTTTAAAATGCAATTTCATTCGCATGAAAGTGCCAGCAATTCTCAAAATGCTGTTCTGACACCTCCTACAATATACTTGCCTGTAGGCATATCTAAAATCAGAACTACCGGCACTTGAACCCCCGTTGATGCGTCGTTCCCTTCAGTAGATCCTATAGGTCTACCATACCAATTTTGGTGGGGTTCTGATAATTCTATCTTGAGATATTAATAGTATCATCAAGCATATTTTACGATGCGCAAATTCGTATCGTTTCGTATCGTAATAATTTGCTCTTCTCTTGACTGGTTTTTCAAAGAACATTTCTCTCTCTTGGTTCTCTCTCTTCTCTCTCATAAACTTCAATTTGTGTCACGTATCTCCTGGTACGCTACGTAGCGCTACGTACGTGGCTGTATGAGGTTTTATCCGAATCATGACGTATGCCGGTCCTGCAATTTAATATTATTATATACTATCGCCTTGTAGGATGGCGTACTCTGGTATATACGTAGATGGCTACGTAGGGTGTACTGGTTGCGTTGACGGGCGTGCTCTGTCTTTATTTTAAATTTCTCTCTCTCTTAGGATGTAATGAAACGTACCGGTAGCGTATGTTTATACGGATATACGTAGAACGTGCTACGTGCAGCATTGCTCGGTAGGTGGCTAGCCGTCACTACGTACTGTTGGCTGATGCTACGTAGTGAGGGGGCTGGTAGCCTGTAGTGTGGTAGGTACTAGCCTCCCAATGCTGTAGCTAGTAGTAGGCTTGGTAGCTGTTTGGGAAACTGGTTACAAAACTGGTTGCATCTTTCCACATAACCTGTATATCCTCACACTCCCTCATTTCATTATATCTGTATAGAGTGATCCTCCCTACCATCCCATCAATTTCTCCCTCAGACTTCTGAAGAGTCCTTCTTCTAAGGGTTTGGTGAATATGTCTGCAATCTGTTCCTTGGTTCCTACGTGATAGATGCTGACAGTCCCTTTCTTGACTTCTTCTCTGAAGTGATGGTATTTGATGTTCAGATGTTTGGTTCTTGGTCTCATCTTTGGTACCTTTGCAATCTCAATTGCTCCTTCATTGTCTTCAAAGACTTTGCAATGAATCTTGGGTGGTTTGGTTAATACCTTTATTCCATGGTCATGTGCTTCTTGCATTAACCACATAATTGGTAATACCTCCCTCATAGCCTGAGATAGTGCAATGTACTCTGCTTCTGTGGTAGATAAGGCAATCTCTGTTTGCATCTTGGAGGCCCAGTGCATGGGACATCCTGCATATCTAATGACATATCCCATTCTCGATCTTGCTGTGCTGGGATCATTGCTGGCTGTCTTGTTGCTCCATTCTGATGCATGTGCTGAGTCTACCCAACATTCCATTCCACTCTTGTCTGGTTTCATGATGAGTCCTTTGTCCTTTGTTGCTAGTAGATATCTTCCAATTCTTTTCACTGCTTCTGCATGCTTTGTCTTAGGATTGGCACAGAATCTTGCACATTGATGTACTGCACATGATATATCTGGTCTAGTTGACTTTTCTAGATATAGCAACTTTCCTATGACTTGCCTGTAGTTAAAGCTCTTTGTTTCATCATGATTTGGTTCATCCTCATGACTTGTCAATATTACTGTTGTTAATGAAGGTGTAGTCCTTGTGGTAGGTTGGTTCTTTCCTTGTACATCCATTAACCCTAGTTCCTTTAGTATTGACTGAATCAATGTTGGTTGTGACCATTCCATGGTTCCATCCTTGTTTCTTATAATTTTGATTCCCAAGTAATCACTTAGTTCTCCTTGGTCTTCAATGTTAAAGGTGGATTCCAGTTTCTTGAATATGGTTTCTATCTCTTTCTTGTCTGGTCCAAGTAGTATAGTGTCATCGGTATATACTATGAATATGGTTGTACCATAGTAGAATACACATTCATCGAATTCACTTGGTTGAAATCCCAACTTAATCAAGTTCTTTCTAAGATGTTGGTACCATACTCTTCCTGCTTGCTTCTGTCCATAAAGGTTCTTGACTAACTTCAAGACATGTTCCTTCTTTTCTTCTTCTGTTAAAGCCATCCCTTCAATTGAGAAGCCAGTAGGTAGTTTCATATATAATTCCCTTTCGATGTCTGCTTGTGGAAATGCTAGGACAAAGTCAAGTTGTTTGGTGTGCCAATTGTTTATGATGGCTAATGTCATGAAGAATCTTATTGTTGCCCATCCAACGACTGGTGCATAGGTTTCTTCATAGTGTATTCCTTGAATTTGTTCTTTTCCATTTACATTTAGTCTAGCCTTGTACTTGCTTATCTCTCCTGTAGATGGTTTTCTCTTTCTTTTCATTTGCCATACACTGGAGAGTAGTGGTACTCCACTAGGCATACTATCTTTCTTGATAAGTTTGTAGGTTCCTTCTTTGTAGTGTGCAGTACATTCTTTCTGCATGGCCTCTACAAATTTGTTCCTGTCAGGTTCTCTCATTGCCTGATGATGATACATTGTGTCTGGATCTGTGGATGCTTTAAATGCCAAGAGATCTGTTTCACACCATTTATCCTCGTCTTGATAATCATATTCTTCCAAGAGTGATTCAAAAGCTACATACTGTAGTCTTTCTGGTGGTCTAGATACTCTTCCTGATCTTGTTACATAATCTCCTGCATCTGGTGAAGTTACTCCTCGTGTGTCTGCTGTCTCCTCATTTTGAGTATCCTCTTCTTCTTCATCAGCAGATTCATCATTGTTATCTACATCATTATATTGTCCTGGTATTTCATTGTCTCCCTCAGATCCTCCCTCATAGGGTTGTGATAGAACTATTGGTGAAATCATTTCAGTATTGAATGGTATGACTCCTGTTTCTTGCTCACCTCCTATTTGGGTTGATCTGCTAGGTTCTTTCACAAATCCCACTTTATACTGCCATTGGGACTTTGGAATGGATCTAGCTTGTGTTCCTGTTGTCGTTTCAAATAAATCATCATATGAACAATGGAACTGTGGTGATACTAATCCAGTTTGTAGGCTCAAGACTAATGACACTGAGTGAGCATGCCTTGATGAGAAACCTAAGTTGATTCCTATCCTTGTTCTATCCTGCCATTTCCTTGCTTTTCTTCCATTCTGTATTTCCTGTTGTAATACATATACAGGACATCCAAAGTGATGTTGGTGTTTGATGGCTGGTATTCTCTCAGTTGCACAAAATCTTGATATTGGGCATACATCATTATTTCTGGTTGGAGCATTGTTTCTACCATCATTTGCTGCTCTGATTGCATATGTCCACAAGTGACTGTTGATTGCATCAGGCCATCTTCTTTGTGCATGAAGCAGTAATGTTGTTGCTCTCCTTTGCAGATCTCCAATTCTTTTCTCTGCAATTCCATTTTGGTGATGTGCTCCTACTCCTGAAAAGCTAATAGTTTGATGATTATCATGTATACTCTTTAGGAAAGCATTGTCTTTGAACCTTCCATTGTCAGCATG
>ENA-OWNS01001137-OWNS01001137.1-marine-metagenome-genome-assembly--contig:-NODE-1137-length-11034-cov-3.003194_pt1 | contig 11034 bp, 16 predicted proteins | sample MGYA00238137_ERZ651772 | MGnify/ENA primary metagenome ERZ651772 (study PRJEB26903, sample SAMN06264699) | marine metagenome | isolation source: Columbia River Estuary | place: USA:Columbia River... | reverse complement strand
GAAAATAAAATTAAAAGTGAAACAATTGTTCTCATAAGTAAGGAGTTGTTTTTTTGTTAAAGATATATGTTTTTAAAAAATAAGAGGATATAAATTAAGACAATATCACTTTTGTCAATGAGGAATGTTTTATTTTTACACTCTTACAAAGTGTTATAACTTGTATTACTTTTAGAACGATAAAAATCTAGAATTATGATAGAACCCACATGGATTACAGCCAAGAAGTATGAAGATATCACGTATCAGAAATCAAATGGTGTTGCTAGAATTGCATTTAACAGACCCAATGTTAGAAATGCATTTAGACCAAAAACCACCAGTGAATTATATGATGCATTTTATGATGCGGGTGAAGACACCTCAATAGGTGTTGTTTTATTAACAGGTGAAGGTCCTTCAACAAAAGATGGAGTCTATTCATTTTGTTCTGGCGGAGATCAAAAAGCTAGAGGACATAAAGGCTATGTAGGTGAAGACGGATATCATAGATTAAATATATTAGAGGTGTAGCGCTTAATTAGATTTATGCCAAAAGCAGTAATTGCAGTTGTGCCTGGTTGGGCTGTTGGAGGCGGGCATAGTTTACATGTAGTTTGTGATCTTACATTAGCTTCTAAAGAACATGCTATTTTTAAACAAACAGATGCAGATGTTACCTCTTTTGATGGAGGATATGGTTCTGCATATTTGGCAAAAATGGTTGGACAAAAAAGAGCGAGAGAGATATTCTTTCTGGGAAGAAATTATTCAGCACAAGAAGCCTATGATATGGGTATGGTAAATGCTGTAATTCCTCATGATGAACTAGAAAACACTGCCTATGAATGGGCACAAGAAATTTTAGAAAAATCACCAACTTCTATTAAAATGTTAAAATTTGCCATGAATTTAACCGATGATGGTATGGTGGGCCAACAGGTATTTGCTGGTGAAGCAACTCGTTTGGCATATATGACAGATGAGGCAAAAGAAGGACGAGATGCGTTTTTAGAAAAAAGAAAACCAAACTTTCCAAAACAATGGATTCCTTAAATTTTCCATTAGTATATGAAAATAATTTGCATAGGGCGAAATTACGCTAAACATATAGAAGAACTTGCTAATGAACGTCCAGATAATCCGGTAGTTTTTTTGAAGCCTGATTCGGCTATTTTGCCTAATAAAAATCCTTTTTTTATACCCACTTTCTCAAATGATGTTCATTATGAAGTTGAGGTACTCATTAAAATTAATAGAGTAGGAAAGCATATAGCTTCAAGATTTGCTCATAAATACTATGATGAAATTGGTTTAGGAATAGATTTTACAGCCAGAGATGTACAACAACAATGTAAAGAAAAAGGATTGCCATGGGAAAAAGCGAAAGCCTTTGACGGAAGTGCAGTCATAGGGAATTTTTACAATAAAAAAGACTTCAATTTAGAGAATCTTTCTTTTCAATTACTTAAAAATAATGAAATTGTTCAAGACGGTAATACACAGTCAATGCTCTGGAAAATTGACGAACTGATTAATTATGTTTCTCAATACTTTACTCTAAAAAAAGGAGATATTATCTTTACGGGAACACCTGCAGGTGTTGGTAAAGTTACAGAAAATGATGTATTACTTGGAAAGATTGAAGGTTTAAAAGCTTTTGAAATTAGAGTGAAGTAAGAGATTTTTAAATGTACTTTAGTTACCAGGTTAAAAATAAAACACTATTTCTATGAATGCAGAAATAATTACAATTGGAGATGAAATCCTCATAGGTCAAATTGTTGATACTAATTCTCAATGGATTGGTAAGGAACTGAATAAAATTGGTGTTTCTGTGTATCAAATATCATCAATTCAAGACGAAGAACGGCACATTTTAAATGCGTTTAAAGAGGCAGAAAGTAGAGCAGATATTGTAATTATTACGGGTGGTCTTGGTCCAACAAAAGATGATATTACCAAAAAAACGATAGCAAAGTATTTTAATAATCAAGAAATTATTGAATATCCAGAGGTGATAGGTCACATAAAAAAGATGTTCAAGAAATACAACATTCCTTACAATAAAGTACAGCAATATCAGGCACAATTGCCATCAAAAGCTAGGTTACTAATGAATAGAATGGGAACTGCACCAGGAATGTGGTTTTATGAGAATAATACAGTTTTTGTTTCTATGCCCGGAGTTCCATACGAAATGAAGGGATTGATGAAACATGAGGTTATCCCAAGAATTCAAGAACAATTTAATCTTCCTTTTATTATTCATAAAACGGTTATGACCTACGGTCAAGGCGAAAGTGTGATTGCAGAAAGAATTGAGGATTGGGCAAACAAACTTCCAGATTTTATTAAACTAGCTTATTTACCTTCTTTTGGGAGAGTGCGTCTCAGATTATCTGCAAGAGGACCCAAAAAACAAGTTCTAGAAGATAGTTTACATACTGTGTTGCAAGAGCTATATTTGTTGCTTTCAGATATAATTACTGGTCATGAAAGTGGTGTTGCTATTGAAGAACACATAGGTAATCTTTTAAAGGATTCAAAGAAAACTCTTTGTACTGCAGAAAGTGTTACAGGAGGTAAGATTGCTTCAACAATAGTTTCAGTTCCTGGATCTTCAGCCTATTTTAATGGTAGTATAGTTGCTTACAGCTCTAAAATGAAACAAGAGCTGCTCCATGTTTCCTCAGAAACTATTAAAAAATATTCTGTAGTAAGTTCTAATGTTGTTGAAGAAATGGCCATTTCAGCCATGAAAAAGACAAATTCAGATTATGCGATAGCTGTTACTGGAAATGCAGGACCAACTTCAGATAAGACTTCAATAGCTGTTGGAATAGTTTTTATTGCCATAGCTTCTGCAAAAGGTGTTGTTGTAGAGGAGTTTAATTTTGGTCATCCAAGAGAAAAAGTTATCAATAGAACCGTAAATAAATCACTACAAATGCTACAACAAGAAATTCTAAAAAAATAACCAAAATTGTTTTTGTAGGATTTTAAAAAAATTGTAGATTTGCACCTCGTTTAAAGAAAAGAAATTAAAACTGTAAGAAGATGTCTAGAGTTTGTGAATTAACAGGAAAAAAAGCCATGGTAGGAAACAATGTTTCTCATGCTTTGAATAGAACGAAAAGAAAGTTTAACGCTAATCTTATGACCAAGCGTTTTTACATTCCAGAAGAAGACAAGTGGGTTACATTAAAAGTTTCTGCTTCTGCGTTAAAAAATATTAATAGAAAAGGTATCTCTGCAGTCATAAAAGAAGCAAGAGAGAAAGGTTTCTTAACTAAGTAAATTTCTAGAAAATTATAGAAAGATGGCAAAAAAAGGAAACAGAGTACAAGTAATCTTAGAATGTACAGAACATAAAGCAACTGGTAAACCAGGAACTTCAAGATATATTACAACTAAGAATAAAAAAAATACTCCAGATAGAATAGAAATTAAAAAATTCAATACTATCTTGAAGAAAATGACAGTTCATAAAGAAATTAAATAAATAGACTTTTTCATTCAAATGAAAATGTTAAATAAATAAAATACAAGGACATGGCAAAGAAATCAGTAGCATCGTTACAGACAGGTTCAAAAAGACTTAGTAAGGCAATCAAGATGGTAAAATCTCCAAAGACTGGTGCTTATACCTTTGTTGAATCTATTATGGATCCTTCTAAAGTAAATGAATTTTTAGCAAAGAAATAAATTCTTTTTTACATAAAATATACAAGCTACTTTCTAAGAAGAAAGTAGTTTTTTTTATGCCGTTTATTTGGTTAAATTTGAAAGACTAAAATACTGAACATAATTCATGAGTTTTTTTAAAAAGATATTTTCAAAAGAAAAGAAAGAATCCTTAGATAAAGGGTTAGAAAAATCTAAATCTAGTTTTTTTACTAAATTATCTAAGGTAGTCGCAGGAAAATCTAAAGTAGATGATGATGTTCTTGATAATTTAGAGGAAGTTCTTGTTTCCTCTGATGTTGGTGTAGACACAACACTCAAAATTATTGATAGAATTGAAGCAAGAGTATCTAAAGACAAATATCTTGGAACAGAAGAGTTAAATGGTATTTTAAGAGATGAGATTGCAGGTCTTTTATCTGAAACTAACCTAGGAAACGATACAGATTTTAACATTCCAGAAAATAAGAAACCCTATGTTTTGATGGTTGTTGGTGTTAATGGAGTTGGTAAAACTACTACGATAGGAAAATTAGCTTCACAGTTTAAGAAGAAAGGCTTGAAGGTTGTTTTAGGTGCTTCTGATACTTTTAGAGCTGCAGCAATAGATCAACTTCAAGTTTGGGCTGATAGAGTAGAAGTACCTTTAATTAGACAAGAAATGGGTTCAGATCCTGCGTCTGTTGCTTTTGATACGCTTACTTCAGCGGTTTCTCAAAATGCAGATGTTGTTATAATCGATACTGCAGGTAGGTTGCATAACAAGGTAAATTTAATGAATGAACTTACCAAGATAAAACGTGTCATGCAAAAAGTAGTTGAAGATTCACCTCACGATGTTTTATTGGTATTAGATGGTTCTACTGGTCAAAATGCCTTTGAACAAGCAAAACAATTTACCAAAGCTACAGAAGTAAATTCACTGGCTGTAACCAAATTAGATGGAACAGCAAAAGGGGGAGTTGTGATTGGTATTTCTGACCAGTTTAAAATTCCAGTAAAGTACATTGGTGTAGGGGAAGGAATAGATGATTTGCAAGTATTCAATAAACATGAATTTGTTGATTCTTTCTTTAAATAACACAATCTAGTCTTGGTTTTGCAACTTTTCAAGTCCATAATTTCTTACAGCAGCCATAAATAATGGATTTATTTAGTCAAAATACACACTCAAATATGCTTCCTTATGAAGGAGAAGTAATCTATCTAGGTAGTGTTTTTAATAGAAAAGAAATAACATCTTATTATCAAAATTTATTACAACAAATTCCTTGGCAAAACGATGAAGCTATTATTTTTGGAAAACACCACATTACAAAAAGAAAAGTAGCTTGGTTTGGAGATAAATCCTATAGCTATTCCTATTCTGGAGTAACAAAGCAGGCACATCTATGGACACCAGAATTACTTCAGCTTAAACAAAAAATTGAAGAGCTTTCCTCTACTACCTATAACTCTTGTTTGTTGAATTTATATCATGACGGAGCTGAGGGAATGGGATGGCATAGTGATGCTGAAAAAACACTTTTAGAAAATGGAACCATCGCCTCCATAACTTTTGGAGCTGAACGTAAATTTTCATTTAAACATAAAGTAACAAAGCAACGAGTAGATATTTTATTAGAAAATGGAAGTTTATTACTTATGAAAGGAACTACACAAAAAAATTGGCTTCACAGGCTTCCACCAACAAAAAAAGTATTTTCTCCAAGAATTAATCTTACATTTAGAACTGTAATTATATAAAGATTTGGCAAATAATCAAGATTCAACGAACCTCAATAAATTTATTAGCGCAACAGGAATCTGTTCTAGAAGAGAAGCTGAGAAATTGATTATTGAGGGACGAGTTACCATTAATGGAATTCCCACTAAACTAGGTAATAGAGTAGTAGAGGGTGATGATGTTAGGATAGACGGAAAACCACTAAGATCTAAACCAAAAACTCGTTATATAGCATTAAATAAGCCTATAGGTATCGTTTGTACTACAGATTCTAAAGAACGTAAAAATATTGTAAAATACATCAACTATCCGGAGAGGCTTTTCCCAGTTGGAAGGCTAGATAAGCCATCTCAAGGGTTAATTTTTTTAACCAATGATGGTGATATTGTTAATAAAATCTTACGAGCAGGAAATAATCATCAAAAAGAATATCTAGTTACAGTAGACAGCCTAATTACAGACAGTTTTATTAAAAAAATGAGTAATGGAATTCCTATTTTAGATACCATTACTCAAAAATGTTTGGTGGAGAAAATAAGTAATTACCAATTTAAAATTGTGCTTACTCAGGGTTTAAATAGGCAGATCAGAAGAATGTGTGAGTATTTAAATTATACAGTTAAAAAGTTAGAGCGGACTAGAATAATGAATGTAAGTTTACATGGTTTGGCCTATGGAGAATGGCGAGAACTCACAACTAAAGAAGTTGATGAATTAAATCAAATCATAGCTTTCTCCTCAAAAACTGCTGAAGTTTCTATAGATGATAATAAAAAAATAGAATTTGGAAGAAAGCGAAATCATTTTAAACGAAATAAAAGAAAATCTTAAGTTTCTTTTACAAGACCTCATATCTCGTTTTATGTATCTTTGCAACCGATGAAATTTGAATTAAAGAGCCAAGACCCTAAGAGTAAAGCTAGAGCAGGAAAAATCACAACAGACCATGGAGTGATTGAAACTCCTATCTTTATGCCTGTAGGTACTGTAGGTACTGTAAAAGGTGTTCACCAAACAGAATTAAAGACAGAAATCAATCCTGATATTATCTTGGGTAATACCTATCACCTGTATTTAAGGCCAACTATAAAAATTTTAGAACAGGCTGGAGGCTTGCATAAATTTATGAATTGGGATAGAAACATCCTAACTGATAGTGGTGGTTATCAGGTTTATTCATTGTCAGGAAGAAGGAAAATAAATGAAGAAGGAGTGAAATTTAAGAGTCATATAGATGGCTCTATGCATTTCTTCACACCAGAAAATGTTATGGAAATTCAGCGGAGTATTGGAGCAGATATTATCATGGCTTTCGATGAATGCACACCTTATCCGTGCGATTATAATTATGCTAAAAGATCCATGCATATGACGCATCGTTGGTTAAAAAGATGTATAAATCACTTGGATAAAACTCCGTTAAAGTACGATTACAATCAAACTTTTTTTCCAATTGTACAAGGAAGTACATATAAAGATTTGAGAAAACAATCTGCAGAATTCATTGCCTCTGTTGAAGCAGAAGCTAATGCTATTGGTGGTCTTTCTGTTGGCGAGCCAGCAGAAGAATTATATGCAATGACAGAAATTGTATGTGAAATTTTACCTGAAGATAAGCCTAGATATTTAATGGGGGTAGGAACTCCTATCAATATTTTAGAAAATATAGCTTTAGGAGTAGATATGTTTGATTGTGTGATGCCAACTAGAAATGCCAGAAATGGAATGCTTTTTACTGCTCACGGTAGTATAAATATTAAAAATAAAAAGTGGGAAAATGATTTTTCAGCTATAGATGATATGGGTATTACTTTTGTGGATACTCTCTATAGCAAAGCTTATTTAAGGCACCTTTTTGCATCCAAAGAATTATTAGGTAAGCAAATTGCATCTATTCACAATCTAGGATTTTACCTATGGTTAACTAGAGAAGCAAGAAAGCATATTATAGCTGGTGATTTTGCCTCATGGAAAGACAAGATGGTCAAGCAAATGAATAAAAGATTGTAGTGAAAAAATTAGACTGGTACATATTAAAAAGATACTTGGTAACCTTCCTGTTTACCCTTCTTATTCTGATACCAATTGCAGTTGCTATAGATATTTCTCAACGAGTTGATAAGTTTTTAGCACACAGTGATTTAAGTGTTGGTCAAATTATTGATGAATATTATAAAAATTTCATCATTTATTATGCGAACACATTTATGCCTTTGGCATTGTTTATTGCCGTCACATTATTTACTTCTAAACTTTCAAATAATACAGAAATTGTAGCCATGACTAATGCTAGAATTTCTTTTACAAGATTTCTGTACCCATATATGATTGGAGCTACTTTAGTTACTCTAGTTTCTTTAGCCATGAATCATTATGTTGTTCCTAGCAGTAGCAAAGAAAGGAAACAATTTGAAAAAGAGTTTTTTGTAAGGAAGAAGTGGAAAGATAACATAGTTGAAAATTTCAGTCTACAACTTAATGACAGTACCTACATGTATTTGAAAAGTTATAGTTTTAAATCTTCACAGGGAAGTTATTTTTCCATAGAAAATTATAAAGGCATAGAATTAATTCAAAAATTAACGGCTGAAAATATTCGATGGATAGAAAGAGATAGCACATTTAAATTGACTAGATACAAACTACGTAAAATCTATAATGATAGAGACAGTATTTACGCAGGTGTTACTATGGACACAACATTCTCTTTTACGCCAAAAGACTTTATGTATAAATCTGCTCTAGCTCAGGAAATGCCGTCTAATGAATTGTCTGAGTTTATTAAAATATCAAAAAAAAGAGGTGTTAAAAATTTAAACGCCTATTTGGTAGAGTTGTTTAAGAGAACAAGTTTACCCATAGCATGTTATATTTTAACGATTATAGCAGTAGCTCTCGCGTTTAAGAAAAAAAGAGGTGGTATTGGAGTTAATTTAGGTATTGGAGTCACTATCATGTTTATTTATGTTTTCTTTTTAAAAGTTGGTGAGGTATTAGGTGCTGTAGCTGGTGTTAATTCGCTTGTTTATGTATGGATTCCTAATTTCATATTTGGTCTATTAGCTCTTTATTTATATCTAAATGCTAAAAAGTAATTTAAAATATTATTTACATCTTCATTTAATTGTTTTTATATGGGGTTTTACTGCCATTTTAGGAAAATTAATATCCATAGATGCCATCCCATTAGTTTGGTACAGGATGCTATTAGCCTCTTTTTTTATTGCAGCCTATTTTTTGATAACGAAAAAGTCATTTGAATTAGATAAAAAGTCGCTATTCAAGTTTTTACTATCAGGTATCTTAATTGCACTCCACTGGATTACATTTTTTAAAGCCATTAAAGTTTCAAACGTTTCAGTAGCTCTAGTAGCTATGAGTACTGGTGCGTTTTTTACATCACTCATAGAGCCAATTTTTTTCAAAAGAAGAATTAAGGCAGTTGAAATAATCCTTGGCTTACTAGTTGTTGGTGGATTATATATCATTTTTAGTTTTGAATCTCAGTATGCTTTAGGGATAGTATATGCATTAATTTCATCTTTTTTATCAGCATTATTCTCGGTACTTAATGGTTTGTTTGTTAGAAAGCACAGTGCATCTCTAATTTCATTTTATCAATTATTTTTTGGAGCACTTTTTATTACAGTCTATTTATTCTTTAAGGGATCTTTTACAATTGATTTTTTTGTTTTAGCGAATTTTGATTGGGTATATATATTTATTTTAAGTAGCATTTGTACGGCATATGCGTTTATAGTTTCAGTGGATGTTATGAAACATCTTACTCCCTATACAGTTGTTCTGACCCTAAATTTAGAACCTATTTATGCAATTATTTTAGCATTGATTATTTTTGGTGAAAGTGAAAAAATGAATTCAGAATTTTACTTAGGTGCATGTATCGTTTTATCAGTAGTATTGGTAAATGGCATCCTAAAAAATATGAAAGGTGTTTTAAATAAATTAGACAAACTAAAACCACCAAAAAAATAAAAATCATTGTAAATTAACTCATTTTTTATAGTAATTTTGTATCATTGTCTATCGATTTTAAATCATCGATTTTATAGAAAACAAATAACCAAATCATGGAATATTTAGACTTCGAATTACCTATCAAAGAACTGAAGGAGCAGCTGGAAAAATGTTATGAAATTGGGGTAGATAGTGATGTTGATGTTATAGCTACTTGTAAAAAATTGAAAAGAAATTAGAGAAAACTAAAAAAGAGATTTACAAAAATTTATCTCCTTGGCAAAGAGTTCAGTTATCAAGACACCCAAATAGACCTTATACTTTAGATTATATCAAAGCAATTTGCGGAGATTCCTTTATGGAATTACATGGAGACAGAAATGTTAAAGATGACAAGGCTATGATTGGTGGTTTGGGTAAAATTGGAGATCAGTCTTTTATGTTTATTGGTCAGCAAAAAGGATACAACACAAAAACACGTCAATACAGGAATTTTGGGATGGCTAACCCTGAAGGGTATAGAAAAGCACTTCGTCTTATGAAAATGGCTGAGAAGTTTAAAATTCCAGTTGTTACATTATTAGATACTCCAGGAGCTTACCCTGGATTAGAAGCAGAAGAGAGAGGGCAAGGAGAAGCAATTGCTCGAAATATTTTTGAAGAGGCAGGTATCACTTCAACTAAGTATCGAATAATTACTGGAAAATTAATTGAAGTTGTTGGAAAACTTGCTGATAACTCATAAATGTCTCTACCACGTTCTGATAAAGGTGGAATTCTAATTTCTGCTACTTTAATTCTATAAAGCAGGTCATCTCTAAATTTACCCTCACTAGCTAATTTCCGTAAGTCTTTTCGTGTAGACGAAATTAACCTTGGTCGGCTAGCTGGAGGGTTCATCTCTGAGGCAGTTAAAACAGCTAATAGTTTTTCTTGTTGTTTAAGCGATAACTCTGCAACCTCATCAATATAAATATCACCTCCGTTAACCTTTTGCAGCGTTAATGAAGTATTTTCAAAATCTGTTTCTCTAAAAAAAGGTAATTTTTTTCTAGCACCACCGTCATGAAGAAGTTTCGCTACTAAATCCTTACCAGTTCCAACCTCACCTTGAATTAAGATAGGTAGATTCCCAGCAGAAAATCTAGAGATAGCGCGATATACAGGCTGCATGGCAGGGCTACGACCTATCATCGGTAGTTTACTCAATTCATCATTAATTTTCTTTTTTTTTGGATTTACCGACAAGCCGGCTCTCAATATGGCCTGAGTGACTTCAACTAAATCGAAGGGTTTGGGAATATATTCAAAAACTTTGTGCCTACTTCTGGTGAAGTACTTCAAGAATATATTGCAGGATTTGTGGACAAATCTCGTAATATGAATGTCACGATGCCATTGTTTGTTTTTGTGACATCCATAATGATGATGTATACCATGGAAAAAGCATTGAATAGGATTTGGGATACAAAGCCATCTGGAAATATAGTTAAAAAAGTCATCATGTATTGGACTGTTTTAACTATGGGGCCATTATTAGTATTAGGGGGTTTAGCATTAACTTCATTAATGTTCACTTATTCTGGTTTGGCTGGAATTAAAGTCTATCTGTTGAAGTTTTTACCTATTATGGCTTCAACAATAGGTTTTTTTCTAATATATCT
>ENA-OWNS01001132-OWNS01001132.1-marine-metagenome-genome-assembly--contig:-NODE-1132-length-11079-cov-14.106072_pt1 | contig 11079 bp, 11 predicted proteins | sample MGYA00238137_ERZ651772 | MGnify/ENA primary metagenome ERZ651772 (study PRJEB26903, sample SAMN06264699) | marine metagenome | isolation source: Columbia River Estuary | place: USA:Columbia River... | reverse complement strand
ACATTATCAATTGAATTTGGAATTTTGACGATAAAATCGTCGTGTCCACACACACTAAAGCGTGTGCGAATATGGTCACCATGATAGATTAATTCTTCTACCTTGGCTGAATACGTGTTTGGGGTTTTACCTTTAGAAGGAGAAACCATAATTCTTTCAGGTCTTAACGATAAGGTAGCTCGGTCACCGGCCTTATTAACGTTAACCTTTGAGGCTATAACTATATCTCCTGAGTCAGTTTTAACAGTTGCCTTATCACCATCAATGGATTCAACAGTTCCCATCAATCGATTATTTTCACCAATAAAATTAGCTACAAAAGCATTTTCAGGTTTTTCATAAAGATCCTCTGGAGAAGAGCACTGTAAAACGACACCATCATCAAATACTGCGATTCGATTTGACATCGTAAGCGCTTCAGTTTGATCATGGGTAACGTAGACTACGGTTAATCCAAGACTCTCATGCAGATGTTTAATTTCGTACTGCATTTGCTCTCTTAAATTTTTATCAAGTGCGCCTAAAGGCTCATCCATCAGAACTAAATCGGGATCAAATACGAGAGATCTTGCTACTGCAACACGCTGTTGTTGTCCTCCAGATAGTTGCATTGGGCGTCTATTACCAAAATCACCAAGCTGAACCATATCAAGAGCACGATTAACCTTTGCTTCCCTCTCAGCTTTACCCATTTTGCGAACTTCTAGTGGGAATGCCAAATTCTCAGCAACCGTCATGTGTGGGAAAAGTGCATAGTTTTGAAACACCATTCCAATGCCTCTTTTGTGAGGAGGGACATTATTGATCGGCTTGTCTTTTAAGTAAATCGTTCCATTTGTAGTTGGTTCAAAACCTGCAAGCATCATCAGACATGTCGTCTTTCCAGAACCTGATGGTCCTAACATAGTAACAAACTCCCCTGGAGCAACATCTAGGTTGAAATCTTTGACAACTAGTATCTCACCATCATAACTTTTTTGAACGTTTTCAAATTTTACTAACGGTTCTGTATTACTCATAAATAAACACTTTTTTAACAAAAAAAAATACCAAGATGAAATTGATCACCTTTATATGGTTTTAAGAGATTGAAATTACATCAAACTTTTGCTACAAATTTACTTTAATAAAAGCCTTTTGTAAAGCGCAAATCGAGCTTAATTCAACAAAAATCCTCAACACTAAAACGAAATATACCATATTGATTGGAGTGAATGTTTCCAATATTGGAACAAAAACAATGCATTTATTTTGATTCTAAAATTTATTGATGGTTTAATAATTTCAAAATACATTAAACATTCATAAAAAAAGGCGGCTATAAGCCGCCTTTTTAAAACTAACAATTATTAGTCTTCTACCTTTTCGCCCATAATGGCGCTCAAAATTAAAACAGTTAAACCACCTGTAGTAATTGCAGAGCTAAAGATACTGCCCATGAGCTTGCCAAATGTACCGCCAATATTGCTCGCTAAAGCGCCAGCAAATTGCGGCACTAAGAGAACACCTAGGCCCATACCAAATGAAACGGCTAGGATCAACATATTTCGACGGTTCATGTCAACTGTTGAGAGAATTTTAATTCCCGCAATAGCGACCGTACCAAACATCACGATAGTTGCACCGCCAAGAACTGATGCTGGAAGTGCCCTCAATATTGAGCCTACATGTGGAAATAATCCCATTAGAATTAAGATTCCACCAATCCACACACCCACATGACGACTAGCAATACCAGTCAGATGTATCACGCCATTGTTTTGACTGAAAGTTGTATTTGGGAAAGTATTAAAAACTGCAGCGATTGCAGAATTAACACCGTCACCCAGAACACCATTCTTGATCCGATTGATATAGCCCTCACCTTTAACATCTTGCTTGGATATCATGCAGTTTGCAGTTATATCACCAGAGGATTCAATTGCTGTAATGACGTATATTAATGCAATAGGTATGAAAGCAATAATATCAAAATCAAATCCATACCTAAATGGTATAGGGATGCTTATAGATTCTTGAACAGCAAATACTTGACTTGTATTTACTTCTCCCATGACTAAGGCAATAATAAATCCAATTACTAAGCCAATAACAATTGAAGATAAACGGATCCATTGATTATTTGAGCGGTTCAAAATAATGATTGAGATCATCACTATAAAGCCAAGTGCTATTTTAGATAATGAGCCCCAGAACTCAGGTTTATTATCTAGTAGCCACTGTCCACCACCTAGATCAGTCAAGCCAACTTTGATGAGGCTGATTCCAATGATTGTTATGACTGTTCCAGTCACGATTGGTGTGATGAGTTTTCTGAGTTGCGGTAGAAACTGGCTCAAGCCGATTTCTATAAATGCTCCCAAGAAACACACACCCATAATCATTGCAAGAATTTCCTCTGGTCCACCGCCTTGTGCTTTCGCTAAAAAGCCGGCTGCAAGAACTGAGCTTAGAAACGCAAAGCTTGTTCCCTGGACACAGATCATTCCAGCACCAACATTCATTGGTTTTTTAGCTTGGATGATTGTGCCAACTCCTGAGACCATCAGCGCCATACTGATTAGATAAGGTATTTGCTCACCTAGTCCAAGTGCACCACCAATGATTAAGGTCGGCGTGATAACACCAACAAAACTTGCAAGCACATGTTGAAGTGCGGCAAAGAACTTTTCAGCAGGTGGCGGATCTGCTTCGAGTTCGTAAATTAACTCTGAATCACTCATATTAACTCCCCTTTTAAGTTAAAAAATGCTGACAGGAATTGTCAACAATTGACATATTAACACAATTTTTTTAGGGTTTTAATTGATATTTAATGAAAAAATATCATTGATTTAAAATTCTTTAATTTAGACTAAAATCTTAAGGGGTTGTTGTGATTTATTTGATGGTGCCCGGAGCCGGAATCGAACCGGCACGGAGTTTAACCTCCGCAGGATTTTAAGTCCTGTGTGTCTACCAATTTCACCACCCGGGCAGAGATGTTTGGAGAACGGCAAATTATATACTATCGATAATAATTATTTTTATCATTTGTTATTGAAGACACTATCCAAATCTTAAAATCTTTCATTAAGCCATTCAATAAACTCGGCGGTAGTTTGATCCCGATTGATTTCGTTTAAAGTTTCATGACGAGTGCCCTCTAAAATTGTACTAGTGACATCTTTCATCCCTTGATTTTTAAGTTTTGTAGCAAGTTTAATCATATCTCTTCCATTATTTGTGCATGGGTCTTCAGCACCTCCAATAATATGAACTGGAAGGTTATTAGATAATCTTATTAGGTTATTTTTATGTCCTGCATAAAAAACACCCTCTAGGATATCCATCCACATTGATATGGATGCTTCAAATCCGCAAAGGGGGTCATCTACATAAAGGTCAACTTCTTTTTCATCTTGTGAGAGCCAGTCAAATTCGGTTCGATTGGGTTTAAATTTTGCATTCCAAGCCCCAAAAGAGAGCTTCCAAGCAAATAGGCTTGGTAAGTGAGTTTTTCTAAAAATTGATTCGAGAGATAGAATGACTCTAGATGCTCTTGGCAATACACCAGTTTCAATTCCACTATTCCAGCAAGCTATTGCACTAACTTGCTCAGGATATTTTAGAGCAAAATTCAAATTAATGATGGAGCCAAGAGAGTGCCCAAAGCAAATGACGGGTTTATTCGGATGCCTTTTTTTTGCCAGCTTTACTATTTCATTTTGATCTTCTAGGATTAACTCAAAGCCATTTGATTTAGCAAACACCCCTTGAGGCGCATCATGAGCCAGTGTTTGGCCATGCCCCCTTATATCATGAGTGTAGACTGCATAACCTGATTTACAGAGTTCATTTGCAAACCTTTTGTACCTCAGGGCATGCTCAACCATTCCATGAGAAATATGTATGATTGCCTTTACCTCATTATTTGGAATAAGACTGTAGAGATTAATTTGAGATCCAGTTTGACTTTGATAAATTTCATTTTTCATAATTTAGCCTTTCTTTCAGAGTGCAAAATAATTCTGTAAAATTTACTATTTTAAAGCGCAATTCTCGAGGATATTTCTTTGATCATTAAATTAATATTGGTTTTGCTATTAGGCTGGACTGGGTTTAGTCTTATTAAAAGGTTTAAGGTTTCAAACTCAAATCGATCATCTCAAAAAGGTGCCGGTCAAAAAATGGTTGCCTGTGTCATTTGTGACACTCATGTTCCTGAGTCTGATGTTGTTATTAAAAATGGTAAAAATTACTGCTCAAAAGAGCATGCGGAGTAAATTGAAATGAAGTTTCTATTAGATTTTGGTCCTATCGTTCTATTTTTTATAGTCTATAAGTACTATGGACTTTATGCAGCAATTTACGCAATGATTGCATCAACATTTGTTCAAATTATGTACTCAAGGGTAACAACTGGAAAATTTGTTACATCACAGGTTCTCACTTTTGCTCTTCTTGTTGTTTTTGGAGGAATTAGTATTGTTCTTAGAGATCCAGCTTTTGTCATGTGGAAGGTGAGTGTTCTTTATGTAATTTTTGCGGCAGTTCTGATTGGAAGTAACTATATAGGGAGCAAAACTTTACTTGAAAGGATGATGGGTAAGGAGCTTCAGTTGCCCAGAAACACATGGGTTAATTTAACTTGGTTTTGGAGTTTGGGATTTATTATTATTGCCATCATTAACGCTTTTTTTGTCAATACAGCTCTCAGTGCGAGAAATCTATTCTTAAATAGTGGTTCAATAGTTGATCCTAAGATAGATCTGAAAAATTTTGACTGTAGCCAGAGCCCGCTTGAAAGCCTTTGTTTAATAGCTCAAAGCTCAGAAGAATCTTGGGTGAACTTTAAATTGTTTGGTACCTTGGGGCTTACTTTAGTTTTAATCATCATTACAGTATTAATGCTCAGTAAGCACATTAAAGAGAAGCAAACTGATTCCTAGTTAATTTCTTATACAGATTAAATTCTCTAATTGGAGAGATCCTTGTCAAAAATAGGTGCACTCGTAGCATACAAAAGTAAACCAGCAAAAGTGGTCTCTGCAACAACGCATAAATATGAGATCACTTTTTCAGATGGTACTAGCCAGAAAGTAAGAGAGAAGGATTTCCGTTTTATTCACCCTGAATTTAATACAATCAACCAAGATTGCCCTGATGTAGATGCTTCAATTTTGTTCGATTTGGATGCTGAGTCATTGCCACTTCAGGAGATTACTGAGTGGCTTTTTGATGACTTTACCCCACAAAGTGCCTGGTATGTTTACTTGATGAGTGAAGATAGTTTATATTTTTACTGGAATAAGGATTTATTGATTCTTAGAACTCCAGAGCAAATTCAATCAATTAAGAATCAAAGAAAAGATAAAGCACTAGAACAGGAAAGCTTAAATAGGTGTATTAAAAACCTAGAAAATAATTTATTTGATGATGAGGATATTTTTTGGATTAATGAGGTAGAGCAGGTTGCCCTTAATCAATCGAAGCACTCTAAGGTAATGAGTGCTTTATCAATCGAAAATTCACCAGAAAATGCCCACTCGTTACTTCTTAATATCAATTATTGGTCAGAACTTAATAATCCCTACCCACAGAGAAATAAAATTTATCCTGATGAAGATTTAGAGTTTGACGCAGTTAAGTTAGACAGAAAAGATTTAACTCACCTGACATGTCTTGCAATTGATAATAGCTATTCCAGTGATGCAGATGATGCAATCAGTATCGATGGAGACAGAGTTTGGATTCATATTGCAGATGTAGCAAGTTTTGTAGATATTGATAGTGAGCTTGATATTTTTGCAAGGAAAAGGATATCTAATCTTTATCTCCCAGATCAAATTTTTCACATGCTTCCCCCAATGCTTTCAGAGGCTTGTTCACTCGGAGCTAATCATTTATCAAACGCTATTTCGATTGGGTTCTTGCTCAATGAATTTGAAGTCAATGATATACAAATTTACTTAAGTCAAATTAAAGTGACAAAAATGAGCTATGAGGAAGCTGATGAGGAAATCAATTCAAATAGCACTTTAGCAGCATTAAATGAAATTGCAAAAGTTCATAAAGCCTATAGAGATGGTAATGGCGCCATCCAACTCAATCTTCCAAATACGGATATAAAGCTTAAAGATAGTAAGGTTCACATTTTTCCTCAAACAGATAGTGAGAGCAGAAGTTTGGTTTCAGAGATGATGATTCTTGCGGGGCGAGTCATTGCAGAGTTTTCAGTTGAGAATAGTATATCAATGCCATATCTATCGCAAGAGCCAGGAAATTTCAGTGATGAAGTTATTAAAAATATTAATAAGCTTTCTCCTTCAAAAGCTTTTGAGGCTGCAAGAGGGTTTAATAGATCTAAATTATCTGTGAAGCACTCATTACATTCAGGATTGGGTTTAGAGGCTTATTTAAGAGTAACAAGCCCGATGAGACGCTATCTTGATTTGCTTGTTCAGCAACAATTAGTTAGATTCATTACTAAGAATGATTTACTTAATGAGACTGACATCAAAGAGAGGATTAAAGCGGTTAATTCTTCAATGTCCAAAATCAATAAAGCCACTAGGCAGAGTGTTGAGCACTTCAGATGCGTTTATTTCAAACAAAATAAACAATGGGAAGGAGAGGGCGTCATTGTTGAAGTTAAAGGCCAGAAGGCTTCTGTATTAATTCCTGAGCTTGCAATGATTGCTCAAGTTAAATTCAAATCAAAAGTTGAGTTAGAAGAGGAGATTAAGCTGAAGGTTATTTCAAGTAATTTGTTTGAGAGATCAATTGATTTCAAGCCACTCTAGCTTGTTATCTAGCTTGATTGCATTGCCTTTTTGAGTTGACCAGTCACCTAAAACATGCCTAGTGTAATTGCTATCATTATGAGTATTTTGTCTGTGCGTATGTCCATGAATGAGATCATAGCCAGGGTATTTGGACATTAATAAATCGGTTGTATTTTGATTAACATCCATAATTTTTTCAGATTTATAAGCCTGCGCCTCAATACTTTTCTTTCGCAGTTGTCCTGTTAACTTAAGGCGCATATTTTTTGATAAATTTAAAAAAATGAACTGAATGATTGGATTTCTAAGGACTTTCTTTAATTTTTGATAGTTGATATCATCTGTGCACAAGCTATCTCCATGAATTAAAAGGTATTTTTTTGAGTTATGTTCTAATTCAAATGGTTCTTTGATTAACTTACAACCAGATTCTTTTTCAAAATTTTTTGATAGTAAAAAATCACGATTACCAGCCATCACAAAAACATTTGTTTTTTCTGAAAGATCTTTAAGTATCGATGTGATCACTTTATAGCTTGATAGGGATACATCATCCCCAATCCAAGAGTTAAAAAGATCTCCTAAGATAAAAAGTTGATCGACTTTTGAGGCATGCTCATTACAAAAATTTTCAAACAGCTTGACCTTATCCAGTTCAACATTTGTTAGATGGAGATCAGAAATGATTAATGTGCTCAGCATATTTAATTAGCGCCAGAGTTTATCTGGCACAATGAAATTAATCTTGAATCGTTGCCTTTAAAATAATAACAGCTTCGCCCGGGACATCTGCATGTCCTCCAAGGTTGATTGTTTCTACTTTTTCAATCTTATCAACGATATCTTGACCAGCGACAACCTCACCAAAGACGCAGTATCCCCAGCCATCTTGTCCAGGAAAATCTAGAAACTGATTATCATTTGTATTTATAAAAAACTGTGAACTGGCTGAGTGAGGAGCCATTGTTCTAGCCATAGCGAGACTATATTTGACATTCTTTAAGCCATTCTTTGCTTCATTCTCAATTGTAGCCTTTGTCGTCTTTTGGACCATATCTTCTGTCATGCCACCACCTTGAACCATAAAGTTTGGAATCACTCTATGAAAAATAGTACCATCAAAGAACCCTTCTTCCACATAATCAGTGAAGTTTTTGGCAGTAATTGGTGCCTTTTCAGCATCAACAGTAATATGAATTTCACCCATATTGGTCTCTAAAATAATCATGTTTAATCTCAGTTAATTTAAAAGATGGAATTATAACTTATTTAGTTAACACTACTTTCATTAAGAGCAGTGTTCAAGTATAATTCACTCTTTTTTTTAACAATCATATTAGGATTTGTTATGTACGCAGTAATTAAAACAGGTGGAAAGCAGTACCGAGTATCTGAAGGTGAAACACTAAAGATTGAAAAGCTTGAAGTCGAGCCTGGAAAGAAAGTTACCTTTGACGAGGTGTTGATGGTTGCAGATGGTGACAAAGTTCAGGTTGGTTCGCCGCTTGTTGCAAAGGCAACTGTCGAAGCTAAAGTCATTTCTCAGGGTAAAGGTAAAAAAGTACATATTCTAAAATTTAAACGTCGTAAGCACTCCATGAAGCAACAAGGACATCGTCAGTTGTTCACAGAAGTACAGATCGATAAAATTAAAGCATAAGGAGTAATCTATGGCACATAAAAAAGCTGGCGGTAGTACTAATAACGGTAGAGATTCGGTATCCAAAAGACTTGGTGTAAAACGTTTTGGTGGTCAAGCAGTTCTTGCAGGAAATATTCTTGTTCGTCAAAGAGGTACAAAGTTCCATCCTGGAACTAATGTCAAGAAAGGAAAAGACGATACATTGTTTGCAGTTGCTGATGGAAAAGTCCAATTTGAAAAGAAAGGCAAATTTAATCGTCAATATGTCTCGATTCAAACTGCCTAATTGTTAGATATTTATTATTTAGAAAAGCGCCTTCAGGCGCTTTTTTATTATTAATCTCATTTATAATTTACTTCATTATGAAATATTCAATCGTTTTTCCCGGTCAAGGATCACAATCTCTAGGAATGTTGTCTGATCTAAACAGCAACTTTTCAGTTGTAGGTGAAGTTTTTCAGGAGGCAAGTGACTCCATTAGTGTTGATCTCTGGAAGATTCTAAATGAAGATCAAGAGGCGCTTAATCTTACTGAAAACACCCAGCCTGTTATGCTTGCTGCGGGATATGCGACTTATAAAGTGTTGTCACAAGAGACTAACCTGTCTCCTACTTCTATGGCTGGACATAGCTTGGGAGAATACACTGCACTAGTAGCATCAAGCGCTATGAGTTTTTTTGATGCGATTCAATTAGTTAGAAAAAGAGGTGAGTTAATGCAAGCGGCTGTTCCAACTGGGACAGGTTCAATGGCGGCAATACTCGGACTTGAAGACACTCTAATTATTGCAATATGTCAAAAAGCTAGTAATAAGGGAATTGTCGAAGCAGTTAACTTTAATTCTCCAGGACAAGTGGTTATTGCTGGTGAAAAAAATGCAGTTGCCCATGCTTGTGAGCTTATGAAAGAAGCTGGAGCGAAGCGTGCTCTAATTCTTCCCGTTAGTGTGCCTTCCCACTGCTCCTTAATGAAAGATGCTGCTGATAAATTCAAAACCTATATTGAGTCTGTTGATTTTAAAGCTGGAAATGTAAAAGTAATTCATAATGTTGATGCAGATTATGCAGGAGATACTAAAGATATAAAATCGAAGTTAGTGGAGCAGCTTCATATGCCAGTTCTCTGGGCTTCATCTGTAAATAAAATGAAAGAGTCAGGTGTAGAGAAACTTATTGAAGTTGGACCTGGTAAGGTCTTAGCTGGACTTACAAGGCGTATTGATAAATCTTTAAGTGCTTCAGCTATAATAGATGTTGGTTCATTAAAATCTACGATTGAGGAGATATCAAATGCTTGATGGAAAATTAGTTCTTGTAACTGGAGCATCTAGAGGTATTGGTAAAGCAATTGCTCTAACTTTGGGCAGAGCTGGAGCAACTGTCATTGGAACTGCTACTACTGAATCTGGTTCTGATAATATTTCAAAAATCTTTGCTGATAATAAAGTATCTGGAAAAGGTATAAAACTAAATGTAACTGATAATGAACAAATTGCTAGTTTAGTTAAGATTGTAAATGAAGAATTTGGGCCTATTGATATTCTGATTAATAATGCTGGTATCACTAGAGACAATATACTTCTCAGAATGAAAGAAGATGAGTGGGAGGATATTATCGACACAGATCTTACTTCGATATATAAGATGTCAAAATCTGTACTAAGAGGGATGATTAAAAACCGTTCAGGAAGAATTATTTCAATAACTTCAGTCGTTGGAGCTATGGGAAATGCTGGACAATCAAATTATGCTGCTGCAAAAGCAGGAATGATTGGTTTTACAAAATCACTAGCTCGTGAGGTTGGTGTTAGAGGTATTACTGTAAATGCAGTTGCACCTGGCTTTATCGAAACTGATATGACTAGTAATCTGCCTGATGAACAAAAAGAAGCTTTGGCTTCTCAAATCCCGATGGGGAGATTAGGAACTCCTGATGAAGTTGCAAATGCGGTTTTATTTTTAGCAGGGGATGGTGGATCTTATATTACTGGACAAACCCTTCATGTTAATGGTGGAATGTATACAGTTTAAAAAGTTAGTTTTGGTTATTTCTTTTTGATTTAAAGAATAATTTTAATAACTCACTGCTTTCGTTTTCAAGAACTCCACCAGTTATAGAAATCTTGTGGTTAAAAAAGTTTTCTTTATTAAGGTTAATGCATGACCCACAAACTCCAGTTTTAAAATCTGATGCACCAAATACAATTCTTTCAATGCGAGCGTGAATCATTGCACCAAAACACATTGTACATGGTTCGAGAGTTACATAAATCGTAGACCCGATTAATCTATAATTTTTTTGTTGTTCACCAGCTTTTCTGAGAAGTTGAATTTCAGCATGAGCAGTAGGATCATTTGTTTTGATTGGTTGATTACGAGATTGAGCAATTAATCTATCATTCTTAACAAGAACTGCACCAACTGGAATTTCATTTTCATTCATAGCTAAATTAGCTTCATTTAAGGCAATTTGCATCCATTTTTCATCTTTATTCATAGATTTATTTTACCAAAACATATTTTCAAATCCAATTACCTTGCGAAGCAAGATTAAAAGCAATCACAAACATAATTAATGCTATCAATAGATCAAGAGTTCTCCAGTGCGAAGGTTTTTGCATAATTGGAGCTAGTAATTTAGCCCCATAGGCGATAGTAAAAAACCAAAT
>ENA-OWNS01001130-OWNS01001130.1-marine-metagenome-genome-assembly--contig:-NODE-1130-length-11103-cov-3.028387_pt1 | contig 11103 bp, 10 predicted proteins | sample MGYA00238137_ERZ651772 | MGnify/ENA primary metagenome ERZ651772 (study PRJEB26903, sample SAMN06264699) | marine metagenome | isolation source: Columbia River Estuary | place: USA:Columbia River... | reverse complement strand
ACAAAAGAACAAAAAGAAAGAGGTCTGGCAAATGAAGCTATCAAGATTCAATTAAAAATCCTTAAAGGACTCCCTGTTGACCTCATCTCCGTAGCGTATGAACCTGTTTGGTCAATTGGACAAGGTATTATTCCTTCTTTAGATTCTATAGATGAAATGCACCAAACCATCAAAGATGAGTTAAAATCTATTCTTAACACAGAAGAGAATATAGCAATTTCTTATGGTGGAAGCGTATCAGTTGATAATGCGGCATCAATTTCGTTATTAAATTCTGTTGATGGACTTTTGATAGGAGGCGCTTCTCTTAATCCAGAATCTTTTTCTAAAGTGGTAAATAACATAACAATACAAGACTAATTTTATGGAAAACTTATTAATATTCTTCTACATACTTATTTCAGTAGTTCTTATACTCATGATACTTCTTCAGCAAGGCAAAGGTTCCGATTTAGGCAGTGCTTTTGGTTCTGGGTCTAGTAATACTATGTTTGGTCCAAGCACCGCAGCCAATCCTCTTACCAAGATCACAGCATTTTTATCAGCAGCTTTTTTAATATTAAGCTTGACTATTACTTGGCAGGCTAGAGATGTTAACCAAGAAGTAATTTTACAAGAACAACAAGAAGATGTAGTAGAAGAAGGCATCTTGCCCGACCCTGCAACTAAAAAATAAAGCCGAAGTGGTGGAATTGGTAGACACGCTACCTTGAGGGGGTAGTGAGCTTTAGCTCGTGGAGGTTCAAGTCCTCTCTTCGGCACCAAAAACTTTTTAGTTCCTATATTAGCTGGCACGTGGAGGCCGGATCGCCGGACCGTCAATTCCTCTCTTCGGCACCAAAAACTTTTTATTTCCTATATTAGCTGGCTCGTGGAGGCCGGATCGCCGGATCGCAAAGTGGTCTTTTCGGCATCAAATCTTGAATTTCTGTGGTCGATGGCCCGGGAGGCCTTATTCTCCCGACCCCCAAGCCCGCTAAATGCGCGCTTTGCACGCTTTTGGCCGTTGATTTGGCCGTTTCTAAGATATCTTGACCGTTTTCACTTATTCTGTTGACCAACCTGCGTCTCCCCCCTATAATTCGGCCCCTTGTTGATGCGGGGTGGAGCAGTCTGGTAGCTCGACGGGCTCATAACCCGTAGGTCGTAGGTTCAAATCCTGCCCCCGCTACCACAACATGGAAAGTTGTAAGGAATAGTTAAAGTTGTAGCAGTGCCAGATTGATTGGAGTGTGTGAGTCTGAAGTAAAACTCACGCCCGCTATTACAACAAGAGCGTCGTGCAAGAAGGGCTTGGGTGACAAACGGTTGCCATAGCGAGTTGAGTTTTCGAGAAGCCCCTCTTTAGGGGCTTTTTATTGGATGCGAGATTTGGTCGGTCAGCTTTAGTAGAGCTAAAGAGCAGATATTGCAAGATGGAATGGGCTTTGTGCCCATTTTTTGTTTTGGAACTTGAGTTTGAGTGCACAGCTAAGATCTTTGATAGAGCCGGTTGTGACTGGTATGGGTTTTGAGCTCTGGGGAGTGGAATATCTTACCCAGGGACGCTACTCGGTTCTAAAAATTTTTATCGATTCTGAAAACGGAATCGATGTAGATGACTGTGCCAGTGTCAGTCGGCAGGTCGGTAGTTTGTTAGACGTCGAAGAGCCGCTTAGAGGGCAGTACACACTGGAAGTGTCTTCGCCGGGGATGGACAGGCGACTGTTTACTTTTGAACAGTTTGATCTGATGAAAGGCTTTCAGGTGAAGTTGAAGCTGAACAAGCCTTTTGACGGCAAGAAGCGTTTTACGGGTTTGTTAGTAGGAACAGAAGACAAAGAAGTAGTGTTGAGGGTGGGCGAAGAAGAAACATTGTTCCCCTACGAGATGATTGATAGGGCAAATGTAGTACCAGAAATCTAGTTTGGCTGACGAGTAAAAAGAGAATCACGCTGAACGAACTATGTTGTCAAATTGAGGCAGTGAGATGAGCAAAGAAATATTATTAGTCGTGGATTCGGTCTCTAACGAGAAAGGCGTGCCGAAAGAAGTCATCATTGATGCACTTGAGCTGGCACTGGCAACCGCTACTAAGAAAAGATACACCGAAGAAGTTGATCTAAGAGTTGTGATCGATACAGCGACCGGTGAATACGAAACGTTCAGGCGTTGGGAAGTCATTGGGGACAATGATCAACCTGAGTTTCCGGCGGCCCAATATCACATTACTGACGCAGAAGAGATCAACCCTGCATTACAGATAGGCGACTTTCATGAAGAGCAAGTCGAATCTGTCGAATTCGGTCGCATCGCTGCTCAGACTGCAAAACAAGTTATTGTTCAAAAGGTACGTGAAGCAGAACGTGCCCAGGTGGTTGAAGCATATCGTTCCAGAGTTGGCGAGTTGGTTAACGGACAAGTTAAGAAAGTTACTCGAGATGCCGTGATTGTGGATCTGGGAAACAACGCTGAAGCAGTGCTTTTACGAGAAGATTGGATTCCCAGAGAAACCTTCCGGGTGAATGACCGTTTGCGCGCATTGCTGAAAGAAGTAAGGCCTGAAGCGCGGGGTCCACAGTTAGCGTTGTCTCGCACCTCGCCAGATGTGTTGGTAGAGCTTTTCAAAATTGAGGTGCCAGAAGTCGCCGATGGCGTGATAGAAATTCTGGGTGCCGCCAGAGATGCTGGCTCAAGAGCAAAAATAGCGGTTAAAACTAACGATGGTCGAATCGACCCCGTTGGCGCCTGCGTAGGCATGCGTGGTTCGCGTGTACAGGCTGTTTCCGGCGAGCTCGGTAACGAACGTATCGATATTGTTTTGTGGGATGACAATATTGCTCAACTGGCGATCAATTCAATGGCGCCTGCTGAGGTTGCGTCAATCGTGGTTGACGAAGAAACCCGCAGCATGGACATCGCTGTTGATGAAGAAAACTTGGCGCAGGCTATTGGCCGAGGCGGCCAGAATGTGCGTCTCGCAGCAGAACTTACCGGTTGGGATCTGAATATTATGACCGAGGAAGAAGCCTCGGAAAAACATAATCAGGAAGCTGGCGCCATTATTGAAATGTTTATGGAACAGCTGGATGTCGATGAAGACGTGGCAGTTGTCTTGGTTGAAGAAGGCTTCAATGCGCTGGAAGAAATAGCGTATGTTCCAATCGAAGAAATGATTGCGATTGAAGGGTTCGACGAAGACGTTGTGGAAGAATTAAGAAACAGGGCTAAGAGTGCGCTCACGACACTGGAGTTAGCCAGTGAAGAAGAGCTTGATGGCGCGCAGCCGGCACAGGACCTGTTAGAGATGGAAGGCATGGATACAAGATTAGCCTTTCAACTCGCGAAGGCAGGCATTATTACTATGGAAGATCTTGCAGAACAGGCGGTCGACGATTTGCTTGAGATAGAAGATCTTGATGAAGAAAAGGCGGGTGCGTTAATTATGACGGCACGTGCCCCCTGGTTTGAAGAGGCGGAGGAGGAATAGTCCTCACGCTTTTTTCAATCCATTATTAGGAATAGAGAGGAAGATATAGATGGCAGATGTAACTGTATCTCAGCTGGCGGAAACTGTGGGTGCGCCGGTTGATCGGTTATTGCAGCAGATGCAAGAGGCTGACCTGCCCCAAAGCAAAGCGGACGATGTGGTTTCCGAGTCTCAAAAGCAAACGTTGTTGGCATACATCAAGAAGAGTCACGGTGAAACGAGTGGGTCTCCTAAGAAGATAACGCTGAAGCGACGAACGTTAAGTACCCTGAAAACTGGGGGTAGCGCAGGACGTGGCAGAACGATCAACGTTGAGGTTCGTAAGAAAAGAACCTATGTTCGCCGAGCTGAGACAGAAGAAGCGCCTGAAGCCCCGGTGGCTGAAGTTGAAGAGTCGATAGTTGATGCGCCTGTAATCAAGGCGGTCGATGATGAAGCGTTGAGAAAAGCAGCCCATGCTGAAAAAGAAGCTGAGGAAGCAAAGCTGAAAGAAGATGCTGCGCAACGCGCGGCAGAGCTGGAAGAGCAAAAAGCTAAAGCTGAAGAAGAACTGCGTAAACAGGAAGAAGCCAAGAAACCGGTAACTCCGGCAGAGAATGCAGCGACGGAAACGTCGGTTAGCAGCCGCAAAGACAAGCGAGATCGTAGTGATCTTGATGATGCCGATGACAAGAAAAAGAAACGAGCCAAACATGCGGGTAAGCAGCGTCGGGCGAAAGATATTGTTGATGTTGGTGAAGATCTTAGCGTTTTAACTGAAACTGAAGAGATTGATGCCAAAGCCGAAACCGCCACACTTGGATTGTCCTCCGCAAGACCCAAACGGGCAGCATCGCGGCCCTCAGGACCAAAACACAAATTTCAGGCGCCAACTGAGGATATTACGCGGGAAGTCGAGCTCGGAGAGTCGATTACCGTAGCCCAGCTCTCGCAAAAAACATCGGTGAAAGCTGCTGAGGTGATTAAGATATTAATGAACCTAGGGGTCATGGCGAATATTAACCAAACGATAGATCAGGAAACTGCCACCCTTGTTGTGGAAGAGCTTGGGCATCAAGTTAAGCTGTTAGAAGCCGATGCGGTTGAAAAGAATCTTGAAGCAGAGATGGCGCTTGAAGGCGAAGCAGAAACGAGAGCGCCAGTCGTTACCGTGATGGGTCACGTGGACCATGGTAAGACATCCTTGCTCGACTTCGTCCGGAAAGCAGGTGTGGCCGGTGGCGAAGCCGGCGGAATTACGCAGCACATAGGTGCCTACAGAGTTAACACAGATCACGGTGAAATATGTTTTATCGACACACCTGGTCACGCTGCATTTACAGCTATGCGTGCACGCGGCGCACAAAGTACGGATATCGTTATTCTTGTTGTGGCTGCTGACGATGGTGTGATGCCACAAACCGAAGAAGCCATTCAGCATGCGAAAGATGCTGAAGTTCCATTGGTTGTCGCTATCAACAAGATGGATAAGGAAGGCGCTGATCCTGACCGTGTTAAGAATGAACTTTCTGCTAGGAATGTGATTCCTGAAGATTGGGGCGGCGATACACAGTTTATTCCTGTTTCAGCAATCACGGGTGAAGGTGTTGAAAGTTTGCTAGAGGCAGTGTTGCTTCAGGCAGAGTTACTTGAGTTAACCGCGGTGCACGAGGGTCCTGCGCGAGGTGTTGTTGTTGAGTCTGAGTTGGACAAGGGTCGCGGCCCTGTTGCGACACTGTTGGTTCAAAACGGCACATTAAGCCGCGGAGATATTATTGTTGCCGGTGAATACTACGGTCGCGTTCGAGCAATCAACGATGAGCATAATAATCAGGTTAAGTCGGCTGGCCCAGCAACGCCGGTGGCGATCTTGGGTTTGGGCGGAACGCCTGCAGCGGGCGATCCTTTCCTCGTAGCGAAAGACGAAAAGAAAGCCAGAGAAGTGGCTGAGTTCAGAAAAGAAAAAGCCACCAGCGAACGACTTGCCACCCCGGCGGCATCACTCGACACATTGCTTGAAAGTTTTGGCGCCAGCGAGATCAACTACCTGAACGTTGTTGTGAAGGCGGATGTCCGTGGTTCGCTTGAGGCGATTGTTTCTGCGCTGCGTGATCTTGGCAACGACGAGGTTAAAGTGAATGTTGTCTTCTCTGGTGTTGGCGGCATAACTGAGTCGGATGTTAATTTGGCATTAACATCAGGCGCTGTGATCTTTGGCTTCAATGTGCGTGCAGATAACTCTGCGAGAAAGGTCGTTGAACTTGAAGGTCTCGATCTTCGTTACTACAAAGTTATTTACGACCTAGTAGATGATGTGAAAGCTGCGCTCTCCGGCATGCTTTCACCCGAGGTGCGTGAAGATATCGTAGGTATCGCTGAAGTTAGAGACGTATTTGAGTCCAAAAAGTTCGGCAATATTGCAGGCTGCATGGTGATTGAAGGCACGGTGTCTCGAAGCAAGAAGATTCGGGTTTTGCGAGAAAATGTGGTTATTTATGAAGGTGAGCTTGAATCTCTGCGTCATTTTAAGAGTGAGGTGGAAGAAGCGAAGAACGGGACAGAATGTGGCATCGGTGTTAAAAATTACAACGATGTGAAAGTGAAGGACCAGATTGAGGTGTTTGATACTCGCGAGGTTGCCCGGGTATTGTAGTTTCTCCTGTTTTAGGGGGGATTGCTAAACACTCAGGACATGGTAAAGGTAAAGGTAAACAGTGCCGAGAGAGTTTAGCAGAGGAAGAAGAGTTGCCGACCACATCCAGAAGGAATTGGCGGTGCTTATCCAGCAGGAAGTAAAAGATCCGAGGTTGGGACTGATTACAATAAATGAAGTAAAAGTTAGCCGCGACCTGGGCTTTGCTGACGTTTATTTTACATCTTTTACCAGCAATACTTTTCGTGCCAATGAAAGCATAGGAGAGGACGCTGAAACTGAAGGTCAAAATAGCATTTCCCCTGCCGAGGTGCTTGAAAATGCTTCCGGTTTTCTTCGCTCTCGTTTAGCAAAATCGCTGTCAACGAGAACGACGCCAAAACTTAGGTTTCATTACGATCATACAATTGCACAGGGTGCGAAAATGACTCTGGCGATCAAGAAAGCTATCGAAGGCGATGAGCTTTTGAAGGAACAGGATGTAACCGACACAGTTCAGGATAAAAACAGTGACTAGCAGGCTTGGCAAAGGAGAACCTGCTGGTTATAAAAAGGCAAACAAAAGAAAAATAAACGGTGTGCTAGTGCTGGATAAGCCCATCGGGGCCACCTCCAACGCGGCCTTACAGATCGTAAAACGGCTGTTTGAAGCAGCAAAAGCAGGGCACACAGGAAGTTTAGATCCTTTAGCAACAGGCGTTTTGCCATTGTGTTTTGGTGAGGCAACAAAGTTTTCGCAGTACCTGCTGGAGGCCAACAAGCGATATTTGGCGACGTTCAAGCTGGGGGTTGCCACGACAACAGGCGATGCTGAGGGAGAGATAATGGCGACGGCTGAAGTGCCTTCGCTTGAATTGGACGAGATAGACACGGTGCTCAATCAATTTCGCGGAAAAATTGAGCAGACACCGTCGATGTACAGTGCATTGAAAGTAAACGGGCAGCCGCTTTACAAGCTAGCCAGACAGGGCATTGAAGTTGAACGCAAGTCGAGGGAAGTTACCATCCTGCGATATGACGTGCTGGAATATGAAAACGACCTGTTAAAGGTTGATATTGAATGTACAAAAGGAACTTACGTAAGGTCACTTGCGGAAGACCTAGGTAAGGCGCTCGGATGTGGTGCTCATGTGGCTGAATTGAGAAGAATCAAGTCAGGCCCGTACGAAGAAGCAGCATCTGTCTCCATTGCCGAACTTGAAAAAATGAAGGAAGAGGGTGGGTTGGCACCGCTAGATGCGCTGCTGTTACCCGTTGAATCTTCGATACAAGACTGGCCAGCTATCAATTTAACGGAATTGACCGCCGGCTATTTTAAACAAGGACAAGCTGTTCAGGTGGCACATGTGCCAGCAAACGGTTTGGTAAGAATTTTTTCAGAAGTAGAGTCTAACGAGCCTGTATTTATGGGTGTTGGTGAAATTCTGGAAGATGGTAAGGTAGCGCCGCGAAGACTCGTGGTTAGCTAAATCAAAATGTGCGACATCTGCAAATATGCGTGGATGGTTGTGCAAATTAAATAGAGCATATTGGAGAAAAGAGAAATGGCATTAACGGCAGAAAATAAAGCTGAAATACTCAAGGAATTTGGCCAGTCGGAGGGCGATACGGGCTCACCGGAAGTGCAGGTTGCCTTGCTGACAGCGAATATCGAAAAACTACAGTCACACTTTCAAGAACATAAGCATGATCACCACTCTCGTGTTGGATTATTGCGAATGGTTAGTCAGCGAAGAAAGCTGCTTAACTACCTCAAAGGAAAGAGCGTAGAACGATATGCTGATCTGATTAAGCGACTTGGTTTGAGAAGATAAGCTTTAAAATTGAACCCGGGTGACCGGGTTCATCATGTTTGGCCCAGGATGAAAAAGGGCAAAAAGTAAGTAGATGGATGATTACACAGGGGTGTAATCAACTAAATAATTGGAGAATATAGTGAATTCGGTAACGAAAAAATTTACGTACGGCGACAATGAAGTCGTTATAGAAACGGGCAAAGTAGCTCGACAGACAAGTGCTGCGGTACTTGTATCAATGTGTGAAACAACCGTGCTTGTTGCTGTGGTTGGTAGAAAAGACGCGAAGCCCGGGCAGGACTTTTTCCCGCTGACGGTTAACTACGAAGAAAAGACATATGCGGCTGGTAAAATTCCTGGTGGATTTTTCAAGAGAGAAGGTCGTCCTTCGGAAAAAGAAACGCTGACCTCGCGGTTGATTGACCGTCCTATTCGACCTTTGTTTCCAAAGGGTTTCTTGAATGAGGTTCAGGTGACTTGTCAGGTCATGTCTGCACATAAAGACGTCGATCCAGACATCCTTGCAATGATCGGTACTTCAGCAGCCTTGGCGCTATCTGGAATGCCATTTGCTGGTCCGATTGGCGGCGCAAGGGTTGGCTTCAACAAGGGCGGTTATCTTCTCAATCCAGGCTACGAAGCCTTGAAAGAATCTGACCTTGATATGGTTGTTGCTGGAACAGAGTCGGCTGTACTGATGGTTGAATCTGAAGCAAACGAATTAAGTGAAGATATTATGTTGGGCTCAGTGCTTTTTGGACATCAAGAGATGCAAAAAGTCATTAAAGCTTGCTCAGAACTTCGAGCAAAGGTTAATCCTACTCCTTGGGAATTTACTGAAGACACAGTCACAGCTGAGTTTACATCCAATGTAGCAGAATCTTTTACAACTGAAATTGCTGCTGCATTCAAAGTAGCAGACAAAGCAGAGAGAGGAGGTGCTCTTCATGCGATTAAAGATCAAATTTCTGAAAAGTATGGTGCTGATCTAGATGACCTAGAAAAAGGTAAGCTAATGAATGCTTTTAAAGCTGTAGAAAAAGATGTTGTTAGAAAAAGTATTCTTGCGAATGAGCCTAGAATAGATGGCAGAGATCGCGATACTGTCAGATCTATTTTTGTTGAAACAGGAGTTCTTCCTAGCGCTCATGGTTCTTCTCTTTTCACTAGAGGTGAAACTCAAGCATTAGTAGTAGCAACCCTCGGCTCAACGCGAGATGCTCAGAGAATAGAAAGTTTAAATGGTGAGCAGCACAATCAGTTTATGCTGCATTATAATTTTCCTGCATACAGTGTTGGCGAAATTGGCATGCCACTTGGGCCAAAGAGACGAGAAATTGGACATGGAAATCTAGCTAAGAGAGCTATTAAAGCAGTCCTGCCTGACTCTGAAGAGTTTGGCTACACTTTAAGAGTGGTATCAGAAATTACTGAATCTAATGGTTCAAGCTCAATGGCTTCAGTTTGCGGAACTTCATTATCATTAATGGATGCTGGCGTACCAATTACAAATCCAGTTGCTGGAATAGCAATGGGACTTATAAAAGAAGAAGATAACTTTGCAGTGTTAACAGATATATTGGGAGATGAAGATCATCTTGGTGATATGGACTTTAAAGTTGCAGGAACAAAAGATGGTGTTACCGCCTTGCAAATGGATATTAAAGTGCAGGGTATTACAGCAGATATTATGGAATCAGCTCTAGAAAAAGCAAAAAACGCAAGATTACATATTCTTGAGAAGATGAATGCTGTTATTTCTGGACCAAAAGAATTATCTGATAGCACTCCAGCAATGAAGAAGATCACTGTGCATCAAGATAAGATTAAAGAAATTATTGGTAAGGGCGGTGCTGTCATTAAAGGTATGCAGGCTGATACTGGTGCATCTGTTGATGTCAATGATGATGGCGTTGTTACTATTTTTGGTGAAACACAATCTATTATGTTGGCAGCATTAGAAATCATTGAAGGTATTATCGAAGATCCTGAGCTAGATAAAATTTATGAAGGTAAGGTAGTTAAAATTGTAGATTTTGGTGCTTTTGTTAATATCCTTCCAGGTAAGGATGGGTTGCTACACGTATCTGAAATTTCTGCTGAACGGGTAGAGAATGTTGCAGATGTTCTTACCGAAGGCGATATTATTAAAGTAAAACTCATTGGGTTTGATCGTGGCAAGATGAAGCTTTCTAAAAAAGCTATCGAAGAATAGTATCATTTTACTGAATAATTAATAATAGTGATGATGAATAATCTCATTATCACTATTATCTATAAAGTCAAGTAAAGTAATATTAAATATTACATAAACTTGCATCATCCATCTCAATTATGTTTTCATGGTTAAGTTAACACCATAAACCATAGGGGGAAATTATGGATAATGCATGGAGAATGATAAACGAACTAGTTGGAAATCTAACTAGTGTTGTTACTGGGTTGTTAGGATTAGGTGTTGTCGGAGCTTTGCTTTTCGGCGATTTCTTAGGCCTCAATGTAGTTGATAACATCACTGCTTTAGTTGATTCTTTGGCTAACGGTGGAGTTGTTGGACTGCTTGTTTTGGCAATCTTAATGAGTCTTCTTAAGTAATACTTAAGCATTTAGCTAAGAAGGGCATTGCCCTTCTTAGCTATTATTATTTAAATTTAATATGGACTTTGACTTAACATTAAAGGGAATAACAAAGTTTTTAACAAAACTTACTGATTTACTAGTTCCTCTGGTATCAGTATCTCTTTTGCTTGGAATAATTTTTGGGTCGGACACACCCTTTATTGGTGATGTATATTCAAATGTCGCAACGATAATTAAGATGCTGGGCGAGGATGGCTTGCTAGCACTTATATCAGTGATTATTATTCTAGCCTACCTAAAGAAGTAAAAAACTTCTTTAAGGCTATCTGATTGATCTCAATCAACAATATTTTTTAGTTAATTATAAGATGGTGGCTATGGGTGGAATTGAACCACCGACCCCAGCGTTATGAGTGCTGTGCTCTAACCGTCTGAGCTACATAGCCAAGCTTGAGAATGATAAAGAACTCCAATTATATGTCAAACGTTAAATTTAAAGTGAATTACATCGCCATCTTGAACAGTATATTCTTTTCCTTCTAACCTAAGTTTGCCGTCTCTTTTGGCCCCTGCTTCTCCCTCACAACTAATAAAATCATCAAATGAAATTATCTCAGCTTTAATGA
>ENA-OWNS01001111-OWNS01001111.1-marine-metagenome-genome-assembly--contig:-NODE-1111-length-11205-cov-3.766355_pt1 | contig 11205 bp, 9 predicted proteins | sample MGYA00238137_ERZ651772 | MGnify/ENA primary metagenome ERZ651772 (study PRJEB26903, sample SAMN06264699) | marine metagenome | isolation source: Columbia River Estuary | place: USA:Columbia River Estuary... | reverse complement strand
TGCATCAACAACAATCTGCCTATCAAATCGACCTGGTCTCAATAGAGCTGGATCTAGTACATCTGGTCTATTTGTTGCAGCTATAACGATTACATTGTGAGTATTATCAAAACCATCCATTTCTACTAACAATGCGTTCAGAGTCTGTTCTCTTTCATCATGACCTCCACCTATTCCAGCACCGCGTTGTCTTCCTACAGCATCCATTTCATCGATAAAAACAATTCCAGGTGAACTTTTTTTTGCTTGTTCAAATAAATCTCTCACCCTAGATGCACCAACACCTACAAACATCTCAACAAAATCAGCACCACTTAAACTGTAAAAAGGAACTCCTGCTTCACCAGCTACTGCACGAGCGAGAAGTGTTTTACCAGTTCCTGGAGGACCTACAAGCAATGCTCCTTTTGGTACTTTTGCACCTAACTTTTGAAATCTTTTAGGACTTTTTAAAAAATCAATGACTTCTTTTAATTCTTCTTTAGCCTCTTCACAACCTGCAACTTGTTTAAAAGTGACTCTTGGTTGATCAGAAGTCCATAATGAAGCTTTACTTTTACCAAATTTAAATATACCGCCAACGCCACCAGCACCTCCTTGCATTCTTTTAATCATAAAAAACCAAAATCCTAAAAGAAGAATCCATGGGAGCATATTTAACAAATATCCAGTCCAATCTATTTTTTGTTCTTTGAATGTGTACTCAAGCCCTGCAGCATCCCACTCCTCCGTATTTTTTCTATCTATAAATGGTAAAGTAAGCTTAAAATGTGATATTCCATCAAGTTGATTACCCAATTTATTCGGCAAGGATTGTGGGATTTTAAATTCTCCATAAAACTTCTCACCCATGATTACAGCTTTAGAAATGTCGTTATTTTTAAGAAACTTTTTATACTCGGTGTATTCAATTTCAATTTCTTTTTTACCAACCTCAGTTAGCAGACCAGAAATATATACAGCTCCAAAAATTATTGCAAGCCAGACAAAACTTGTTTTGCTCGCTCTCTTCCAGTCAAAATTATCAGATGGTTTATCTTTTTTATTTTTGAGAGGATTATTTTTAAGGTTTTTTTTATTATTTTCCATTTTAGACCTTCTTATAGTTTGAAGTATATTTTTCTTTTATTAGCACTATATTGTTAACAAAAATTATGCCAAATTCATAACAACCTATTCCTTATAGTAAAAAAAGTAATCTGCGTCAATTTGACGTCTCTTTAAATTACTTGTTAATTAAACAGAATAGAGAATCTAAGTTTCTATACTTTTCATTAAAATCAAGAATAAAATAAATTACAAGAATTATAATTATGATTTTGCCTATTGTAGCATACGGTGATTCAGTACTTAAAAAAGTATGTAAAGAAATTGATGGAGACTACTCTAATTTGAAAGATTTAATTCCAGGTGCAGAGGATTGGCCAGACTTTCTTTGGAATGAATCTGATCAATTTGAAGCCCGTCTCTCTCAAGTGACCATTGCACGATCAAACTCAGTGCTTTTGGATGAAATGGATGGGTGGCAAATTCCAGTTGCCGTTGCGCATGGTGAGGGAAGAGCTTCATTCAAAGAAGGTGCTCTTAATAAGCTTCATGCAAATCAACAGATAGCAGTTCAGTTCAGTGACAGCAAAGGTGAGATTGCCTCAGCATACCCAACTAATCCTAACGGGTCACCTGAGGGCATCACCGGACTAACTTCCGTTGATGGAAGGGCAACAATTATGATGCCTCACCCTGAGAGAGTCTTCAGAGCTCAACAATTCTCTTGGCAGCCATCGCAATGGAAAGAATATTCTCCGTGGATGCAAATTTTCTTGAATGCTTATAAATTTACAAAAAATTCATAGAGCAAAAATAAAGGCTTACCAAAGCTTACCAAAGTTTTAATGCTTCCTCTCTAAAAGGGTATTGGCCATCTTCCTTGTCCTCAAAATAGTATTCCAATGTTTTGGTAACAGTAGGAAAAGCTATTTGATCCCAGGGAATATCATCTTTTGAGAATAATTTGACCTCTGAACTTTCTGAGGTAGGGCCAAACTTCTCATTGCCAAGTTCAGCTAAATAAAAAAAGTGCACTTGGCTTATGTGAGTCAAACTAAACGCAGTATAGGGCGAGGTAATTTTTGGTGACGCTTGTGTTTCTTCTTTGGTTTCCCTTAATGCTCCCTCTTGAAGCGTCTCTGCATTTTCCATAAACCCTGCAGGCAACGTCCACAAACCAAATCGTGGTTCAATATTACGTTTGCATAACAATACTTGGTCATCCTTTACACATATCGTTCCAACAATAAGATTGGGGTTAGTGTAAAAGATTGAATCACATGCAGAGCAAATGTATCGCTTCAGATTATCATCAGCTGGAACTTTAAAATTAATTTGATCGCTTCCGCATTTTGAACAATATCTCAAAAGTGCTCCTTTCTTAGAGAATTAAATTTCGTAAGAAGTTAAACTTACGCAATGATTGAAGAGATAAAGTATAAACTAAATTCGAATAATTCTGAAAAGCCAAGTGGCAGGCCACAAGCCTCTGTTTTAATAGCGATATTGAATTATGGAGAATACATTGAAAAGCCTGAGCTTATATATACACAGCGCTCTAATCATCTTTCTACCCATTCTGGCGAAGTAAGTTTTCCTGGTGGAAAAGCAGACAAAACAGATCCAAGTCTATTTGGTACAGCTCTCAGAGAATCAAACGAAGAAATGAATCTAAGAGGCGAAGATGTAACAGAACTTGGAAAATTAGATTATTTAATTTCACGTCACAAAATAGAAGTTAACCCTTTTGTTGCGTCGATAGATCAACCGCAAGCACTAAAGCCCAATGAAGAGATCCAAGAAATCTTTACAGTGCCTTTAAGTTTTCTCCTTGATTCAAAAAATCTTGAGAGACAAATTATTGAGAGACAGGGCGGCGTTTGGCAAGTTCCAACATGGGAAATAAAAAATCAAAAGATTTGGGGATTAACAGCAATGATCACAGTAAACTTTTTAAATGTATGTTTTGATGCGAATATAGAGATATTAGAGGCATAGATTTCAATGATTATTGATATAAATAATAAGAGCTTAAGCACAGAAAATGATGATTTCTGGATCGCTCCAGACGCAACTGTTATCGGCGATGTTCAAATGGCCAAAGATTCTAGTATCTGGTTTCACTGCACTGTAAGAGGTGATAACGAGCCAATCATTTTAGGGGAAGGAACAAATATACAAGATAATTCTGTTATACATACCGATCCAGGCTTTAGATGCACAATTGGAAAATTTGTTACTGTAGGTCATATGGCAATGTTGCATGGGTGCGAGATAGGAGATGGAACGCTTATTGGAATTGGATCAGTAATTTTGAATGGAGCTAAGATAGGCAAGAACTGCATCATTGGTGCGAAGGCACTTGTTACAGAAGGAATGGAAGTGCCAGATGGCTCAATGGTACTTGGTATGCCAGCTAAAATTAAAAAAGAACTCACTGCCGAAGAGCAAGCAATTCCTTCTCTAAATGCTCACCATTACATTGAAAATTACAAAAAATATAAAGCTGCACTAGGCGATAAACATGACAGGTAAGAATGTTACTTATTATCATGGATCAACAAAATGTATAGGTTATTTATCAATGCCGGAGTCATCACATGCATTGCCTCTGGTTTTAGTTGCTCACACCTGGAAAGGCAGATCTGAATTCGAAGATCAAAAGGTGGCTGCATTAAATAGCTTGGGTTATGCAGCCTTATCAATTGACATTTATGGAGGCGGGGTAAATGGTCAAAGCGTTGAGGAAAATCAAGCTTTAATAGAGCCATTTATTTCTGATAGAGATTTATTTCGTCAGCGTTTAATCAGTGCCGTTGAGTTTGGCAAAACTATTGATGGTGTGGATGGATCAAACATTGCAATGATAGGTTTCTGCTTTGGAGGCCTCGCATCCATTGAATTGGCGCGCTCAGGCTATAATTTAGCTGGGTGTGTTAGCTTTCACGGGCTTTTAAATCAATCTGATCAACCCTTTCAGAAGGTAAATACAAAGTTACTGGTTCTCCATGGAGATCAAGACCCAATGGTCTCATCACAAGAAATACTTAATTTACAAAATGAAATGACAGAATCAGAAGCTGATTGGCAATTTATAAGCTACGGTAATACCTATCATGCATTCACTAACCCTGCGGCCAACGATATTGAAATGGGAACAGTTTACAATCATGATAGTGATATTCGATCATGGATCGCCATGTCAAATTTTTTAGAGGAAACCTTTAGCAATGTTAACAAGTGAACTAAGAGCTAAGTTTTTGGCTTACTTCAAAAAAAATAATCATGAAGTTGTAGATTCCAGCCCATTGATTCCTGCAAATGATGACACTTTGCTTTTCACCAACGCTGGGATGGTTCAATTTAAAGATGTTTTTTTAGGAACTGATAAGCGACCATATAAAAAAGCCACAACAACCCAGCGGTGTATCCGTGCTGGCGGAAAGCACAATGATCTAGAAAATGTAGGCTATACCCTTAGGCACCATACATTTTTTGAAATGTTAGGCAATTTTAGTTTTGGTGATTACTTTAAAGAAGATGCCATTGAGCTTGCATGGAAGTTTCTTACTGAGGAGCTTGGTTTGGATAAAGACAGGCTTTGGATTTCTGTGTTTAGAGAAGATGATGAGGCTGCTGAAATTTGGTCTTCTAAAATAGGCATCTCCCCAGATAGAATTGTGAGATTAGATGAGGAAGATAATTTTTGGTCAATGGGCGATACTGGCCCTTGTGGACCTTGTTCAGAAATTTATTATGATCATGGCGATCAATATGAGGGCACGCCTCCAGGGTCGCCTGGAGATGATGGAGATAGATTCGTAGAAATTTGGAATTTAGTCTTTATGCAATTTAATAGAGATGCAGCAGGGGAATTAACCCCACTGCCAAAACCGTCCGTTGATACTGGAATGGGTTTAGAGCGAGTAGCAGCGGTGATGCAGGGCGTGAATTCAAATTATCAAACAGATTTATTTCTTAATTTAATACAAGCATCTGAGAAAGCAATCAAATCTCCTGGTGCTGCCTCTCATAAAGTTATAGCAGATCACATTCGGAGTGTTAGTTTTTTAATTGCAGATGGAATCATCCCTTCAAACGAAGGTCGAGGATATGTTCTTCGAAGAATTATGCGGCGTGCTATTAGGCATGGCTATAAGTTAGGCGCAAAGAAACCATTCTTGCATAAATTAGTTGCACCATTGGTTGATGAGATGAAGTCGGCATTTCCGATGCTAGAAAAGCATCAAACCCTAATAGAGCAAACCATTCATGATGAGGAGAATAAATTTCTTGAAACTTTAGATAAAGGGATTGAAATCTTAGAAAAAGAAATTTTGCAAATGACTTCAAAGACAATCCCTGGAGAGGTTGTTTTTAAGCTCCATGACACATATGGCTTTCCATTTGACTTAACAGCAGACATTGCTCGAGAACAAGGTTTAGAGCTCGATGAAAAAGGGTTCAATGACTGCATGCACCAGCAAGTTCAAAATTCGAAATCTGCAAGTAAATTTAAGGGGAATCAAATAGATTTAGCGCATATTAAAGAAACAAAATTTCTTGGTTATGACCGATTAGATTCTGATGGAAAAGTCCTCGGCATATGGCTTGATGACATTGAATCTAAAAACGCAGATACAGAAAAGGAGTGCATTATTGCATTAGATCAAACTCCTTTTTATGCTGAATCAGGAGGGCAAGTAGGAGATCAAGGCGCTATTAGTTTTTCTGGTGGACATGGCCTTGTGTTAGATTGCGTGAAGCAGGGAAAAATCTTTCTTCATAAAGTAAAGCTGAAAGAAGGCTCAATTAGCAAAAATGATAAATTAAAATTAACTGTAGATTCAAGCCTTAGAAATTCAGCAGCATCCCATCACTCAGCAACTCATTTGATGCATGCTGCGTTAAAGCATGTTTTGGGCAATCATGTTGAGCAAAAAGGTTCACTGGTAGATTCAAATAAACTTAGATTTGATTTCTCACATCCCAAAGCAGTCACCAAGGATCAAATTCAACAAATTGAATTAATTGTTAATCAGCATATCTTAAATAATGCAGAAGTCTCAACCAAACTAATGAAGCTTGATGATGCAGTCGCCTCAGGTGCTGAAGCGATGTTTAATGAAAAATACGATGATGATGTCAGAGTTCTATCTATGAGCAATAATTTTTCTGTAGAGCTTTGCGGAGGAACGCATGTTGCCAGAACTGGTGACATAGGCATGTTTACAATTACTAGTGAATCGAGTGTTTCATCTGGGGTGCGAAGAATAGAGGCGCTTGCAGGCTCACGGGCTTTAGAGCAGATGCTTGAAATTCGGAATCAAATGCAAAATGTACAAGCAATTTTAAATGTTGGAGCTCCTCTAGTGAGCGCAAAAGTAAAAGATTTAGTAGCTGAAAATAAATCCTTAAAAAAAGGCGGCAAAACAAAACATGCTGCTTCAGTAGATGTTGAGGAATTCAAACATCAAATCAATGGCTTTGAATTAGTCGTTATAAAAGCAGAGACTCAAAATATTCAAGATTTAAGGCGGCTTGTTGATCAGCGCAAAAAAAATCAAACAAAAAAATGCTTTCTAATTCTGAGCTATCAAGATTTAAAAGTTGTGATGGTCTGTGGCATCACTGATGATCTTCAAAAAGCACTCAATGCAAATGATGTGATTAAGATGATAGCTAAATCAATTGATGGAAAAGGCGGTGGGCGCAGGGATTTTGCTCAGGGCGCAGGTGAATGCAAAAATTTTGAAGAATTTGTTAATTCTATTCCTGATATCGTACAATCCCTCGATTAGTCTTTAAGCTTTTTTAAGAATGGAAACCATAGTATTAAAATTTGGCGGCACTTCTGTTGGTTCAACTGATAGGATCTCTGCTGTTGCGGACCTGATTAAAGATGCTTTAAATGAAGCTTCTCCTGTAGTGGTAGTTTCTGCCATGAGCGGAGAAACCAATAGACTGATTGAGCTTGCTAAATCATTTGGTGCTGAGCCAAATAAACGAGAGTTTGACGCGCTCGTTTCAACTGGAGAAAAGGTTAGCGCATCTCTTGTTGCAATAGCATTGAATCAATTAGGGTTAAAAGCGAAATCACTTTCTGCGGCTCAAGTTGGAATGAAAACAACTGCACATTTTTCAAGGGCAAAGATCATTGATCTTAATAACGAAATTATTTTTCAAACTATCAAAGATGGATACATACCTATTATTACGGGTTTTCAAGGGATAACCGATCAAGGTGATACAACAACAATGGGTAGAGGCGGTAGTGATACAACTGCAGTTGCGATTGCAGCTTCTATAAAAGCAAAGCGTTGTGATATTTATACTGATGTAGATGGCATTTACACAACCGATCCTCGGATTGTGCCTGAAGCAAAAAAACTAGACTCTATCAGTATTGAAGAAATGTTGGAGTTGGCAGGTCAGGGTGCTAAAGTGATGCAAACACGCGCTGTTGAATTTGCAAATAAATACAAGGTTTTAGTTAGAGTCTTATCAAGCTTTGAGCCAGGCTCCGGCACACTTATTTTACAGGAGGAAGAAGGCATGGAAGATGCTGTAATCACAGGAATAGCTTCACAAGAGAATCAAACAAAATTCACACTTCATGGTGTAGTAGACACACCTGGTATTGCCTCAGGCATTCTAAGTCCTATCAGCGATGCAGGCATAGAGGTTGATGTTATTGTTCAAAATGTCAGCGTCTCAGGAAAAACAGATTTTACTTTTACTGTTGGCACCTCTGATCGAGCTGAGGCTGAAACTGTTTTAAAAGAAAAAATGCAGGGCATTACTTATGATGAATTAATGATCGATGAAGGCATCGGCAAAGTTTCATTGGTTGGGGTAGGGATGCGCTCTCATGCTGGTATTGCAAGCACAGCTTTTAATGCTTTAGCTGATGCAGGAATTAATATTCAAATGATTAGCACCTCAGAAATAAAAATTACTATTGTTATTGCTGATAATCAACTTAAAGATGCTGTTAAAACATTGCATGCAGCATTTAACTTAGGATCCTAATGTACGACTTAGTTTTAAAAAATGGCACCCTTGTCAATGAAGGAAAAATTTACGAATCAGATATTGCTATAAAGGGAGATAGAATAGAGCTTATCGCGTCTTCTATTAACGCCGAATCAAAGCAGCACTTAGATTTGCATGGTAAGCATGTTTTACCTGGCCTAATAGATGATCAGGTACATTTTAGAGAGCCAGGACTTACCCATAAAGGCAATATTCAGTCAGAAAGTCGTGCCGGTCTTGCAGGTGGAGTCACTAGTTATTTTGAGATGCCAAATGTTAATCCAACAACAACGAATAGAGAAAATTTACAGGCGAAGTTTGATCTTGCTGCAACTAAATCTCATGCAAACTATTCTTTTTATATGGGTGCTAGCAATACAAACATTGATGAAATTAAACAATTGGATCACACCCTTGCTTGTGGTTTGAAAGTATTTATGGGAGCTTCAACTGGAGATATGTTGGTGGACAACCAAGATACTCTTGATGCAATTTTTAGGGAAGCGCCTGTGAATATTGTTACTCATTGCGAAGATACACCTACTATTCTTAAGAATGAAAAAGCTATTATTTCTGAATATGGTGAAGATATTGATGCAACATTCCATCCCAGAATTAGAAATGCCGAATCTTGTTTAAAATCTTCTCAGCTTGCATATGATTTAGCAACTAAGCACGGCTCCAACCTTCATATTCTTCATTTAACTACAGCAGATGAGATGAAATTATTTCGTGAAGGGGATATTGCTGATAAAAAAATTACTGCCGAGGTTTGCGTGCATCATTTATTTTTTAGTGAAGCAGCTTATAAAACGCACGGCAATCAGATCAAATGCAACCCCAGCATTAAGACGGAGAATGATCGCTTAGCATTAATCGATGCCGTGCAAAAAAATAAAATTGATATTATCGCTACGGATCATGCTCCTCATACATGGGAAGAAAAGCAACAAGCATACCTGCAAGCACCGAGCGGACTTCCACTCAATCAACATTCATTACTCGTGCTATTAGATTTTTATGCCAAAGGTATTTTTTCTTTAGAGCAAATTGTTCAAAAAACTAGCCATAATATTGCTGAGCGTTTTCAAATCAAAGATAGAGGTTACATTCAAGAAGGCTGTTTTGCTGATTTGGCGATCATAGACCTAAGGAATGAGACACATGTTACAAAAGAAAATATCTTGTATCACTGCAACTGGTCACCATTTCAAAACTACACATTTCCTGGAATGATAAGCCATACGATTTTAAATGGAGAGATCGTTTATCAAGACGGAAGGTTAAAGGACCATCTGCCTACCGGAAGTCGAATTGAATTCAATAGATAGTGTTATTTTCTTATTCTAAAGCGTTATAATTCCTGACCAAATTCGGAGAGTTGGCTGAGTGGTCGAAAGCGCCTCCCTGCTAAGGAGGTATACGGGCAACTGTATCGAGGGTTCGAATCCCTCACTCTCCGCCAGATCTAGATTTGTTTTTCCATTCTAACCATTGGAACCGTTTTACCCGTTTTTGTTTTATAAACAATGTCTTCAATTCTTTCATAGCCTTGAGTTTGGTACAGAAGAAGCCCTGATTGAGTTGCCATCAATTCACACGTCTTAAAGCCAAGGTCTTTTGCAGCTTTTTCTCCTAAATTTATCACAAGAGCTCCAATGCCTTGTCTTGCCCAATCGGGGTGAGTATACATAGCTCGAATCCTAGCGGAGTTAGTCTCTGGATCAAGGAATTTATCATCCCGGTTAGGTGTATGATTGCCACCAAATAAAGTTTCTCTATTGCTCCAACCTCCGCAGCCAACAAAAATATCACCACTAAAGATCATAAAATATGTTTCATCTTTTATCAGCTGATCATCAAGACCCATACTGTCAAATGAAGCATCTAATTCATCTTTTGTAAGCAAGGGCCCCAAGAGCTGATTGATCGACAGCTTCATTAATTTTTTGATCGCTGGGATATCATCAAGTGTTGCAATCCTATGCTTCAATTCCTTCATACTTTTTTTATTTTAATCCCCATGAGCAATATAGTAACTGTTAAAATCTTTTTATAAATTTCATCTATATTTTTTAATTCATGACTTCATCAGTTTCAGAGAATCCAGTATCTGCATTTGATAATACTTTGGAGGATGTTTTGGAACTGCTTGAAGAAGACTCACAGCATTTTATTTATCTAACTGGTGCTGCAGGTACTGGAAAAACAACTTTAATTGAGAGAGTCAAAGACGAATGCCTACTAAAAAAAATGGTGGTAGCGCCAACTGGAGTGGCAGCATTAAATATTGGTGGCAGTACAATCAATTCAGCATTTAGGATCGGTTTTGATACTTTTCCAGTGATCCAAGAATCAAAAGACCCTCGTTTTAAAAAGCTTTTAAAGAATCTAGAACTTTTAATTATTGATGAAATATCAATGGTCCGAGCCCCCATGCTAGATGCTATTTCTGAAACCTTGCAAATACATAGAAACTCATCCAAGCCATTTGGAGGCATCCATGTTCTTGCATGCGGTGATTTATTTCAACTCCCACCAGTTGTTAAAGATCATGAAGAGTCAGCAATTTTTGAAAAGTATGATTCAGTTTACTTTTTTAGCGCCCACAATTATCAAGCAATTGAGAGCCCATCTTTCTTTGAGCTAAAAAGTTCATTTAGGCAGCAAGATGATGAAGAGTTTTATAATTTATTAAATAATGTGCGATTAGGAAAAAACTTAGAAGAGTCAATTGGCGCTATTAATGGAGCTTGTCATAATCCAGAGTTTGATACTGAGTCTTCATTAATCATTACCTCAAGAAAGTATCGAGCTGAACAAATTAATGAGGAGATGTTGAATTTAATCGATGGCCCTGCCACTGCAGCTAAATCAAAAGAGCAGGGCGAATTAAATGAAAATGATCTACCTGCTCCAAGAGAGCTTCGAGTCAAAGAGGATGCCAAGGTGATGTTTATTAAAAATGATCCTGATGGCAGATGGGTTAATGGAACAATTGGTTCAGTCATAGATTGTTCTGATAAAAACAAAAAAATTATTAAGGTTAAAGTTGGTAGAGATGTTTTTAAAGTTAAAAGAGAAGAATGGAACAAAGTGAAGTATGTCTATGATGAGTATAAT
>ENA-OWNS01001110-OWNS01001110.1-marine-metagenome-genome-assembly--contig:-NODE-1110-length-11223-cov-2.846582_pt1 | contig 11223 bp, 10 predicted proteins | sample MGYA00238137_ERZ651772 | MGnify/ENA primary metagenome ERZ651772 (study PRJEB26903, sample SAMN06264699) | marine metagenome | isolation source: Columbia River Estuary | place: USA:Columbia River... | reverse complement strand
ATTCTAGTTGAAGTATCAGTTGGTGAACTTTTAGATAAAATTTCTATTTTAGAGATTAAACAAGAAAAAATTAAAGACCCTAAAAAACTAAAATTTATTAATAATGAACATGGTATTTTAAAAGATCAATTAGATAATAATGTTAAATCTGATGAAAAACTTAATACTCTTTTTCAATCACTAAAAGATATTAATGCAAAGTTGTGGATCATTGAAGACGACAAGAGACAGTACGAAAAAGAAAAAGATTTTACAGAAAAATTTATAAAGCTTTCAAGAGATGTTCACTTTTTAAATGATGATAGGGCAAAGATTAAACTAGAAATAAATAATCTTACTGGATCAAAAATTAAAGAAATTAAAGAATACACTAACTATTAAAAATTACTGGAAACCAATCTTTACGCAACGCATCACCATTTTTTAAATTAATTCCATCGAATGGTGGAGATGTGGGTCCTCCTCTATCAATATATTTAACATCGTCACCTATAAATCTCATTGAAAATGCTCTGCGCGACTTAGAGGTTTTGTTGCCACTTGATCCATGAACAATTTTAAAATTAAACAGAACAGCATCACCTAAATTTAATTCAGGTATCAAGATATCTTTTTTATAATCATTAATCTCAGGTAAATTCATAAAAGAACTATCATCACTATACCAAGATTTATCAGTAGACCATTTTGTTGGTCTTACTAACTTTGGCCATTTATGTGATCTTAAAATAAGTTGAAGATTATTCTCTTTACCAACATTGTCTAAAGGTATCCAAAAACTTCCAGTTTTATTTCCATCAGTACAATAATATGGCATATCTTGATGCCATGGTGTTTCTTTATGTGTTCCTGCTTCCTTTATAAAAATATGTTCATGAAAAATTTGAGATGACTTTGATGAAGTGGCTTCAGCAACTATTTGTGCTGCTTGTGAATTAAATATACAGTCTTTGAATTCACTTATTCTTTGCCAATTACAATAGTCTTCAAAAAATCTACCGTTGTTATCAGTAACATTTTCTCTTCCATGTTTACTAGGGTTGTTTAAAACTTTTTGAAAACCTGATCTTAAGGGTTCAATCCAATCTTTAAAAACATCTTTAATGATTATTACTCCAAGATTTTTATAATCTTCAATTTGTTTATCTGTAAGGTGCATTTTAATCTTATTGAAAACTATATTTTTTTTCTAAATATTTTATCAGGTTATGAATGATAAAGGTCATAAACAGATAAATTCCACCCGCTAAAAGAAACACCTCTAAGGGTTTGTATGTTGTTGACACAATATGTTTTGCAACACCCGTAATATCCATTAATGTTACTGTGCTTGCAAGTGATGTGCCCTTCATCATTAATATAATCTCATTACCATAAGCTGGTAAAGATTGTCTGATCGCTACTGGAATTTGAATTTTATATAAAATAATTTTACTTGATATCCCTAAACTTTTACCCGCTTCAATTATTCCAGGTTTTATAGTTTGAAAAGCTGATCTTAAAATTTCTGAAGTATAAGCCCCTGTATTTAAGGCAAATGCAATAATTGCACACCAATAAGGCTCTTTTAATATTACCCAAAGAAAAGTTGATCTTAACCATTCAATTTGTCCAAGACCATAATAAATTATAAATATTTGAACCAATAAAGGAGTTCCTCTAAATAAATAAGAATATCCATAAGCAAATTTATTAATAAATGGGTTTTTATTTAATCTTAAAACTGCAAATAAAAATCCAATAAATAAACCAATGATTAAAGATGCTGATAATAGTTTTAAAGTAATAACTGCAGCACTTAGAAGTTTTGGCAAACTTGTTATCATTAAATCAAAATCCATTAAAAGCCCCTGCTGTATTTGACTTCAAGTCTGTTAATTAGTTTCATGCTTAAAAACGTAAGCATCAAATATAAAACTGCAGCAAAACAATAAAAGAATAAAGGATCTCTAGTAGATCCTGCTGCAATATAAGATTGTCTCATAATCTCAACTAAACCTGTAACTGATATTAAAGATGTATCTTTTAAAGTGATTTGCCAAACATTACTTAAGTTTGGAATAGCAAGTCTTAACATTTGAGGTAGAATTATTTTATAAAATTGTACAAATTTACTAACCCCTAAAACTTTGGCAGCTTCAAATTGACCTTTATCTATTGATTGTATCGCTCCTCTAAATACTTCTGTTGAATAAGCGCCAGATATAATACCGATTGCAACTGAACCCGTAATAAATGCATTAATTTCTATATATTCAAAGTATCCAAAAATTGATGCAACATACATTATTGCTCCACTTCCCCCAAAAAAGAAAAGATAGATTACTAATAATTCTGGAACCCCTCTGATAACTGTCGTGTAAGTATTTCCAATAAAATTTAAAAATTTATTATTTGATAATTTTAACGGCGTAAAGATTAATGAAAATAAAAAACCAATTAACATTGCAGTAACTGCTACTGCAATTGTCATTAGAGTTGCATAAAACAACTCGTCTCCCCAGCCTGTTTTTCCGAATGATAAAAGATCCATATCGAAAGGGCGACTAAATAAATAGTCGCCTTTTCAAAATATTATTTACATAGAAGCGTCAAAGCCAAAATGCTTGATCGCTAATTTGCTGATGATTCCTTGTTTTCTAGCAGTGTTAATTGCTTTGTTGAAATCTTTAAGAAGTTTTGCATCTCTTTTACCGATTGCATCATCTCCACCTTGTCTAATTCCAACACCAACACCATTACCAAAAGCACCACCTGAAAAAGTAGGTCCAACTAATACTACTGGTTTTCCTGATTTATCCGCATAATCAGTGAATGCAACTGCTGCAGCTAATGCAACATCACATCTACCAGAAGTTAAGTCTAAGTTTACTTCATCTTGAGTTTTGTAAGTTCTAACATTTACTTTACCTACATCACCAGACTCTAAAAAGTTTTGGTGAATAGTTCCAGTTTGTGTACAAACAGTTTTTCCAGCAAGTGCAGCAGTTAAAGTCTTAAGAGTTTTCTTAACAGCACTTCCACCTAAAGTTAAATTAATACCTTCTGGTGTATCCATGCTCTCTAAACTTGAACCTTTCATTACCGCAAGGGCTGCAACTTCATCTGCATAACCTTGTGAAAAAGTAATTGTTTTTTGTCTTTCAGCAGTAATTGACATTCCTGCCATGATCGCATCAAACTTTCTCATTAACAAAGCTGGAATCATTCCATCCCAATCTTGTTCAACGATAGTACACTCGTGACCCATGATTTTGCATAGCTCTTCTGCTAACTCAACCTCAAAACCAATAAGAGCACCTGAAGCATCCTTAGAGTTCCATGGTGGGTAAGCACCTTCTGTTCCAATCTTTATTTTATCAGCGTAAACATTTCCGATTAATAATAAAGAAGCAAGAACACTTAATATTGTTTTTTTAAATATATTCATTTTTTCCTCCATATGATTATGAGGATTTATTTCACAATTTTAATAATTTAAAAAGAAATTTTTAGTGATTAATTGATGATGAAAAGTTCCAAGAACAGTCAAAACTTGGGATGTAAACCCTATCCAAAGTTGTATTTCCAAAATTCTTATTGAAAACATCTAACCATTTCTCTACTTGCTCTGGTTTCTTATCTTGGCTACCCACTTGAGCGGTAATTACTCCATTAGGTTTTAATATTCTAATTAATGAGTCCATATTTTTGGCAGCAAGATCAATACAAAACTGATCATCGTTAAGATCTACAAAAATTTTATCGTACTTATCGTCTTCAACAGACTTTATACTTTCAAAAGCATCTCCCCAAATACATTTAACTGAATTTTTTTCAGTTGATTTATTACCAATGCTTCCAAGATGTTTATTGCAAACTTCAACTACTTCTGGATCAAGTTCATACCAGTCTATAAAATCAAAACCTTTAGACGTACACTCTCTTGCAACTCCTCCATCACCTCCACCAATGATTGCAGCAGTTCCCATATCTTTATTCAATTTTAAAGCAGCGTTTACAAATGTTGAGCTATACAAAACTTCATCATTTGTTGCGACTTGAATTTCGTTATCAATAAATAATGATTTACCAAATTGTTCTAAATCTAATATTTCAATATGTTGACCTACTTTAGATTTAAAATCTTCTAAAACTTCATTTACAACATATGATTTTTGTAATCCAGGCGAACTGTAAATGTCATGATATAAAGACTTAGTATCTCTATCAAAAGCTTTTGTGACAATTCTCTTATGTTTAAATTCTTTTTTAACAATATCGAGGGCGATAGAAGGACTTACCTTCCCACATGTGAAAAAATCAAAACTAATAATTCCTTTTTCTGGAAACGTATGAAAACTGATATGACTTTCCGCTAATAAGGCAAGGATAGTAAAACCTTGCGGTTCAAATTTATACTTTGAAATTTCAAGAATTGTAACTTCTGCAGCTTTTGCAATTTTACGAATTACGTCCTCGTAGATTGAAGGATCATATTCTTGAGTAGTGCCAATGATATCTAAAGTTATATGCTCGCCTACTTTAGTCATAAAAATTATTCCCTCTTATAATTTTTTATTAATATTAAGTTGCTCGGTTTTATATAGGTGTATTGATAATTTTCAACAATTAATGAATTTTTTGATATTTTACTTAATTAGATTAAAACTGAGTATTAATTAAACTAGCAAATGCACTGGCCCCTTTTGCTAGATTTTTGTTCCAATCATTATCAGCATTTTCATCTGCATTATCAGATATGTATTTAAAACATTTAAATTCAATTTTCTCTAACTTGCAAACTTTTGCAATAGCGTAGGCCTCCATATCAACTACATCAACTTCTATATCTATTTTTTTATTAACAAAACTATCTCCTGTTCCACAAGAATAACCTTCTTTTGATGTAATAATTTCTTTAATTTTATCAAAAGGTGTCTCACCTAATTCAAAATCTAACCCTCTAACATCCATATCTCTTTGATAAAATTTGGTGCATTCAACGATTCCTTTTAACTTAGTATTAATTGCACCTGCAGTACCATAATTGATAATTAGTTTTGGTTTGTGAATATTGATTAACTTTAATGTGTTATAAGTTGCATTAATTTTTCCAACTCCGACATGGTTAAAATAGTCTAATCCAATCGTTTCTTCTTTAATTGCTGCTAGGAATAATTTGTCCATAGATTTTTTTTACTAAAGATATAAATATATTAATATCATGAATTTAAAAGATTATATTAGGTCTATTCCAGATTATCCAAAAAAAGGAATTTTATTTAGAGATATTACAACTTTAATTAAAGACGCAGATGCATTTGAAGAATGTATTAATCAAATAATTGAAAGATCAAAAAATTATAAAATAGATAAAATTGCAGCAATTGAATCAAGAGGATTTGTATTTGCCTCTGCTGTTTCTTACCTTCTTAAAAAACCTTTTATTATGTTTAGAAAAAAAAACAAACTTCCAGCTGAAACTCATTCTGTTGATTTTGAATTAGAGTATGGAACAGCAACTATTGAAGTGCACAAAGATTCAATTGATAAAGACGATTCAGTTTTAATTATAGATGATTTAATAGCAACAGGTGGCACAGCTGAAGCTGCAGCTAAACTTGTAGAAATGTCGAATGCTAAAATTGCAGCATTTGTTTTTGCAATTAATCTTTTTGACTTAGGTGGGTCAGATAATCTGGTTAAAAAAGGTTATAAGGTTGAAAACTTAATGGATTTTCCAGGGCATTAAATGGTAGCGGGAAGTGGAATCGAACCACTGACCTCAGGCTTATGAGTCCTGCGCTCTAACCGACTGAGCTACCCCGCCACTTAATTCTTGATGATTTATAATAGGTTTTTAATTTAGATCAATCAACTTTTGATCAATATGATTATTTTATAACTACTATAAAAGTTGAAAAAAGAGTTAATGCTAAAATTACTGAACTATAAAAAACGATTTGTCTTTTAGTTTCGTTTTTCTTATCTATTCTTACTCGGTTCAATAATTTATTGATGTCTACAATTCTCTTTTGATCAATATACTGTACTGGAATAGTTTTTTTATGAACTTTTTTTTCACTGATATGTTTTCTGTTGTGAAAATAAGTTTTTTGCATGAGATTATTTAACCATCAATTATTAAACTCGGCAACTAAAATTATAACAATCTAGCACGTTTATCTTTTAGGGGAGCGATCTCTACTAGTGCTGGGAATTTTTGTTTAGCAACTTCAATATATAGGTTCATTTTTGAAAGTTCTTCATTTGAATGTATTGAGCTTACATATCCAAAAGACAGGTTTTTTTTATAATTAAAGGAATAATTCCCAGATGTCGTTCTTCCTATAATCTTATCTTCAAGATAAATTGGCTCTTCATGTAATAATAGAGGTGTGCCTGGCTTACTATCTTTAAGTGACAGCATAATAAATCTTCTGCTCTGTTTTTTATCTTTTAATTTTGATAAGTTTTTTTTACCAATAAAATCAATTTCTTTTTTATAACTGATTGCAAAATTTAATCCTGCCTCGTACTGATTTTCTTCAGGTGAAATATCGTGACCCCAATGTAAAAAACCACTTTCCATTCTCATAATATCCATTGCGTGTGACCCACAATGAGATAAATCGTGATTTTTTCCTTCTTTAATAATTAATTGATAAATTTCTTTAGCATCATTATTTTCTATATAAAGTTCAAATCCTAATTCACCCACATAAGACAATCTTTGGGCCCAAATTTTTTTTGAGTTAATTGTTACAAATTTACCATACCCAAATTTAAAATTTTCTTTACTAAAATCATCATTTGAGATTTTTGAAATTAAATTTCTACTTTTTGGTCCAAAAATTCCTAAACAAACTAGATCATCAGTAATATCTTTAAATTCTAAATTAGGTGATAAATGTTTTAAAATATGTGCTTTATCATGAGTTCTTGTTGCAGCTGAACTTATTATTCTAAAATGATTTTTATCAATACAAATAACTGTTAAGTCTGTTTCAATTCCTCCTGCCTCATTTAGCATTTGTGTGTATGTTGATCTTCCTATTTCATCTTTAATATTAGCTGTACATATTCTTTGTAATTCACTGTGTGCTTGTTCTCCTTTTATTTCATATTTTGAAAATGGAGAGAGTTCATACAAACCAACATTGGTAATTGTATTTTTTGTTTCAAATTCAACTGAAGGATACCAGTTTTGATAATCAAAACTGTATTTGTATTCGGCTTTTTCATTATTTTTTGCATACCACATAGGTCTTTCGTATTCACCAGATACACCAAAGCATGCTCCTTCTTTTTTTAATTCTTCATGGTAAGGTAATAATCTTTGATTTCTTGAAGTGCTATGCTGTTTGTATGGCCAGTGCATTCCGTATAAATCACCAAGAGTTTCAGTAACTCTTTCCATAATAAATTTTTTAGATGAATGAAATTTTTGAAACCTTTTAATATCAAGTGAAAATAAATCTTCATTCATATAACCATTAATCATCCATTCAGCAGTAACTCTACCAGCACCTCCTGAGCTCGCTATGCCGATACTGTTAAATCCACAGCAAGTAAAAAGATTATTCACTTCTGGAGTTTCCCCTAAAAGATATTGAGTATCTGGTGTAAAAGATTCAGGACCTGAAAAAAATTTTCTAATTCCAGCGGTTTCTAACATTGGTAATCTTTGAAATGATTTTTCTAAATAAGGCTCAAAGTGATCAAAGTCATCTGGAAACTCTCCAAAAGAAAAGTCCTGTGGCACCACCCCTTTGTCTTTAAAGGCAGGTTTTGCATTAGGTTCAAATATTCCAACTAACATTTTCCCAGCATCTTCTTTTAAATAAAGACAGGAATTATAGTCTCTTAAAACGGGCAAGTTTTTAGGTAACTTATCTAATGGTTCTGTGATTATGTAAAAGTGTTCATTTGGATATAATGGAATACTTACACCAATATCTTCTCCAATTTGCCTCGACCACATCCCAGTTGCAATTACAACATATTCACAATCAATTTTGCCAAATTTAGTTTGAACACCAACAATTTTTTTGTCTTTAACTAGAATTTTCTCAACAGGAGTTTTCTCAAATATCTGAGCCCCTTCCATCTTTGCAGCTTTAGCTAATACATTAGTAACCCCTATAGGATCTGCCTGACCATCTTCTGGCATATAAACTCCACCTAAAATGTCATCATCATTTATAACAGGATAGAGTTCTTTTATTCTTTGTTTGTTAACACTTTCAACATTGACATCAAATAATTGTGCAGCTGTTGCTTGTCTTAATAATTCTTGTAATCTTTCGGGTGTACTTGCAACTGTGATTGCTCCATTTTGTTTTAATCCAGTTGATAATCCAGTTTTTTTTTCTAATTCTTTATAAAGATTTAAAGAATATTTTCTAAGCTGTGTAATGGTGGCTGAAGCTCCTAATTGACCCACAAGTCCTGCTGCATGCCAAGTAGTTCCTGATGTAAGCTGATCCCTTTCCAATAATATCGTATCTTTCCAACCATATTTTGCAAGGTGATAAGCAACTGAACAACCTGCAACACCCCCTCCAATAACGACTACTTTAGCTGATTTTGGTATGATCTTTGACATTTATATTTTAATAATATTAAAATTCTTTAACACAAACTACTAAATTCTTTAAATTGAAAAACAATTAAAACAATATAGATAATCAATATGTTTCCAAAAAAATATTATTCAATTATTTTTGTATTCTTTATTAGTCTAGGAATGTCTGTGTTTATGTCTTGTGTGATCACTATTGTTAACACTGGTCTTGAAGGAAATTTTCTTCATCGTTGGGGTACTGCTTGGCTTTTTGCTTTTCCACTTGCTTTCTTAGCTGGTAATTTTTTTTCACCTATTTCAAGAAAAATAACTGACAGACTAACTAAGTCTTAACTTTTTAATCTTAAATTTTTAGGATCAAATGCTGGTTCTTCAATAATTTTTGATTTTATTTTTTGTCCCTGAATATCTATTAGAAATTCAGTTCCAACTTTTACTAAATTAGAATTCACATATGCAAAGGCTAAACTTTTGTTTACCCTAAATCCATAAGCACCAGAAGTAGTTAAGCCAACTCTTTCATTGTTATGGTACACTGGCTCATTACGGAAAACATCTGCTGTATTTGCCTCTACCTCTAAATAAACTAGCTTTATTTTAATTCCTTCTTTTAATTTTTTATCAATTACATTTGATCCAATAAATTCACTTTTTTTATCTAAATTAAAAAACCGATCTAAACCTGCTTCAACTATACTAATTTCAGGAGTTAATTCAGTTCCCCAACCACGATATCCTTTTTCCATTCTCATTGAATTCATGGCATGAGATCCAAAATTTGTAATTTTTAAATTTTGACCTGCATCCATCAATAAATCATAAAGTTCTTCTATTTTGTTCATTGAAACATGAAGCTCCCAACCTAATTCACCCATGTAATTCACTCTTAAAGCTAAAACTTTTATATTATTAATTTCAATTTCTTTTGCTTTTAACCAAGGGAAATTTTCATTTTCAATATTTTCCTTTGTGGTTTTTGCTAACACTTCTCTTGATTTTGGACCAATTAATCCAAGAACACCATATTCATTGGTAATATTTTTAATATCAACTTTTTCATTTTTTAATTTATTTTGATTAAACCAATCTAAATCTCTTATTTCAGATAATGCTGCAGATAAGCCATAGTAATGATTTTCTTTTACTTTAGTGATAGTTAGCTCACTTTGAATTCTGCCAATTTTATTATGTATATGTGTTAAGGCTATACTGCCATTTTTTTTTGGAATGCTATTTGAGCAAAGTCTATCTAAGAAAGCGAAGCTATCCTTCCCTGTTATTTCATACTTAGAAAAAGTGCTTAAATCTATAATTCCAACATGTTCTGAAACATGTTCACATTCTTTTTGAATTATAGAATGTATGTTGTTTCTACTATAGCTTAACTCTTCTGTTATATTTTCTTTATTAAACCAAGCAGGTTTTTCCCAGCCATATAAATCGTAATATTCGGCTCCTTGATCTTTTAATTTTTTATAAATAGCTGAAGTTTTCATTGGTCTTCCAGCTTCAACTGTCTCGTGAGGCATAGGTGTTACATACATTCTTCTGTATTGCTCTTTTGATTTCTCAATTGAATAATTTTTATTAACCCAACTCATGTATCTACGGGGTTCAAATTCAAGCATATTAATTTCAGAGTCTCCATGAACAATTTGTTGTGCCATATATTTTCCAGCTCCCCCACCATGAGCTATTCCGATACTAGCTGCACAAAACATCCAAAAATTTTTAAGACCCGGTGCAGGTCCTGCTAAAAAATTGTCATCTGGTGTGTGTGTGATTGGTCCACAAATTATCTTTTTAATACCCACATCTTTAAATTCAGGAATTCTATCCATCCCCTTTTCGAGATGCTTTTCAATTCTATCTAGATCAGGCTCAAGTAACTCCATGTCAAATTTCCAATCCATTCCATCTAAAGCCCAAGCTTCTACATCTTGTTCGTAAGGACCAATTAATAATCCTTTTCCTTCTTGTCTTAAATAAGATGAGGAATCTGGATCTCTTACAACAGGAAGTTCTTTTTCTAATTTTTCAATTGCTGGATGAGACTCAGTTACTAAATATTGGTGAACCATATTAATACTTGGAATGTTTTTTAGTCCAGCCATTTCACCCACTTCAGGACAAAAACTTCCCGCAGCATTTACAACGTGCTCACAAGTAATTTCACCTTTTTCAGTAATTAACTTCCATTCCTTTGATGGTAATTGTTTAATGTTTGTTACTCTATTGTTACGATAAATTTTAGCACCAGCATCTCTTGCACCTTTTGCCATTGCGTTCGTTGTGCTTGTGGGGTCTGTATATCCATCTTCTGGTGTGTAAAATGCACCAACGATTCCATCTAATTTAATAAATGGATGATATTTTTTAATTTCATTTGTGGTAATAATTTCACAAGGAGAGCCTACTACGTCTAATATACCTTTTGTGTGATGGAACCATTCAAGGTCTTCTTTCTTATAAGCAAGCCTTAAACTACCCGTTTCATGAAAACCTGTTGCTTGACCAGTTTCTTTTTCTAAAGATTTATATAAGTTTGTTGAATGTAAATGGATTTTTGCGAGGCTTAAACTGCTTAACATATGAGGACATTGCCCAGCTGCATGCCAAGTTGATCCTGAAGTAAGTTCACTCTTCTCAATTAA
>ENA-OWNS01001109-OWNS01001109.1-marine-metagenome-genome-assembly--contig:-NODE-1109-length-11223-cov-3.818949_pt1 | contig 11223 bp, 12 predicted proteins | sample MGYA00238137_ERZ651772 | MGnify/ENA primary metagenome ERZ651772 (study PRJEB26903, sample SAMN06264699) | marine metagenome | isolation source: Columbia River Estuary | place: USA:Columbia River... | reverse complement strand
AAGTACTATGGAAGAAGTAGTATTAATGCCACGCTTAAGTGATACGATGACAGAAGGTGTGATTGCAGGTTGGCATAAAAAAGTAGGGGATAAAGTTGCAAAAGGAGAAGTGTTGGCAGATATCGAAACCGATAAAGCCACCATGGAATTAGAGTCTTATAAGGATGGGATTTTATTATACCAAGGTGCAAAAGCAGGTGAGAAAATATTAGTGAATCAGTTGTTATGTATTATTGGACAGCCTGGTTTAGACATTGATAGCATTGTAAAATCAATTAAAGCACCATCTAGTGTAGAAGCGCCAAAAGCAACGGCTGCAGCAGTAACAATGGCAAGTGAACTCTTAATCTTCTTGTTCATTTAGTGCCTTTCCTGTTCTTGTGTCCCGGGACAGGGAGGTCGTTAGGGTAATGGCAGGGGTGACCTATTCACAAGCCCGATTGAGCATGAAAAGTCCAGCTTTGATTGCAGTTATGTAACGTTTTAGGCAGGAAAGCGATTACTAGCTCTCGGGTACGGCCTGCGGGCTAATGACGGCCTCGGCGACCTGTTTCATCGTTAATCGACGGTCCATGGCCGCCCTTTGAATCCAAGAGAAGGCTTCCGGCTCTGAAAGATTAAGCGCCTTCATCAAAATACCTTTTGCTCTATCAATAATTTTTCGTGTCTCTAAGCGATCATGCAAATCTGCAACTTCTGCAGCAAGTGAGCGCATCTGCGTGTGACGACTAATAGCAATTTCTATGGCCGGAATTAAATCTCCAATAGTAAATGGCTTAACAACATATGCCATAACTCCAGCATCGCGGGCTCTATCAACTAATTCTTTTTGGGAAAACGCCGTCAACATCAAAACAGGTGCAAGATCAATAATTTTCTCTGCAGCAGATATTCCATCTAGTACCGGCATCTTCACATCAAGGATTGCTAAATCAGGTTTTAGCTCTTTAGCAAGATCGATTGCTTCTTGGCCATTACTTGCCTGTTTTACTTGATTTTTTTCTTTGTGTATATATTTTTTAACTGGAATGATTATTTTATTAAACCTTTTCCAGTAATAAATATTTTGGGAGCCATCGTTATTTTTCTCTGTGTGATTTTTTATTTTATAGAAATTTAAACTTTTTTTACTCAAAAATGCGTCTCAAGACCTGGTATAACTATCACTTATGAATTATGTGAAAAAGTAAGAGATACAAAACGGGGTGTGTCTTACGCCACGATTTGTTCTTTATTTTAACAAATTTATTAACTGTAATAATTACTTATTATTAATTTTTTTTTATTTTTAGTGTAGTGAAAAAATACGCATTACTATTTATAGCTCTAATAATTGTGTCTTGTTCAGATGACGACGAAAAAGAATTTCCTTTTTATGTTGCAGAAAATGGAGTGACAATAAAAGCTAGAGATTGGGTTGCTGTTGGAACAACGGCTCCTATTAATGCACAGGGTGTTGCATATATAAAAAATCTTAAGGGTGCCCCAGAATGGGATAAAGTAAATTATACTGCTGTTGATTTAGCTTGGTTAAAGCTCGTTTTAAACACTTACTCGGATTTAAGCGTACTTGTTACAACTAAAGTAGAAATTACTAGTGAAGATTCTGCAAAAGGTCTTTTTTTAAGAACTGAAATCAAAGGAATGGAAAATTGGGATGTTAGTAATTGGACTAGTATGTATGGACTTTTTGATTCTGATAAGCCTATTAAATCAGATTTAAGTTATTGGGACGTAAGTAATGTAGAAGATTTTAGGCTAGCAATGCAATTAGAAACTACAAATCCTAATATTAATAATTGGGATGTAAGTAAAGCAACAAATATGTCTGGTTTTTTTAGTACTAGTTCTGAAAACAGATATATTGAAGGAATGGATTTAAGTGGATGGGATGTTTCTAAAGTGACTAATTGTGACGATTTTTTTGGCGGTATAACTAATTGGCCAGAATCTAAAAAACCAAACTTTACAAACTGTAATCCAAATTAGGCATATCTTCTTCTTTTAATTCAGTAACTTCTAATCCACGTAAGTAGATTAAGCCACATTCTTTATTGAATGTTTTTTAGAGTATATTAGCATTAAAATCAATCAATGAAAAAAATCATTCTATTATTACTATTTGTTCCGCTTGTTTCTTTTTCACAACTAAATAAGTTTTCAGCAAATAATCTTCAAGAATTTAAATCTTGGATGAATTACGCTGAGCTAGAAAACAAAGCAGTAATTATTGATTTTGTTGCTGATTGGTGTGGTCCTTGCAAAACTATGGACAAGCAACTATGGAACAGTGAGGAGTTTAAATTATTAAAAAACTATATTTTTATTGAAGTTGATATTGATAAAAACACTCAATTAGCAAGAAAATATGGTATAACTAGTATACCTAGAGTAATTGTAGAAGTAGCTAATAATCAAAAGGATGTTTTAATTGATAAATCTGGATTTCGTTCTAAAAATCAACACTTGAGTGAATTACAATATATTAATCAGTTTGATTTAAAAGAAGTTTATTTGGCAAATAATGAAAGTGAATATGGAAGCGCGTATAGAAACCTTTTTATATCTGACAAGAAAAAATCATACACAACTTTATTAAAGCTTAGTTCTAAGCATTTCAAAAAAGCTTTAAAAAAAGAAAAAAACACAATTAATCAATTAAACATAATATATAATCTAAAGCTTAAGGGTTCTTTTAAAAAAGCTAATAAAAATTTAGAAAAACTTAAACTTGATAAAGCAAATCTTTCGAAAATTGAAAATGAAATTGTTCAAAATATAATTACAAACTCTATTTAATGAAAAAACTCCTTCTACTATTACTGTTTATTCCACTTGTGAGTTTTGGGCAAAATGCAAATAAAAAAAAGAATGAAAATGAACCTGAGAAACCATTTGTCATAATTGATGACGTGCCTATGTTTCGTAGTTGTAAAAATGTTTTTAAATCTCAACGAAGAGAGTGTTTTCAAAACAAAATGACTAAACATATACGTAAACATTTCTATTATCCAAAATATGCTTTTAACAGAGGAATTCAGGGAAGAGTATTCGTTCAGTTTATAATAGAAAAAGATGGAAGTATAAGTGAAATAAAGACAAGAGGCGCAGATAAAAGTTTAGAAAAAGCAGCACTGAAAATAATCAAGAAGCTTCCTAAATTGATTCCAGGAAAAGCTAACGGTAAACCTGTAAGAGTTCCTTATAGCATTCCAATTACTTGGCAGTTAGGATAACTAAATCATAGGCATATCTTCTTCTTTTAATTCAGCAACTTCTAATCCACGTAAGTAGGTTAATATTAAATTTTTGTTAATAAACTTATTTTTATATTTCTGGCATCGATATTGTAATGTGTGTAATTAAAATAAACATTATGAAAAAAATTATACTATCATTTGTTGCTTTATCTTTCACTTTTGGAGTTTACTCTCAAACAATAGTTGAAGCAGCTGTATCAAACAAAGATTTCTCAACATTAGTAACTGCATTAAAATCAGCTGATTTAGTTGGTGCACTTTCTGGAGAAGGTCCATTCACTGTATTTGCACCAAACAATGATGCATTTGCTAAAATAGATTCTGAAACTTTAGGAAACCTTTTAAAACCTGAAAATGTAAAAGCTTTGACAAACATTTTAACTTACCACGTAGTTTCTGGAAAACTAATGGCAAGTGATGTTGTAAATGCATTAAATTCGGGCAACGGAATGGCAAAACTTTCAGCATTAAATGGCCAAACTATTACTGCTATAAGTAAAGATGGAAAGATCTTTTTAGAAGACTCACAAGGAAATATGAGTGAAATTATAGCAACTGATGTTGCAGGTACAAATGGAGTTATCCACGTGATAAGTTCTGTTGTAATGCCAAAATAATTTCAGTCAAAACAAAATAAAAAAACCCTGCAAATTTCAGGGTTTTTTTTATCACAAGGAATTAAAAATCACAATTATGAAAAAAGAAAAAAATGAGATGACACCAAGAAGAAAAGAGATAATAAAAAATTTATCTATTACAATTTCAAAAGAATCTAAAAAAGTTAATGGAAGAAACATAAAACTCATTGAAACTCTACAAAAAATTTTAGATAAAGCTAAACGATAGGCATATCTTCTTCTTTTAATTAAGCAACATAGAATTATAACTATCTTGAACGGATTGTATAATAAGAGGCTTGCCTCAATTTGTTCTAATGAAAAATGGAGAAGAAATAAAAAGGCATGCAGGAGCTATGACAATTTTTGAGTTGACTGAATTTTGTGATGAATGCAAATAAAAACTACACCTTTCCTTTTAGGCATCTTGTAAAAAAAGGGAAATCATCACTAACAACATAATAGTAAATCCCATTAGGGAATTCAGGGGTTACTCCAAAACGCCCATTACATTGATCTAAATCTCCTAATCCTTCAACATATTCATAATCTTGTGTGAATGCTCCCATTTCAATAGGTCTATTTAAATTAATTGATCCTTGACCAGGACCACCCAATAAGGCTGTTAATGTATTTGGACGATTAGCATCAGGTTGACTTTTTAATTTATAACTTGATTGTAATGCGATAACTTCACTAGTGGAATCATTCGCATTAGAAAATCCATTTCTTGCATAAACAGGAAAACCATCAGAGGCCCAACCAACAATAGTCATTCCTTGATTATTTCCTAAAAATTCCATGAGAAGTTCAGGCATACCATGGTAATGATATTCCCCATTTGGCTGAACATGTGCATGATTCATATCATCACCAAAATCAAAAGTATCGTGCCCAAGAGCTTCAATATTCCAATTTCCTCTTCCTTGTGCTAAACTACATTCACCTGCATCATTACACCTACCCGCAGTTCCTGGATCAAATTTGACACTATTCAAAGCATAAGCAATTGCTAAAGCAGGACCAACTAATTGTAATCCACTTTCAGAAATAATTTCAGGACATAGAGAAAATCGTTTACTTATATTTTGTTCCCTAATAGTATTTGGGTTGTTTTGATTTGGAAATGTTCCTACCTCGTGATTAGGAATACCATTACCATTTAAAATTCTATGAGAGTTATCAGATGACCACGAATATTTACTGTAAGTATTTACGGATTCATCATCATTGAAGATCTCTTTATTAATATTTACCAAAATTCCAGCAGTTGTATAGTCGCTGGTACAATCTTCTGTTTCTTGTTCTGGAAAACTTTCACTGCTGCAAGAAACATTAAACAAGAAAAATAAAATAAAAAAAGAAATTCTATACATTATTAAATATTTTAAATTTTGACAGTTAAATCATCTAATAGTTTAAAAGTTTATAATTAATTATATTTAAAAAAAAGAGACAGCTTAATTACATTACTTAAAAAAAATTAACGTTTTATATTATAAAACATGAACACAAATAACTTTTGGACTAGAGTTTTAGGAATATTTGGAATACTGGGTGGTTTAACTCTATTAAGTGGAGATATGCTTTTTTACTATGACTCTTTTAATAGTAACCTATATGAAAATATGGGAAATGCATCTGATTTAAGAATTATTTTAAGTGCAGTAACCGCTCTTCTAGCAGCATGGTTTTATATGCTTGGGGTTGCTCATGTATACCAAGCTTTTAAACCAACTAAACCCATAATAAAGAATACTATCTTAATTTGTTTTGCTGCCATTACCATTTCTTATGGTGTGGTTCATGGGGCTTTTGTAGCAATTGCTACATCTTCAAAGCTAGCTATCGAAAACAATCTTGATTTAAATGATTCTGTTTCCTTAGCTGCAGAAGCAAACAATGTATTAAGATTAATTGTTTATCCAATTTTTGGACTTTTATCACTTTTATTTATTACCCAGGTATGGAAAAGAAAAACTTTATACCCTAGATGGATAATTCTGTTTTTTCCATTAATACCTTTTTTAATACAAGACTTTATTTGTAAAAATTTATCTGGAAATATTTGGATTGTAGTATGCGGAGGTTATCTAAATCATATTTTGATTATTTTCTTTACAGCATCTACCATTGCACTTTGGAATAAGAAAAAATAATTTCTAATAACACAAATAGAATTTCTAAAAAAGTATATAAAAAATTACTATGCATGCATAGTAATTTGTCAATTTTCTATATATTTGATAAAATTAATTGATTACCTAAATTTTATAAAATTATGGCTGATAAATATGTTGATATAGATACTTTAAAATACATGCTTTACGATGTGCATAAACTTGAAGATCTTTTAGAAAGAGAAAGGTTTGTAGATCATGATAAAGAATCATTAGACATGTTTTTAGAATCAACTAAAGATTTTGCTGACAGAGAACTTTTTCCTTTTATAAAGGAAATGGATGAAAAACCTGCTTATCACAAAGATGGAAAAGTATATGTACACAGTCAAGTAGAAACAATGATGAAAAAAGGTGGTGAACTTGGATTTATTTCAGCTTCATTTGATTACGATATTGGTGGGATGCAAATCCCTCTAATGGCACACACTGCAGCTACATACATTCTAGACGCTGCAAATAATCATTTACCTGGTTATGCTGGCTTAACTCAAGGTGCTGCTGAATTAATTATTCATTTTGCAAACAAAAATTTAGTGGAAACATATGTTCCTGAAATGCTTTCAGGAAATTGGGGAGGAACAATGTGTTTAACAGAACCCCAAGCCGGAAGTTCGTTGTCTGATATAGTAACTAAAGCTACTCCTACTGAAAACGGATATCATAAAATAAGTGGGCAAAAAATATTTATTTCGGGTGGAGACAATCAATTCGCAGAAAATATTGTTCATTTAGTATTAGCAAGAATTGAAGGTGCACCTAAGGGAACAAAAGGAATTTCATTATTTATAGTTCCAAAAAATAGAAAAAATACTAGTGGAGCTTTAGAATTCAATGACGTAACTACAGTAGCAGACTTTCAAAAAATGGGTCAAAAAGGATATTGTACAACTCATTTAGGTTTTGGAGATAAAGACGATTGTCAAGGTTGGCTTGTTGGAGAAGAGAATCATGGCTTAAATTATATGTTTTTAATGATGAATGCAGCTAGGATTGCAGTTGGTCGAGGCTCATCAGCCATTGCATCAGCTGCTTATTACGCTTCATTACAATATGCCAATGAAAGACCACAAGGCAGGAAATTAGCAAGTGATGGAAAGAAAAACGTTGAGCAAAGTCAGTCTTTAATTATAGAACATCCTGATGTAAGAAGAATGTTATTACTTCAAAAAGCAGTGGTTGAAGGGTCGATGAGTCTTGTTCTTCTTGCTGCTAAATACTACGATTTAGAAAGTACAGCTCAATCAGAAGAAGAAAAGAAAAAATACAATACACTTCTTGAGATGATAATACCTGTTGTAAAAACATATCCGGCAGAAGCAGGAACGTATTCAGTTAATAATGGGCTTCAGGTTTTGGGAGGATATGGATTTTGTTCTGACTTTATTTTACAACAATATTATAGAGATATCCGAATATCTGCTATTTATGAAGGAACAACTGGAATTCAATCTCAAGATCTTCTTGGTAGAAAAATTACAATGAACAATGGAGAAGGATTAAAACTACTAGTTGGCGAAATAATAAAAACTATTTCAAAAGCAAATGCTCATCCAGAATTAAAACAATATTCCGACTCACTTTCTGAAAAAATTAAATTAGCTGAGAAAATTTTACAAACATTAATGCCTCATGCATTAAAAGGAGATTTTGAAAAATATTTAGCTGATGCAAGTATATTTATGGAATTCTTTAGTTTGGTAATTGTTGGCTGGAACTGGTTAGAAATAGCTGCAAATTCACTACAAGCTCTTAAAAATGAAAATAAAAAATACTCTCATATTTTTTATAAAAGTAAAATTGAAACAATGAAATATTTCTTTGAATATGAGATGCCTAAGGCTGTTGGTCATTCAGAAATCATTATGAATCCATCATCTGTAACAATAAAAAAAGAAGAAGAAATTTTAATTTAAATATATATCGCTGAATAACTCATAAAACCAGTCAAAGACTTAATGATGATATTATTTGAAAAAAATTTAAATTAATTCATTAATTTAATTGAAAATTAATAACAATGGAAAATATAAAATTAGCTATCCAGTTAATTCTCGCATTTGGAATATATAATGTTTGGATAATAAACTACACCAAAGGATCTAAATATAGAGGTGGAAAATCAACTAACATGTCAGAAGAATTTGAGGCTTATGGATTTAAAAGTTGGTTTATGAAAATCATAGGTTTTTCAAAATTAACTTTAGCCACGTTACTTATTGCTGGTATTTGGTTTCCTTATTTAGTTGAGCCTTCAGCATTTCTAATTGGAACATTAATGGTAGGAGCTCTTTTTGCGCATCTTAAAATAAACGATCCATTTGTAAAATCGATACCTGCTCTTATAATGTTGATTTTATGTTCCACCTTGATAATACTGTAGTTCAGAGATTTTTTAATCAAATTAGTATTATTAATACTTTGATTTCTTCTGATATAAATTAATTTTGCAAAAAAATATACTATATGGCTTTTAATATTGAAATGATCAAAAAGGTTTATGATGAGTTAAAAACTAAAGTAGATAAAGCACGTGAGCTCACTCAAAGTCCATTAACGCTTTCAGAAAAAATACTTTATTCACACCTTTGGAACGATAAATTAAATTCTCCTTTTAAAAGAGGTGAAGATTATGTTGATTTTGCACCTGACAGAATAGCTTGTCAAGACGCTACTGCTCAAATGGCTCTTTTACAATTCATGCAAGCTGGAAAGAATAAAGTTGCAGTACCAACAACTGTTCATTGTGATCATTTAATACAAGCTTCTGTTGGAGCTAGTAAAGATTTACAATCAGCATTAAACAACAGTAATGAAGTCTTTAATTTTTTAGAATCAGTTTCTAATAAGTATGGAATTGGTTTTTGGAAACCAGGAGCCGGAATTATTCATCAAGTTGTATTGGAAAACTATGCGTTTCCAGGCGGAATGATGATAGGAACGGATTCACATACCGTTAACGCAGGAGGACTTGGAATGGTAGCCATTGGGGTTGGAGGTGCAGATGCTGTTGATGTAATGGCTGGAATGCCTTGGGAATTGAAATTTCCAAAATTAATTGGTATTAAGTTAACTGGAAAACTATCTGGTTGGACAGCACCAAAAGATGTTATTTTAAAAGTAGCCGGTATATTAACTGTAAAAGGTGGCACAGGTGCTATTATAGAATATTTTGGACCCGGAGCTAATTCAATGTCTTGCACTGGAAAAGGTACAATATGTAATATGGGAGCTGAAGTTGGGGCTACTACATCTACATTTGGATACGATGAATCTATGGAGAGATACTTAAGATCTACTGATAGAAATGATATAGCAGATGCTGCAAATCAAGTAAAAGAATACCTTACAGCTGATCCAGAAGTTTATGAAAATCCTGAAAAATATTTTGATCAGGTGATAGAAATTAATCTTTCCGAATTAATGCCACATGTTAACGGCCCTTTTTCACCAGATATTGCCACACCCATAAATGAAATGAGTGCTAAATCTAAAGAAAATGATTGGCCAATAAAAGTTGAATGGGGATTAATAGGATCATGTACAAACTCATCATATGAAGATTTATCTAGAGCAGCTTCTATAGCTCAACAAGCTATTGATAAAAATCTTGCTACTAAAGCCGAATTTGGCATAAACCCAGGTTCAGAACAAGTAAGGTTCACAGCAGAAAGAGATGGGTTTTTAAATATTTTTGAAGATTTAAATGCAAAAATATTTACAAACGCTTGTGGTCCCTGTATTGGACAATGGGCAAGAGAAGGCGCAGATCTAAAAGAAAAAAATACTATAGTTCACTCTTTTAATAGAAATTTTGCCAAAAGAGCGGACGGAAATCCAAATACACATGCCTTTGTTGCATCGCCTGAAATGGTAGCAGCAATAGCAATTTCAGGAAGATTAGACTTTAATCCTTTAACTGACTCATTGATTAATTCTAATGGAGAAAAAGTTATGCTGGATGAGCCAACTGGATGGGAATTACCACCAAAAGGTTTTGAAGTTGAAGACTCCGGATATTTAGAACCAGTTGAAGATGGATCTGACATAAATGTTGTAGTAGATGATAAATCTAAAAGATTACAATTATTAGATCCGTTTAAACCATGGGATGGAAAGAATATTACAAATGCTAGATTATTAATAAAAGCACTTGGAAAATGTACAACTGATCATATATCTATGGCTGGACCTTGGCTAAAATACAGAGGACATTTAGATAACATTTCGAACAACTGTCTAATTGGAGCTATTAATGCCTACAATGAAAAAACTAATTTTGTAAAAAACCACTTAAATGGTGAATATCAAGGCGTTCCTGACACTCAAAGAGATTATAAGAAAAATGGAATAGACACTATTGTTGTAGGTGATCATAATTACGGTGAAGGTTCTTCTAGAGAACATGCTGCAATGGAACCTAGACATCTTGGAGTAAAAGTTGTTCTTGTTAAATCTTTTGCCAGAATTCATGAGACTAACTTAAAGAAGCAGGGTATGCTTGGAATTACTTTTAGCAATGAGGCTGATTATGATTTAATCCAAGAAGATGACCTTTTCAACTTTGTTGATTTAGAATCGTTTAGCCCTGGAAAACAAATAACTATTGAAATCGTACATTCTGACGGAACTAAAGACCTTATTAAAGCTGACCACACTTATAACACTCAACAAATTGAATGGTATAAAGAAGGTTCTGCTTTAAATTTAATTAAAAAAGGAAACTAAGTTTATTCCGGAGCAATTTCAAACTCTAGACCATTTAAGTCTTCTGTGATTTGGATTTGACAACCTAATCTAGAATTTGGCTTTATGTGAAATGCCTCTGAAAGCATAGCTTGCTCGTTATCAGAAATGTTTTCAAGTAAGTTTTCAGACTTTACATAAACATGGCATGATGCGCACATAGCCATTCCTCCACATATACCTTCAACAGGAAACTCATAACTTTTGCAAGCCTCCATTAAATTCATGTTCATGTCTGTTGGAACAATTATAGAATGTTTTTTTTGATCTCTGTCTATAATATGAATTTTAATATCAGACATATATAAATTATTTTTCAAATATTATTGAAGAAGCTCCGCCCCCGCAGCTTACAAGTGTTAATGTAAACAGAAAACTAAAGTATTTTAATATCTGGTTTCTCATCGTTTTACTATTTTA
>ENA-OWNS01001107-OWNS01001107.1-marine-metagenome-genome-assembly--contig:-NODE-1107-length-11240-cov-3.655917_pt1 | contig 11240 bp, 12 predicted proteins | sample MGYA00238137_ERZ651772 | MGnify/ENA primary metagenome ERZ651772 (study PRJEB26903, sample SAMN06264699) | marine metagenome | isolation source: Columbia River Estuary | place: USA:Columbia River... | reverse complement strand
AGACTATCAAAAACCTCAACATATAGATGTTTATACAAAAGAATTATTTTAGAGCAGTTAAAAAATCATTAATCAAAAACCTGAGACTACAAAATAAAGACTAAAGTCTTTAGAGATACAGCGAAAAATACTGCGGAAAACCATTAGTTTAGTGTCAAATAATTTAACTTATTTTTTCTGTGAAAGATCTTAAAGATAAAAATTGGTATTTATCGTTACAAAAAACTTAGGCACTAGATTTCAATTTTAGGTTGCTTTAGAAAAATAAGGTGAAATTATTATGGACTTAAACACATTGTTAAAATATTCTGGCGTTAATAACTCAGAAGTAACACAAGAAAAATTAGAAGCACAAAGAAAAATAATTAACGCAAAAGGTGAAAGAGATGCGCAAATTATAATTTCTGAAGGGCTAACTGAAGGAATTATAAGAATTAAAGCAATTGACCCTGAATATAAATTAAAAGTTGTTTCTTAGACATTTAAAGATCCTCATATTCAGGTGCCCAATTTTCAAACTTTGTGTACCTGCCTAAGAAGGTTAAGTTAAACTTACCTATAGCTCCATTTCTTTGTTTAGCTATCTCAATTAATGCAATTCCTTTTTTGTCTGTTTCAGGATCATAAACTTCTTCACGATATATAAAAGCTATCAAATCAGCATCCTGCTCAATCGCACCTGATTCCCTGAGGTCCGATAATTGAGGCCTCTTATTTCCTGAGCGCATCTCCACACTTCGGTTTAGCTGAGAAAGGGCAATAACAGGGACATTGAGCTCTTTAGCAAGAGATTTCAAGGCCCTTGAGATTTCTGATATTTGATTAACACGATTCTCAGCAGATGAAGGAAGTTGCATTAACTGAAGATAATCAACAACTATTAATGATAATCCTCCTTCAGATCTTGCCAATCTTCTTGCTTTTGCTCTAAGCTCCATTGGGCTAAGTAATGAGCTATCATCAATCCATAAAGGCATATTCTTCAGCCTCTCTCCTTCTTGCAAAAGAATCTTAAGTTGATCATCACGTAACATACCTGACCTAACATTTTGCTGATCAAGTTTACACATACCAGACAACATTCTAGTTGTTAATGATTCGCCTGGCATCTCTAAACTAAAAATAAGAACAGCACCTTCTGTATCATCGTTAACTAAAACATTTTCTGCAATATTCATAGCAAATGAAGTTTTACCCATACTTGGTCTTCCGGCAACAATAATTAGATCTCCGTCTTGAATGCCTTGAAGCTTCTTATCAAGATCTTTAAACCCTGTAGATGCACCTATGAGACCACCCTTTTTATTTGAAAGCTCATGAAGTCTATCCATAGTGGATGGAATAAGCTCTTTCATAGATTGTAAAGAAGAATCATTCTGGCTGGTTTCATCATTAAGAGCAAATATTAATCTTTCAGCATGATCTAATAACGCCTCACCATTTTGACCTTGTGGGTTGTTAATAAGCTCAGTAATTTCTGAATTTGCCTGCATCAATTTTCTAGAAATTGATCGTTGTCTAATTATTTCTGCATATGCTTCAAGATTTGCAGCTGAGGGTGTTGATGTTGCTAATTCTATTAAGTAGTTTTTACCACCAACTCTATTTAAATTATTACTATTATCTAATTTCTCAGATACAGTTAATGGATCTAAAGGCTTGTTTTCATTAACAAGCTCTGCCATGGATTCAAAGATAATTTGATGATCTTTACCCTGAAAATCAACTTCAGTTATAACTTGTATTACAGTATCAAACCTATGAGTCTCAAGCATTAGGCCACCTAGAACGGCTCTCTCAGCCTCTCTAGCTTGATTATTTTGATCTATTGGTATATCTGTCATAAGAATATGATTTTTACATCATATTTTAAAATAAACAACTATTCAGCTAATACTTTAACCACTACGTTTGCAGAAACCTCTGGATGAACGCTAATTGTAATATTATGATCGCCTTGTTCTTTAATGGGTCCATCAGAAAGTTGAACTTCACTTTTGTCTATTTCAATTCCGTTGTTTGTAAACGCTTCAGCTATTTCTCTAGTGCCAACTGAGCCGTATAAAGCGCCCTCTTCAGTCACCGGAACATGTATTTCACAAGATGAGCCTTCTATAGACTCTGATCTAGCTGTTGCTTGAGTAAGTTGATCAGCTGAGGCTGCTGCTAGTTCTTCTTTTCTTGACTCTACTTCTTCGATATTTCTATCACTTGCAAATGCTGCTTTTTTTTGTGGTATTAAGAAGTTTCTGGCATAGCCTGAATTTACTTCAACTACATCTCCTATTTCACCAAGTCTTTGAATTTTGTCTAATAGTATTATTTTCATGATGTTCTCTTATTGATGCATGTCAGTGTAAGGCAAGAGAGCCAAAAATCTAGCTATCTTAACGGATTTAGTAACTTTTCTTTGATTAGAGGCTGTAATACCAGTAACTCTTGCTGGCATTATTTTTCCAGTTTCAGTTATGAATTGTTTTAGTAGGTCAGTATTCTTATAATCGAATTTTTTTGGTAGATCAAATTTACTCATTACTTATCTCCTCTTTTTGTTCTTTCAGATGTGTCCTTTCTTTGGGATGTCTCATTAATATCTGATCTTTTGTTTTTAGATTCAACCATGAGCACTGACTCTTCCTCAGAATGACTAGTAACAACTAAAATAATATGGCGAATAATTGACTCGTTATATTTAATTTTTGTTTCAATTTCTAGCAGCTTACTTGGATCACCTTCAAGATTCATCAATAAATAGTGGCCTTTATTGTGGTTGTTAATTGAATAGGCAAGTTGACGTCTACCAATATCTTCAAGCTTAGTAACTTTAAAAGAATTTTCAGATAAAAGCTGATTGAATTCGGTTTTGAACTCGTCTACTTTAGATGACAGATTTGGATTTAATATCAGGACGGCTTCGTATTTTTTCATATTGTTCCCTTTGGGTTAAAGATTTAAGCTTTTATTAGCGTAAACCAAGGAAGGTGCATTCTAATGGAATTAATTTTTAGAATCAATACTCACTTTTAACTATTTTTAATAGCTTAGACCATAGAGTTTGATTGCTTTCTGCAACTAAATCTGAGGTTAATTGATTATGACCATGCTCCACAAGCCCAATAGAGGTTGAATATATTGGATTTTGTAAAACCCTTTCCATGCCAACAAAATTATTAGGTACTCCGAGCCTTACGCTGGTTTGAAAAATTGACTCTGCAAGCTCAACAACTCCCTCTATCTTGGAAGTACCTCCGGTGAAAACGACACCGGCCGGTATCTTGTCATCAAAACCATTTCTAGATATTTCTGCCTTAATTAATTCAAATAGTTCGACATAGCGCGGTTCAATTATTTCTGCAAGAGATCTTCTTGAGAGCTCTCTTGGTGGCCGCCCTCCAACGCCTGGGACTTCAATGCTTTCGTCATCGTTGGTAAATTCAGCAACAGAACAACCATGTTTTTGTTTTATTTCCTCTGCTTGTGGTGTGGGAGTTCTTAATGCTTGTGCAATATCGCTTGTGACTTGATCGCCAGCGATGGGGATGACTCCTGTATGAACAATTGAACCAGAATTGAATATCGCAATATCGGTAGTTCCACCTCCGATGTCAACTAAACACACACCAAGATCTTTTTCATCATCAGATAAAATGGAATATGAGCTAGCTAATTGCTCTAACACAAATCCGTCTACAGACAATCCACAGTTTTTAACACATTTTTCAATATTTCTTAATGCACTATTAGAGCAGGTTACAAGATGTACTCTCGCCTCTAGTCTTACTCCTGACATTCCTAGTGGCTCCTTAATACCATCTTGATCATCTATTACATATTCTTGAGGCAAAACATGCAACACTTCTTGATCTGAAGGGATTGAGACAGATGATGCAGACTCAATAACTTTTTCAATATCAAATGGTTTAACTTCTTTATCTTTAATCCCAACTATCCCTTGGGAATTAATGCTTTTTATATGACTACCTGCCACTCCAACATAAATTGATTTAATCTTATCTTCTTGAATTGATTGAGCTTGTTCAACAGCTTTTTTTATTGCATCAGTCGTAGCTTCTATATTAACAACTACTCCCTTTTTAAGACCACTCGATGGGTATGATCCAAGTGAGATAATTTCCAATTGGCCATTTTCATCTCTTGTGCCTACAATACATACAACCTTTGATGTTCCAATATCAAGCCCAACAACAATATTTGAATTTTTTGAATTACCCATTCTTTAATGCCACTCCATCTTTGTATCTTAAATCTATCATACTAGGTATTTTATTATTAATGCTCAAATAATCTAAGGTTTCTTTGAATAGTTTAAATTTTTTATCATTTAAGTTTTTACCAAGCCTTATATCGGTCTTGCCAATACTCAATGCCCAGCCAGATATGTGATTGTATTGAACAAGGTCTAGAGTGTTAAAATTTTTTATATTATTGGTATTTAGGAAGTTAATTATTTTTAAAACATTAGAAAGATCATCAATTTGCCCATTAACTCTCAGAATATTCTCATCACCAGATGAATGCTTGAATCTATTCAGGCTCTCATCAACATAAAAAATGTTATTTAAAATAAATAGGGGTTTTTTGGAGACAATATTAATTTCAATACTGTTTAAAAACGGTGATTTTCTAAGGGTGTAACCTTCTACCCAGTCTTGTTTGTCAATTAACAACGAGAATGAGGCCATTGAGTCTATAGTTTTAGCTTCATCTATGAATTCAAACTGTGATTTAAATTTAGGCTTATCTTCAAAAGAAATTTTAATGTCAAAATTTGTAAAAGCATTGATGCTTAAAAATATTAAAAATAAAAGTCTATTTTTTTGCATTTATTATTTTTTTTACTAGCTGTAAGTAAGAAATATCTATTAATTTTGCTGCCTTAGGAACACAGCTATGTGATGTCATTCCTGGAGCTGAATTTATCTCAATTATAAAAAATTTTCCGTCTCTATTCTGCATAAAATCAATACGAGCCCAGCCAAAACAATCTAGCGCATTAAATGCATTTAGAGCCATTTTTTTTAATTCTTTTAACTCGATTTCATTTAGATTAGCTTCAACAAGAGATGTATTATTTGAAATATATTTTGCATCATAGTCGTAAAATTTATTAGTTGTAATAATTTCTATTGGGGGCAAGCACTGCCCATCAAGAACTGAAACTGTAATTTCTTTTCCTACAATTAAGGTTTCAAATATAAATTCTCTATTCGCATTTGTGCATTTTGCTATAGCTTCTTCAAAATTAGATAAATTTGATATCTTGAAGATATCTATGCTTGAGCCCTCCTCTGAAGGCTTTACAAAAAACTCCTCGCCAACTTGAGAAACTACATTATGGTATAGGTTTTCTAAACCATCTTCTAAAAATGCTTCGTGCAAATTATTTACAGCCATCCATTCTGGAGTTGCAATTTGTTTTGTAGATAAGATCTCTTTGCAAAGTCTTTTATTCCATGTCTTAGAACAAGCGTTTTGACCTGATCCAGTAAATTTTATATTTTTTTTAACAAGAAACTTTTGGAGTTCTCCGCCCTCTCCCTCGTGCCCATGAAGAGCAATAAAAGCAATATCATAAATATCTAAATTAGGAAGCTTTTGCAATGAAGTAAAGTCTACTAAGACTGCTTGAATTCCAGCTACTTCTAAACTATTTTTAACAGCTCTTCCGCTAATAAGGGAGATTTCTCTCTCAGCCGAGCTTCCTCCACAAATAACAACAACCTTTGTTATATTGCCCATTTTTCTCTTATTGATTCACACACATTGGAAACACTGCCTGCTCCTTGTGTAACAAAAATATCAAAATTATTTGAATTTGATTCAATATAGTTATTAATTTTGTCATGTGAGTTAATGTAATGGCAATTAAGATGCCCTATTTGTTTTAATGAGTGAACTAAAGATTTTGAATTAATGCCTTTTATTGGTTTTTCACTTGCAGCATATATGTCTAAAATAATTAAGGCTTTTGTCTTAATTAATACATTGATAAACTCGTCGAAAAGCTGAGCAGTTCTCGAGAAACGATGTGGCTGAAAAATTATACATACTTTTTTTGAAGGAAATTCTTGCTTGATTGCGTTAATATTTGATAAAACCTCTAATGGGTGATGTCCATAATCATCTATTAACAACTTGCTTTTACCGTTGATAAGAAGATTATGTTTTTCATAACGCCTCCCAACGCCAGAAAATTCCTTTAAGCCCTTTTTAACTTTTGATATTGGCAACCCTTCTTCGATACTTACAAGTGCTGCAGCAGCAGCATTGTATACATTGTGTTTACCTGGGCATGGTATTTTAAAGAAATAGGTTTTATCTTTATCCTTGTGAAATAAGGAAAAAGATTGAAAGCCATTTTTATATGAAGTCTCTTTAATTTGAAAGTCTGACGATTTTGTAAAACCAAATGTAATTTGTTTTCTAGATATTGACTTAGATATTTTTTTTATATTTTTATCATCATTATTTAAAACAATATATCCAAAAAATGGAACATTATCTAAAAAAGTTATGAACGCGTTTAAAAGGTTTTCGAAGTTATTGTCATAATGAACCAAGTGGTCATCGTCAATATTGGTAACTATTGCTGCATTAGGGTGAAGGTGTATAAAAGACCCGTCGCTTTCATCCGCCTCAGCCATTAAATAAGTCCCACTACCTAAATCAGAGTTGTTCTCAGTACTTAAAACCTTTCCTCCAATAACATATGTAGGGCTAAGATCGGCCTCGCTAAATATTTTAGCAAGCATGCTGGTGGTTGTTGTTTTACCATGACTCCCTGCTATTGCAATACTGTCATACCCCCTCATTATACTACCCAGCATTTCTGCTCTTGGTATGGTTGTAATCCCAAGCTCTTTTGCTTTTAGCACTTCTGAATTTGATTTGTGAATTGCTGAGGATAGTACTAATAAATCTACGTCTTTTAAATTAGACTTGCTGTGACCCTGGTAAACTTTTGCACCTTCATTTCTTAGCTTATTTAAATCTGCTGAAATTGTTATATCTGATCCAGAAATCTTATACCCTTTTTGCAATAATACTCTTGCAATGCCAATCATTCCAGCACCACCAATACCAACAAAATGGATTTTTTTTATTTTTTTAAATGCGTTCATATATTTTCAATAATAGCATTTGCTATTTGATTGCTAGCATGGAAATGTTTCTGATCTCCTTGTTTTTGCCACTCTTTGTATAGCTTTTCTTCATTAATTTTATTAATAAGATTCTTTAGATCCTCTACCCCATTTTTTTCTTGATGAATTATACCCAGGTTACTATTCACTATATGTTCTGCATTGAATAGCTGGTGGTTATCTATGGCACTTGGTAGAGGTATCATCAAGGCTCCCTTAGACATTGAAGAAACTTCAGAAATTGTAAGTGCTCCTGATCTACATACTACATAATCACACCAATCTACTTGCTCACTGGGGTCATCAAAAAACTCCTTAACTACACTATTAATGTTGGATTTTTCATACAATTGATTAACTCCATGTTTTTTTCCAATCCCACATTGATGCCTAATCTCAACTTCAAATTTATTGTTGCGAAAACAAGTTGGTAAGATTGTATTTAAATATTGAGAACCTTGGCTACCTCCTGTTATATAAATTTTTATAATATTGTTTTGGGCAACATAGGTTTTATTTTTTGTAAAACTATCCCTTACTGGATTTCCATAAACCTTGCTATTTTTTTGAGGTTTAATTAAAGGGAAGCCTAGGAAATTAATTACAGCAAATTTTGAAAGCAGCTTATTTGCTGACCCCATTACTGAATTTTGTTCCTGAGTGAACACTTTCACACCAGATATTAGTGATGCAATACCAATTGGTACAGTTATAAATCCACCAAAACCAACCATGGCTTTGATCTGATTTTTATTAATAAATTTCCATATTGTAAATATTTTAGAAATTATATTTATAGATGAAAAGATTTTATTAAATAAAGATTTACCTCTTACGCCATCTATGTTTATTTCTTTATATTCAAAATCTAAGCCTTTAAGTGCATTTTTTTCAATTTGTGAACCATTGCCAATAAAAAAAACTTTGTTACCTTTTGATAAAAGTTTCTTTCCAACCTCAATGGCTGGGTAGACATGTCCGCCTGTTTTAGCAGCCGCAATAATGATATTCATTAGACTATACTAATTTATTTTCATTATTTATTCTAAGAACAATTGCTACTAAAGACATCATTATGATTATGCTTGTTCCCCCATAGCTAATAAAAGGAAGTGTAAGGCCCTTAGTGGGTAGCAATCCTATATTAACAGCAATATTAAATAAGGACTGAGAAGCAAAAAGTATCATTGTTCCAAAACAAACTAAGCCCTGAAACACTCTTCCAAAATTAATGCAATCTATAGCAACTTTGAGAATTCCAAAAAAAAGAACCATATATGCAGTGATTAAAATTATTCCACCTATCACCCCAAGCTCTTCTACTAAAATAGCAAATATAAAATCAGTGTGAGCCTCTGGTAAAAAAAAGTTTTTTTGAAAACTATTGCCGAGCCCTAGCCCAGTCCAGCCACCTTGACCAATACTTATCAAGGAATTTGCTAGCTGATAGCCACTTCCAAATACTACCTCCGAGTCAAATGGATCTCTAAAAGCCATAACTCTTGCAATACGCATGGGTGAGGTCGAAATGGCGGCAGCGCCTAATAACAACATAAGCAAAGAAAGAAGAGAGAACTGAAAAAATGATATGCCTGCATAAAATAAAATAGCAACAACAACAAGGCAAATTATTGCAGTAGACCCTAGGTCGGGCTGAGACATAATCAGTAAAGATACTACTGAAAGAAGCGTTAATGGCTTTAAAAAATTTCTAAATGAATAGAGTTCAGATGCTCTACGAAAACAATAACCTGAAATATAAATTATAAGACTAAATTTACAAATTTCAGATGGTTGTATTCCAATAGAACCAAGCCTTATCCATCTTATACTTCCATTAACCGAAGACCCTACATTGGGAACAAAAAGTGCAATAAGTAATAAAATACTGATTAAGACTAACAGCCAATCTATTTTTAAAAGAAAGTTTGATGGGATTATTAGAAATACAGACATTGATACCAAACCAACTGAGACGAATAAAAGTTGACGAGAAATATAATAAAAAGGATTTAAGGTTTGCTCTTCTGCAATATAAATACTAGCAGAAGAGATCATAATTAGCCCAAGTAAAACAAGAAATATAAATGGGAATATTATTAAGTAGTTGTTTTTATCTATACTGCTCATAATTTTTTTTCTTTGAGCAAGTAATTAAAGTGGCTGCCTCTATCTTCAAAATTATTATAATCTAGCCCACTTGGAAAGCCAGGAGAAAAGAGTATGCCGGCATCTTTTATGGAGCTTAAATAATTTATTACGCCCTCTAGATTAGAGAAAACTTTTATATTTTTATGAAAAATGCATTTCAATAATTCATCGGAATGCTTTCCAAAAATAATAACTTGTGATGGCTTAGAGATATGTATTTCAGGATAGTTCTCTTTTTTTGGGTCGCCGCAAACAATTAAAATAAAATCACTGCCATTAAAATCAGAGTCTGCTTTATTGAGCGCATATCTCAATGAGCTGGTATTAGTTGATTTTGAATCATTGATAATATTTTTAGAAACATATTCACGTCTATACGGTAGATTTTCTAAACTAAAATTTTTACTTTGAACTCCTGTTATCCACTTAGAGAGGGAGTATGGATCAGTCTCCTCGCTAAATTCCTTTGCAGTTTTTATTTTTTGCTTTGAATTAAAATAATTGGTGAAAGACCCATGATAATCGAGATGATCTGGTTCAATATTAAGAAGAATGCCATAGTCAAGTTTATTTACTTTCATTTTATCAAGCTGGAAGCTTGAAAGTTCTATTATTGAGTATTTTGCACCATTATTTAAATAATCAAGAACTGGTTCGCCAATATTTCCGACAAGATTTACCTCAAATCTTTCTTTCAAAATTTGTGATAAATGAAAGCAGGTTGTGCTTTTTCCATTCGTTCCTGTAATGCCTATTTTTATTGACCTGTCTTCATTAAAAAATATATCTATATCTGTGATAACTTCTGTATGGATTTGAATATCATCGAATATTTTTTTTGAGATCCCTGGACTGCAAAAGACTTGATCATAATCTTGAATATTGTATTCAAAATTATATTTTTTAATATTTGCATCATATATATCAAAACTAATATTCTTTTTTTCTAGGTAGCGCTTAAAAGATGCCCCTGTTTTGCCAAAACCATAAATCAAGGCTTTCATTGGCTATAACTACCTTAGTTTTAGTGTTGCTAAAGCAATTAGGATTAAAACTAAAGTGATAATCCAGAATCTAACAATTATCTTTGGTTCAGGCCAACCTTTAAGCTCAAAATGATGGTGAATTGGTGCCATTAGAAACACCCTTTTTCCTCTTATTTTATAGGATAAAACCTGGATAGCTACACTCAAAGTTTCAATTACAAATACTCCAGCCATGATTGCGAATACAAGCTCATGTCTTAACAAAACAGCCATCACTCCCAATATTGCACCAAGTGTTAGAGATCCTACATCGCCCATAAATATTTGAGCGGGATAAGTGTTGTACCATAAAAAACCAATGCCTGAACCTATCAAGGCACCACAAAAAACTACCAGCTCACCAGATAATTCTAAATGAGGTAAATAAAGATAATCAGCAATAATTTGATTTCCCATACCATATGCTATTAACCCCAAGGCACCAGCAATTAATACCGATGGAAGAATAGCCAAACCATCCAACCCATCTGTGAGATTTACAGCATTAGAAGATCCTATAAGAACAAAGCTACCTATAAAGATAAAAACTACTGCACTCATTGGAATTATATAGTCCTTGAAGAAAGGAACAATGAATGAGATCTCTGCTGAATTTTGATGAGAACTATATAGATATGAAAGTATTGCAAAAGAAAAAATAAACTGCATGACAATTTTTTGTTTGGATGATAAGCCATCTGAGCTTTTATTTTTTATCTTTAAATAATCATCAAGAAAGCCAATCAGTGCAAATAAAAGTGTAGTAATAATAACTACCCAGATATACCTATTACTTAAATCTGCCCATAAAAGAGTGGATATCAAAAGAGATGATATTATTAATATGCCGCCCATGGTTGGGGTCCCTGTTTTTTTATAATGGGACTTAGGACCCTCTTTT
>ENA-OWNS01001103-OWNS01001103.1-marine-metagenome-genome-assembly--contig:-NODE-1103-length-11262-cov-4.724184_pt1 | contig 11262 bp, 10 predicted proteins | sample MGYA00238137_ERZ651772 | MGnify/ENA primary metagenome ERZ651772 (study PRJEB26903, sample SAMN06264699) | marine metagenome | isolation source: Columbia River Estuary | place: USA:Columbia River... | reverse complement strand
AGAAAACATTATTATAAATGAATCATACAGAAAAACAAGGAGGAAAAAGAAATAATAAAACAAAAAAAATGAAAAGAATGAATTGTCATCCAGGAGTGAAACTCCAAAAAGTAGTATTAGAAAAACGATAAATGATCTCCGCACGTCGTGAAAAAATGAGTTGTAAAAAATAGACCTTATGTTTTGTTAAAGTAAAACGATAGATAACAAAAATAAGTATTTTAAACAGAATTTGTAGCTATCTCAGGACAAAATATAGAATTAATCCCCTGAGATAAACTCACAGTTTGAACTGTACAATATAACCATCATTAATAAAAAATTGATGGTTATATTAGAAATTTCTGGTAGTTATTCATTGACAAAAGTGAAATATTATCTTGAATACAGTTTTCTCAAATTTTCTTACGCTGAATTATTTTAGAAAAAATATTTACTTTTACACAAAACGAGTATACCATGAATGATCACCCAAAGTGGAATTTCCAAGAATTTTCAGCATTCCTTATGCTTTATGCAGCATCAGCAGACCTCAAGGTTACCTCAGATGAAAAGGAGGCAATTTTGCAAAAAGTGAATGAAGAATCTTATGAAAAGATTTGGAAGGTATACCACTCTATTTCAGACATCAATAAAATTAATCTAATCATATCTTATAAAGGTTTGTACTTTCCAACTTCTGATAGAACTAATGAGTTATTAGATTTAATGAAAAAAGAGTTTATGGCAGATGGTGAGTTTAGTTTGCTAGAAAAAAATCTGATGCGAATTTTAAAAAAATTAATCTAGCTAAAATTTTCAATTGAAAAAAACCGGGAATAAAAAAATCCCTACCTGCATTCTCAAGACTGAAGGAAGGGAATTTTTATTCCTATAATTGAAAATTAAATAAGAAATTGACCACAATCTATGAAGGATAAAAAACAACCAAAAACCCATATAACTATTTCTAATAAAACTGGAAGATCTATTAATTCAATAGTCCGGATAAGCAATTTAAAGGAATTCTACATTCAATCATTTCCTTTTTTAAAATCTTTTGCCGAATTATTAAATGACCTACCATGGGAAAAAAGCGCTACTGAGGAAAATACGTTGAGAAAACATGAATCCATTATTTTTGAAACTTGCTTAAAAGGTCTTCGGCTTTCTCTGTCCAAAAAGAAGGAAAATAACTTACCAAATGATTATTTTTTCAAAAAAGAATTTATTGCTAAACCAATTCATCATCTTTTAGGATCTATATTTTTTCAATATTATAAATTTATCCAAAATGAATTACCTAAAAATTTTGCAAAAATTAAAATCCATTTTATCAGAGAAAAAGTCCTAAAAGGGTTGATAAAAAATATTGTATCAGAAGTTCCTATTTATGAACGATCCATAATCATTTTAAATCAGGAGAACATATCTGGAGGAGAATCTCAAATTTTAGAAAAAAAAGATGATGGTTCTTTTGAGATTATTTTTCAACAAAAATTAAATGCTGGAGATTTTGTTTTTTTGAAGACAAAGAATGGAAATCTTCAAAATATTTATCATCAACTGACTCCTATAAAACTAGAAAATGAAACAAAAAAGACTGGCTGGTTGGATTTCATGAGATTTGAAATTATTGAATAAAAGTCATTTTCTCTCTTTCCTTTTTTATTTCCAATATCCCTTTACTATATATTTTACACCACTGAGTTTTCATAAAACCATTTGACGTAATTCAGGCAGATCAAAATTATTAACACTTCGTTTTTCTAAAGTAAACAATTTAAATATTGACATAATCACAATTAAACAACTTTCCTCTTTTGATTTATCAAATACAAACATGCAAACTATGTAGATATGAGAAAAAATAGAGGTTTCCTGTAAGAAGAATTATCAAACTACTTGTTCTTTTATATCCAAAAAAATAAATCCAAGTCTCAATTAACCCATTTCGGCAACTCTAATCATCGTATCTTCCACTTGCTGAACCAACTCTATATATCGCGGATCTCGCTTAGTTGAACGATCTCTTTTCAATGGCAAATCAACATGAATATGTTCCACAAATCGAGAAGGTGCCGATTTCATAATATAAATATCATCGGCCAAATAAACCGCCTCAGGAATATCGTGGGTCACAAAAACGATCGTCGGATGATATTCATTCCAAATATCCAACAATAAATCTTGCATCTGCAACCGAGTACTTACATCTAGAGCACCAAATGGTTCGTCCATCAGAAGTATATCAGAATTAGCTAATAAACTTCGCGCAATCGCAACTCTTTGTAACTGTCCTCCTGATAAAGTTGGATACTGTGCATATTTATGTTCATGACCTGCGAGTCCTACTTTAGTAATAAGTTCCATCGCTTTCGAATCTCGCTCTGCTTTAGATACTCCTTTGTATTTTAATGCCAAACCAACATTATCCAAAACTGATAACCAAGGCAAGGAAGAGTATTGTTGAAAAACCATACTTACTCGATTATCCTTACCAATATTTTTATCCTTGAGTAGTAACTTTCCTTCGGTAGGTTGTTGCAGTCCAGCGACATACCTTAGCAAAGTTGATTTTCCGCAGCCAGACATTCCTAAGATTACGATGAATTGACCTTGGGCAGGCTTGTCTTCTACTAAAAAATCTAAGTCTTTGATAATGAAGCTCTCTCCTCCATCATAACTTTGGCCAATGCCTCGCATTTCGATAATGTTATCCAGTTCTGTATCTTGAAAATTAGGCATTTTTATTTTTTTAATTAATTGACGATGTTTTTAAGTCTTCATTAGTTTTGAAATAACTTTGTTCCATCCAAGTTATTTCAAAACTAATGAATGTTGCAATATTTGACTGAGTCCATTTTCGAATCTTTCAGTATTATAATTACTAACTTATTTGCCATATTTAATTCTTCTATTTGAATAATTGAATTGTTCTTCAACCAATCATTCAAGAGTATTCTCCAAATTTCTAATTGAATTTTTATTTACAAAAAAAGAAAATATTCTAATACCAAAGGACAATCTAAAATTAAAATTAAAGCATTCGTTTCCCCTTTAATTTCAGGTCTATATTTTTTTAACATCATCCCAACTATTCGTTAGACTATAGTATTCTGAGCAATTTTAAACTCACCATAAAAGACAAATAAAACTCCTCCAATCAAAATAACCGGCAACAATGAACCCATAACCCAACCAGCACTTGGCAAAATCACTTGCAACAACAACGCAAATAAAACTCCACCTAAGACTAAAAGTATTCCTGATTGAGATTCTTTTAAGCCCTTTGGTTGGGTATTCATATATTTATGTGGGAAAATTCTTTTATCAATAAATTGGAAGATTCGGTCTTGTAAAAATCCAATGACTATGATTACAATTAAACCAGCAAATACTTTTTCGATTTGTCCTTGCCGAGCTTTGATATACATTAAAGACCCAATTCCCCCTTGCCTATTTAGTAATTCTGCAATAATAATATATGTCCAAGAAATAGCAGTCAATACTCGAATATCATCCATCAATCGAGACATGACAGAGGGAAAATAAACAGTCTTTACCGTTTGCCAATCTGTAGCCCCAAGAGTAAAAACAGTCTTCAAATAAACACTCGCTACTTCAAAAACCCTTTGTGAAACCACAGGCAACAAATAGACTAAAATACCAAAAGCCAAAAAAGCAATCTTCATTTGATCTTCAATTCCAAACCAAATAATAAACAAACCAGTTAAAGCCGTCAACGGTAAAAACCGCATAGCATCAACTTGTTTACTAAACAATCCTCTAAAAAGTGGAAACAATCCAATCAAAAATCCAAGAGGAACGGCTATAAAAATGGCCCAAAAATAACCTTGAATATTCAACCATAAGGATCTTCCAGTTTGCTGTATCAGTTCATCTTTTTGGATAAGTTCTGGAAACGATTTCACTACTTGAAATGGTGTAGGAAATAATGGATAGACTTTTTCAAACTCAGTTGCATTTGCAAAATTAATGGAATCAACTCTTGCAATTGAATCCAAATATAGTTGATGTATTGCTGGATCTTTTCCAATAGATGATTCTAATCTTGAATCAAAACCATCAATAACTGGACGGTTGATAGATAGCATTTCTGCAACTACCCACCAGACAATTATTAGGATTACAAATCCAGCTAAACCTAAAATTAGATTTTGAGAACGACTAAGATCACCGCGAAGTTTGAATAGTTCCATATTTTATTTTGTAAATTAACAAGGGGCGTTAGGGCTTGAAATCCTAACACCCCTTTATCGTTTTATCTTTATTCAGCGATTAACTCAAAATCAGTTCTTCTATTTTTGGCTCGCCCCTTACCAGTCTCATTAGATGCTACTGGCTTGTTAGATCCATTCCCTACAATAATAAATCTATTTTTAGGCATTCCATGCTCAGTAATTAAATAATCAGCTACGGCATTAGCGCGCTTCAGGGAAAGTGATTTATTTGCTGCAGCACTTCCAACATTATCAGTATTCCCCTCTATCCGAATTCTAGAATTAAAGACCTTTGCAATGTCTACAAATTCTTTATCAATAATATATTTTGCATTATCATCTAATCGATACTCGGCTGTTCGGAATGAAATTCTAACTGCTTTGGTTGCTAAGGCGGTTTTAGTTTTATCTGCTTCTGTTGCTTTCGTATAACTCTTTGATTTTTCAGGAAAGTCTGCTGGAGATGTTAAAGTAGTCGAACTAACTAGAGATGGATAAGCTACTTGTCTCCAAGCTGGAACTCGACCTTCGATATATTTCAAATCAGAATATTTATCTGTCATATTTCGATACAAATCATCTCCTGCAACACCCTTATAATCACTATTTAATCTGAAGAAATTTTTGTTATCGCCATGAGTTGCCAATCGAACATTTCCAATCATTTCATCAGCTTCTTCAGGTGTCAATGGAGTTCCTCTCTCTGTAAATTCTTCAGATAAAATAGCTGCTGCTTTTTTCCTTGAAGATGTATTTGAGTTAATTTCAGCAGCACCTTTCATCCAACCTTCGTACAATTGACGAACTCTTTCTTTATTATTATCAACAAAAGCTCTTTTAGCAAAAAACACATCAGCAATAATATATGCTGCAGATTTTGAACTTTCCAAGACTCTACTTCCTGGAACAGCTTTCAAACTTAAAATATCATCTGGACTCCAAACTACAGCTGCATCACATCGTCCACTTTTGAAAACTTCAGCAGCATCAATTGCACTTGGTTGCCCTAATATCTCTACATCATTGACAGATAATCCTCCTGCTTCCATTAACCAAATCAAAAAAGAATGTGACGGTGTCATTTCTGCTACTGCAATTTTTTTTCCTTTTAAATCAGCTACACTCGTAATTCCACGTCGAGCCACTATAGCATCACCACCTCTAGACCAATCTGCCTGAAAAACGACTACTGGATCAAAATCAGACAGCCCACTAACTTCTGTTGGGAAGGCATCTATTGTTGCCCAAAGTAAATCTACATCTCCAGATTTAAATGCGTTTCTAGATGCATCAAAATCATCCAACACCTTAAATTCTACTTGAAATCCATAATCTTTATAAAATCGAGAATTCTTATTTGCTTCAAATCCTTCGTTAAAATATTGTCCACCTGCGTACCCTCCCCAAGTTACTACACCAATTTTAATTATATCTTTTGATGTATTAGACCCTGAAGTAGAACTGGTTGAGCTTGATGAGTTATTTCCAGAGTTATTTGCTTGCTCTGTATTTTCTTGTCCAAGATCCCCCAAGTACCCATTATCTCTTAAGTAAGTAATTCCAAAAAATAGGATTGAGACTATGACTAGCACAATTAATATCTTTGAAAATGTAGTTAGTTTCCTTGCCATGTTTTTTAATTATTTCGTTATTATTGTTAATAAAATTTGTTCGGTTAGATCTTCGGAAAAATAGTACTAATCAAAGAGTGAATCATATTGGTTTTGATGACCTGATTCTCTCATAGGTTTTGCTACAGGTTCATTTAAGTCTAGTACATCATCATCGCTATTTGCTTGGTTAACGAGAATAATTTTTTCCTCTCCTAAAATTTTAGAAATACCTTCTTTCTCCCATTTCTCTAACATCTTTAATCCTTCCTCTTCAAATACACCATTCTGTAAATCTACAGAGTCCATAAAGTTGGAAGACATTTCCATAAATCTCTCCATCTCCCCTACCTTATTACTTACATCATCAGCTACTGCCTCCATCGCCATATCAAACATTGCACGCTTATCAGGATTCCCAGAAATCACACTTGCGGCAGATTTCATTGCAGAGGCGCTTGCTTTGATTGCCTTGTACTCTTGCTCTTTGACCATCACTTGATCCTTCACATCTTCCAAAAGAATCTCAGAGTTTTCGTACATTTTGGTTAATACCCTATACAAGACCTCCATTTTTTTATACAAATCTTCTAGCCGCATATTTGATTCTTTTAATCGTCCCGCTTTTCGAGATTTAAGAATCATGATATTTTTTTTGTTAACTTCTTTTGCTTTACTCGCTTGAGTCAAATTACTTTTAATCTCTTTTTGGTTATTGATAATCAACTCTTTAAGTTTATGCATCTGGCCTTTAAGCTTTCCAATTTGCTTATTCATTTTTCCTAAGTTGTCTCCTAAATCATCCGTATAAGATTTCAAAATCCCAATTGGATCAATCTGAACAAACATTCCAGTTATTGACCGCATCACACTTTTATACATGTACCAAACAAGATTTCGCATTTTAGGATCAAGTATCATGTAAATTACAGCACCTAAAACAGCGAGTGTCGCAACTAAAGTAACTGTATTGGCGAACAGTCCAGCGATAATATCTGCATTCGTTGCAATAAAATATCCTAGCCCTCCAAGTATCGCAGTCAAAAAAACTGCCCCAGTCACCCCTTCAGGTCTTTTCCAAAATGATTTTGGTTTAAAATCTTGCATTTCCATTTTTAATATTTTGATTTATTTATTTTATTTTTTAGATAGATATAAATAATAGTCGCCTATTATTCATTAAACATTACTTCAAATATTTTTTCATGTTTTCTATATCTCTTTTAATCTGAGAAAGTACAAGGGTATAAGATGCTACAAAATTATTTTTAGTAGCTTCTACTTTTACTGTTGCAGCAGAAATACTTTTTTTCATTTGTTCACTTTTTGTTTGATGCTGTGAAATTTCTTTTTTGAGTTGCTCGATTTGCTTAGATTTTTCTTTAACCAAATTGTCATGCTGTTGAATCAATTGAGCCTTATCACCAATCTGCTTGTCTTTTTGATTGGCCAAAGCTTGGGCAAATTTTGATTCCTCTTTCTTTAATACATCAATGTAAAAATGAGCGGTCTTAATTAATTTAGCTGGAGTCGCTCCCATCGTGGAGGCAGCTGCAAAAGCAGATTGATAACGTGTTTTTTCATCCATTGGCATTTTTGCCAAATTGTGCAAACTATTTTTATATTCTAAATAATCAAATCCATCTAAATTATTCGCATCCATAGCCTGTAACAAAATATTGGTAAATTTTGGACTTGACTTTCCTGAAGGAACTGGTGGACTAGAAGTTAGTCCTAGAGTTGAAGTGGATTTTGTTTTTTTTTCAGGAACAATGCTTGAATCATTTGAACTATTACCAGACACCTTGTCTTTAAATTCTTCATCATCTACGATAAACCACTTTTTAAGATTTTTTAACATAAAAATACTTTAGTCAGAGTAAATATTTAGAAACTAATGTTGCAAAAAATATAAACAGTATAATCTACTTTTGTTCAGAAGAAATAAACCCCTTTCGATTAACCCGCCTAGATTTTATACAAATATCGGTAAAATAACAAAAAATAGAGTATTTCTATAATGTTTAATAGTCTCTAAATTTTTCATCTTATGGTTATTAAAATTCTCTTATTTTGCCGTTTTGAAAACATGCATTAAGAAAGCATCGGAATCAAGCATTTTTTTATAAATTTGGTCTCTCTAACAGATGTACATTTATCAACCACAAGGCAATAAAAGAAATAGTTAGAAATAAAATTTTTTAGACCAAGTGGGAAATTCAATTAAATAAAATGAACGAGAAAATTATCTACGGAATTCAACAAATTGGAGTTGGTGTAAATGATGCCGAAAAACTTTTCAAATGGTATGCAACAAAATTAGGTGCTGATATCAAAGTTTTTGACGACAACAATACCGCAACTCACATGGCGAAATACATGGGAGGGAAACCACATGACAAAAGAGCAATTCTTGCTCTAAATCTACAAGGTGGAAGTGGTTATGAAATTTGGCAATTTGAAGATCGAGAACCTCAAGCTCCGGCTTCACCGATCCAACTTGGCGATACCGGAATTTTCTCCATAAAAGTTAAAACACGAAATGTTCAAGAAGCATTTTCTAATTTAAAAGTAAAAGGAGTTGAACCAATCTCTAAAATTGTTACCGCCCCAGATGGTATCCAATCTTTTTTTATAAAAGATCCTTGTGATAATATTATTCAAATCAAAAGTTTCGACAACTGGTTTGCACAAAAGAAAAACATGGGAGGATTTTTTGGTTGTACGATTGGCGTTTCTGATATTGAAGCAGCAAAAAAACTTTATTCTGATGTCTTGGGATATGATGAAATCATTTATGACAAAACTGGAAGATTTGATGACTTTTCAGACTTGCCAAGTGGAGATGAAACTTTTCGGAGGGTATTGTTAAGTAAAAAGGCAAAGAGTGGAGGTTTTTCAAACTTATTTGGAACAAGTCAAATAGAATTGGTACAATCCATTTCAAGAACGCCGAACAAAATTTTTGCTAATCGATATTGGGGGGATATTGGATTTATTCATTTATGCTTTGATGTTCGGAATATTGGAGCAGTTGTAAAAGATTGCAAAGCAGCTGGTTTTCCTTTTCAAGTTTTGGTCGATGATGAATTTGACATGGGTGATGCAAATGGAAATTGGGGCTACCTTGAAGATCCAGATGGTACATTAATAGAATTTGTTGAAACTTTAAAAGTCCCTCTCATTAAAAAAATTGGATGGACAATCAATATGAAAAAAAGAAATCCAACAAAGCCGTTACCAGATTGGTTAATCAAAGCGATGTCCTTTAATCGAGTGAAATTTTAAAAGACGATAGACATAGAGTGTTTTAGGATTTATAACACCTGTTAAAATCATAAAATGACCTTAATATTGCGTATATAATGTTTACACAATTCCATAATCCAAAAAGTCTTCACGGCGAGCTCTTAGATTTCTACCTAGCCAATGGCTGGTTTCGATCCGGCCAATACATTTATACAACCAAGGTTTTGAATTTTGATGGTAAACTATACTCTCCTATTCGGATTCGATTACCACTCGAAAACTACGAATTCCGAAAAAGTCTTCGAAAAATTTGGAAAAAAAATCAACAATTTGAAACTATCTTTAGACAAGCATTCATCAGTAGAGAGAAAGAAGAATTATATCAAAAACATAAATTACGCTTTGATGGATATGTCTCTCAAACAATCAAAGATGCTCTGCAAGATGGTGGAGAAACGACGATTTATAATACTTACGAAGTAGCAGTTTACGATGCAGACAAATTAATCGCAGTTAGTTTTTTTGACCTTGGAGAAAACAGTATGGCAAGTATTATTGGTCTTTTTGACCCTGAATATTCAAATTATAGCCTAGGATTTTATACCATGCTTGCTGAAATTGATTTTGGAAAAAAAAATGGCTTTAAATATTACTATCCTGGCTATGTAATTCCGAATTACCCGAAATTTGATTACAAATTACGAATTGGAGAGGTTGATTTTTACAAAGCAAAAAATGACATTTGGCTAAATTTCAACCAAATAAAAAAAGCTGATCTCCCATCAGAGGTCATCGAGAATCAATTGATTAAAATGACCATGGTTTTAAAAATGCATGCCATTGACTATAAAATTTATTTTTATCCTCTCTTCGACAAAGGCTATATGAATCATATTGGAGAATTGGAAGAATTAGAAACACCACTTTTTATTCAATTACAAACTCCGATCAATGATCAAAAATTAGTTATCGACTTTGATTTACAAAAAAATTGTTTTAGGCTTACTCAATTTCATGGTTTTTTAAAACCAATTGAAAATTTTTATGACTCCTCTACTCATCAAAAATATCCCACTTTTAAAACTTTGTTAATTCGTCAATTCAAATTTAAAGTAAGTGAAAAGCCTGAGGAGATTGCGATGACTATTCTAAAGATGATGCAAATGAATAGTTAATATTTATTTCTAAAAAATATTGAACTAGTAAACCATAGAATCATATATTATCTAATGATTTAAATATTGACTAGGCTGGAATCATTCTCTAACTGTTATTTTTCTTACATATTTAATTTCAATTTCCTAAAAGTTAATGCAGGTTGAAATCCTCCTATTTTTAAATTCTCTTTTGGAGAATCCTCATTTACTTTATTTGATGGAATTGTAAAACAAAATACATTCCCCTGCCCAGAGCTATTTGATTCTATCCAAATTTTTCCTTTGTGATTGGAAATTATTTTTTTACACACAGCCAATTTCACTCCGGCTTCGTTTACTTTATCAGCTTCTTTTACTTTTCCAAAAATATCAAAAATAGATTCACGATATGCCTTTGAAATTCCAATCCCATTGTCTTTCACCATAAACAAATAGTGATTGGCCATTTCTTCAACATCTAATTCTATCAAAAGATTGCTTTCTCCTTTGAATTTTAGAGAATTCTCAAATATATTTTTAAGTAACTGTTTAAATTGAATTAAGTCAACTATTATTTCTGGAAGTTGACCACTTACAATTTTTGCATTGGAGGATTTTAGTTCAGTAACCAAAAGTTGTTTAACTTCATTCACTACCTTTTCTATACTTACCAATCGAGGATTAAAATTTTCTAAGCTTACATTTGAAAATGATAAAATATCATTCATCATTCTAGTCATTCGATTTGCACCATCAACGGTATATTGTAAAAATTCTCTACCTTCCTTATCTATCTTTTTTGAATACCGATGTTGAACCAATTGAGAATAACTAGAAATAGTTCGTAATGGTTCTTGCAAGTCATAAAAAGACATCAGGTCTGTAATTTCCTCATATTCATTGCTTTTGATATTGTTTTTTTGAATAGATTGTTCGAGACTTTTTTGATACTGTTGTTGTGCTAATGCTTGCTCATGTTCTGATGTAATATCCCTCAAATTCATAACAACATATTCTAATTCGTTAGAAGCATCGACAATAACA
>ENA-OWNS01001099-OWNS01001099.1-marine-metagenome-genome-assembly--contig:-NODE-1099-length-11300-cov-3.973804_pt1 | contig 11300 bp, 4 predicted proteins | sample MGYA00238137_ERZ651772 | MGnify/ENA primary metagenome ERZ651772 (study PRJEB26903, sample SAMN06264699) | marine metagenome | isolation source: Columbia River Estuary | place: USA:Columbia River Estuary... | reverse complement strand
AATCTTCTCCAAACAACTCATCGTCATGCTGGATGTCGTACGCACTAGCCATGGCATTGTATTCGCTATTATCTAGCCATCAGAAAACCTCCCATGTCCCATCAACACATTATTTTCATGGGACAATTTAGGTGATATATGGGACAATTTAGTCCATAACTTGCCCCATCTACGTACTTTTTAATTCCATACATGGAATTTTTTTTGTTCACATATCAAATTATTTGTGTTCCATATCAAATTAAATTTTCCATTTATCAAATTTTTTAATTTCATTCATAGGACAATTTAATCCATAAATTACCCTATTTACAGACTTTAAAATATGATATCAAATTATTTTGTCCTATATCAAAATAAATATTCCAGTTATCATATTTTTATATTTCTACCCATGGGACAATTTAGTCCCAGATTGCTCGATTTACGGACTTTTAAATTTCATACATTTGTTTTTTTTTGTTTACAATCAAATTATTTTTGTCCAATATCAAATTAAATTTTCCATTGATCACATCCATTCAGTCCATAACTTGCCCCACTAACATACATTCTAATTTCATAACAAAATATTCTATTCCATATCAAAATAAATATTCCATTTATCAAATTTTTATATTTTTATTCATGGGGCAATTTAGTCCCATATATAAAATAATTTTTGTTCTATATCAAATTTAATTTTCCATTGATCACATCCATTCAGTCCATAACTTGCCCCATTAACACACATTCTAATTTCATAACAAAATATTCTATCCCATATCAAAACCAAATATTCCATTTATCAAATTTTTATATTTTCATTCATGGGGCAATTTAGTCCATAAGCTTTGTCCCATTTAGGGACTTTCATATTTCATATCGTATTATAAATGTCATTTATACGGATTATTTATTTTCTATCAACAAAAGTTTATCATATCATGCATGGGACAATTATGGTCATATGTTGTCCCATTAAGAACTGACATTACTGCATCACATTTATTTAAGGTCTTAATTTACATATACCCTCTCTTTAAATACATGGCTCTGTATTTGATCATTGTATATAAATCCTCTCATTGCTTTTTGTTTACACCTGCGTGAAATCCATCATCTCTACCTCCTCGTCATCCTGTTCGACGTCATCATCAGCCTCCATGGCTGCTTGAGTACGCACACTAATACTTGAATGATTGTTTCTTTCATACTCCCTCCAATGCTCTTGAAGTGTCTCCCAAAATATCTCATCACTTCTCCACGATTTCACCATCGCTACCAAAAGACCATAGTACTCCCTTCCTTCCTTAGTCCATCCATCAGAGAACTCTCTCAACTTAGTACCTCTCTTGGCGTGGTACAACTGCGTTGCAGTCCTTGGGTTATCTTTCCCCCTGTGTTGCATGATCTCGTCCCAAACATTCACCGTATTTTCGTACACTAGGAACGTGTACGCAATGTCGTACACGGTCAGGTAATCCAACAAGGTGTCGCCGGGTTTTGCCTTGGTGTACTTGTACAGTTCACGTGTACCAATATTATGAACGGCATATTCGTCGAAGAAGCGCAACAATTCCTCACAGTTTCTGTACGTGGTGGATTTGGTATCGATTATGTTGGTCCTAAACTGGGGGAAGAGTTTTGTGTCTTCAATCTTCAATGTAGTCCCTGCCTCATAGTCAACTAAGAATTAATGTTGAACAGAATCAATAACAAAATGAATAAACTTTGCGACATGCCATACAACACATACGGAAACATTGCACACACATACCTTTGTACCGCTTCAAAAGGTTCATCTTGAAATTTGCCCTGGTAGCACAAAGCTTGTCGTTGGCGAAGGCGACAATCAAGTTGTTCCAGTATATTTCTGGCTGCATACCATTCGGCACCGTCACCTTTGATAGCATTTGCGCACAGGTGCTCATTGGTTCCGTTCGATATTTGTTCCACCCCCTCGGCATCATTTTGAAATACCGCCATACCTGAACATTGATGTAATTATACAATTCCTTAATGTTAAGGTGATCAGTCGATCCCAAGCCCTCGCGACGCATCTTGCGTGTGACGGACTTTCCTTTACCGCCCCTTGGGACTATATACTCTTGAATCTGCTCTATTTGGCGCCTTAGGGCCGCATTATCCGCCAAAAGCGCCGCCGCATTGTGTTCACTGGCGACTGTCGACAAGATGGTCAAATTGGCTTCATTCGGAGTCACAACGTCGTCTCCACCAGTACTTACCCTTGCCAAATAAGGGACGGGACGCGCTTTTTTTGCGGAGACAGCTCGGGGTGTGACCGTTGAGCCTTTGGATGCTTGTTGTTTGTGCTTCTTCTTGGCTGGCTTCGTTTTTGCTTGTCCCTTCCTCTTGGACCGCCGCTTCATATTGTTATCGTCAGAGTCATATTCGTCCTCCGAGCTGCTGTACACCACGTCGCCTTTCCCTTTGATGTAGTGCTGGTATTCGTTGTCGGAACCATCGTCCTCGCGATTCTCCTCACCGTCGCTGTTGATGATGGGGTCATTATCTGCGGTGCGCTTGGATGCGGAAGATGTTCTCCCCTTTGTTGCGGGGTTCTTTCCCTTTCGTCCTGCCATGGTGTGTATGGAATTGATGGGTTGGAAGATGAGTTTGTAAAATTATCATCTTCCAACTGACAACCACCTCCGTTCGAATTTCATATGTGTGAGTGGTTCATAATGGTCCTATGTAGGGTGATACTGACGTCCATAAAATTCGGGTGGCGCACAGACCCCGTTTGAATCCATCGTACAATTTGTACCACGGGCTGCACGAAATGGATGGCGCGCGCCATAAATTACACACAATCCTCCAACTCCACATCATCTTAAACAGCACTAGCATCACATTGTCAATTTTCCTCTCTCACACTGAAATGGACAATCGATCACATTGTCACAGAAATTACACACATCATATTAAACACCATGTCCGGCCAATTGCACCGGAAAAAATGCCCTGTGTGTCATCAAGGGTGGTTCCTTCCAAAATCGTTATTGAGCCATGCACAGTATTGTCCGGGACCATCTCATTGGGATAACACATCCCTTGGTAAAAGTTCGCGCAAGAGACAGCACGACGAGTACTTCCTCCCTGAAACCCTTCTACAACAACGCAAACGTCTTGGTTTGGCATTCAAGCAATGCGAGTCATCTGGGATCGTTCGCACCGCAGACCGGCTGGCAGCAATGCCTTCCATTGCTCATTTGGCATCGCGAGTGTCGCAACCAACATCAGGATACGTCGGCAGAGATGACGTAGAGTTTGCCAACAATCAGGATGCCTACGAAGACGATGAATCCGATCCTATAAAATTGGAAATGTCGAACATCCGAAGGCATGCCACGTTGCCACCTGCAGTGATGTATCAGATTGACATGGAAAACACTGTTCGTAAACACCGCGGATGTGATCTAAATATCACCGATGACATCAAAAACTGTACCGAGAGACACCTCAAATATAATCATCTAGATCTTGTGTCATCGAAACTGTACAATCGTGATGAGCTTGTGACACAATTGGAGACGGTGTACAATCTCAAAGAACTAAAGCCACAATTACACCATGTCAAATTGCACGATGGGAGTACGGCAACCGTTCCTGTGTTTGATGTCAAGGCAACGCTCCTGAAGATGATTAACAACCCTGAGGTGATGAAAGAGGAAAACATGGCTTCGAACTACGATGTCTTCACTGGTAAACCAAGGGGTCCGTCAACGAAGTTGGATGAAATCCATACTGGAAATGCATGGGAGCCTGCACGACAACATTATTGCGGAGACGACCCGGATGCACTCCCAATGGGGTTGGTCTTATTTTATGATAAGACTCATACTGATTTGCATGGGTCCCTTGCCACGGCGCCGCTTATAGCCGTTCCAACCTTCTTCAACCAGTCCTGTCGTAGTAACTCCGCATTTCACAGTGTGTTAGGATACATCCCAAACCTGAGCCATGGGAAGGGAAAGAGTGATGACCAGAGCTCCCGAGACAAATTGCAGGATGAACATAACTGTTTACGCCTCATCACAGAACAACTGAAACAAATCCAGAAGGATGGCGGCATTTGGACTGAGGTCATGGGGCGTCGGGTTTGTGTCAAGGTATGGATTCACATTATAACTGGTGACACGGCTGGGCACAACAATGTCTGCGGTCACTACAACGCAAGCAACTCAAATTGTCCCTACAGAGACTGTATCTGCACGCTGCAGCAGTTAAGTGATGCACTGGCACAATGCTACCTAACCAAACTCGAGGATGTGCAAAATCTTTCTGCGTCTGAGTTACAGTCCTGGTCGAAACACGACATTGACAATGCTTTTGACGATACACCATTGTCTGATCAGATTCGTGGAAAATTAGGCGTTTGTCCGGCGGAAATGCTTCATGTATGTGGAAATGGACTGTACAAATACCAATTGGAGTGTGTATGCGAACTCGTCGGGAAACGCACTAGTCGTCAGAAACAAAAACAGGTCTTCAACACCCTACACCAGCACTTGGTTAATGACGGCGCTCGTCAAAGCGAACGGGACTTCCCTCGCATGTCTGTGCGTACTGGTGTTCTCGATGGGACAAAGATGTCAGCAACAGAGAGACTAGGTAACATGATGATTCTTATGTGCCTCGCTCACACCACCACTGGCATCAATTTGTTACGTCGTGGGTGGAGTAAGAACAACATTGGTCACCAGGAATTTCGCGACTGCATTAAGTTGCAACTTGCCTTTGAAAAATGGGTGAATGACCCTAACGAGATCCACGAAGTCCAGTCGTCACTTCCGTTGGTCGAGGAAATGATTGTGGCTATACAACACTGCTTCCCACGTAAGTTCGGGAATGCCTGGTGTGTCCCGAAAATGCACTCCTTGGCAAAGATGACATACTACATGCTTAAATTCGGATGTGCAATGAATTTCACTGGACAAGTGGGGGAGCGGGTTCTAAAGTCAGTGGTGAAGGATGTAGCGCAAAATACTCAGCGTCGGCCAGCAGTGTTTGCCGAACAATGCGCTCAACGGCACTACGAAGAGATGGTTCTGGAGCATGCTGCAGCGGATATGAGAACCCAGTTAGATCTTAATTGGGAGCGTGTTGCAAATGAGAATGCACCAAAAAATCAAATGCGTGGACGTTATACGGTGACCTTCCACGAGTGCGACGCACGAGGAAAAGGCGCAACATCGGTAGAGTGGTCAGATTCAAAAAAGCGCAAGATGGGGATAAGGGTGAGTGATCGGATGCGCCTTGCAATTCGACAATTTGCATTCGATAACGGTTATCGAGGTCAATTCTCGATCACTGGATACACATCCATTAAGTTGCAAACAAACCATGCTGAAAGCGCGCGGTTGTTTCATGCGTCGGAGTACTGTCATGGTGGTCCATGGTATGATTACGGGATGGTGAAGTATGTCGACGATGACGACATGGAACATCAATCACCAGCCCAAATTTTAGGATTCTTTCGATACGACGATATATGTATCCCAACCCCTTACTTGCGGAAAGACAAAGGATATAGCCTGGAGGAGATACAGGACAATAACATGAAAGATGAAACCATGTATGCCGTTGTTCATTCTGCAAAAAAACCGGTATTTGATTGGGATGATCTCCAGACAGAGTTTGTGGTTCCTTTCAATCTCGGTGATGTCAATAATCACTTGTACATTGTGGACGTCAAAACCATTACCGACGCTATCTTTGTGTTCAAGGATTACGGTGGTAAAGACAGTAGTAAGCGATTCTGTGTCCTACCATATAGACAATGGGGAAAGTACTTTTCTGATCGTATATACGCCGATGAGGAGTCAGAAGAAGCACTTCTATGATTGCATCTATATACCCATCAGATGAAGCGCATAATAAGTCTAAACAAAATAATTTTTAAATACTGAACCAAGTCAACACAAGTAACTCCAAATATATACTTAATTTTTTTACAACCCATACCCATATGAAGCACACAAATTGTCTAACTCATAATAATCATCGTCCAACATTGAAATATTTGCTCAAAGCACCACCAGGAACGATGTCCGCACCACCCCAATCTTTCTTGCCAACCTTATTACAATTCTTTCTTATTGATCTTGGAGGAATGATGCCACAACCAAACTTCACCTTCAACAATGAACAACCAACACCACACGCAAAATCCAAATTCTGCGCGTTGAAGGGATACGTAAACTCATGTTCAAAATCAATGATGCGGGATTTCCAAACTACTATCACATGATCGTTGATAGAGTTTGTCCCAACGAGAGATAACAAGACAGGAAATCGAAAGAGAGGAACAATTTTGATGATCTGACCAGACGAACATAAGGCTTCATGACGCAGTGGCTGTGTAACACAGCACTTAAAGCTATGACACAACAACCACAAACACTTTTCCACCGGCTTCATCAATCCACTTTTTGTAAGAACTCTCTTTGGAAGTTTTTCAAGACCCATTGAATGACATAATTCGTGAGGATCCATGGTGGAATAAAACTTGAATGTGGTGGCCTCATCGATTGCTGACATGTGATGAAGTAAATTTGTGACGGCACCCTCCGCACAAAACTTCATTGCGTTCTCTTGATCTGACCAAAAATTCCGCCACTGGTCTTCACTGTTTCCTCTGTCCGGTGGCAATTTATGACATGCCTTATTATTTGGTTTCGCCCTAGCACCATCTCCCATTACAACAGTCCGATAGGACGATACAGATGCTAATGTGTTCAAATGGCATAGTAACCATCGTTCGTGAGATAAATCATCTAGTACACTGGCATCGTCAATGATCATCCAACGTTCTTGTGTGTTACTTTTTCCCTTGATTGCAATAAGAACATTGTATATGTATGAAGGCGTATACTTGTTGTCATCACCGAGTACAACAGATGTCTGCCAAGTTTGTATCTTCATTATAGAATATTTCTCGGCAGCGTCTGCACTTTTCTTCAGTGTGTTGATATAGGATGAAGGCAGATATTTCCATGTATCAACAACAAGGCCATCGACAAAACGCTTACTGAGCATCTTCATCATGCCATCACTAGCTACAAACTCATTATTCTTGAATAGTGCTCTATGCCTGCGTTGTACCTCTGGTCCGAATTGGTTCAATTTTTTCCGATCACAATCCATTTTGAACAATCGGGTTTGTTTCTTTGTAGTAACATCTTCAAGAATAACCATTTTGACCCGATGCACCGTCTTGTATATCACCATGGCCTCTTCAGCCTCTCGGACGGTCATGGTGGTCCTTCTTCGTAAACGACGAACGATACCAGATGGTGATGTATGCTCGGCAAACCAGTTGTCCACTGTGTTCTCGTGCCAACCGACGCCAAGCTTCAGAAAATTAGAAGGGGTGATGTTTTGGATGACGTACTGGATAGGACGGGCATACTTGGCGGAAGGTGACAAAGACAATTCCCTTGAAGCCACATTAAACGGGGGATCATGTTCAATAGTATCATAGACATCCTTGAACGCATTTAACTCTGTCAAATCAGAGAAGCAAAACTTTCGCAAGTAATGACCAATTTTACTGTAACTGATGGCATCTCCATCGTGATCATTCCACGCGGCTTTTGGGTCCGGTTTAAGATCAGATACAGCTGATGTGAGCCACATGAAATTGCCAATGACCAGGTCATCCAAAAAGTGACACCAACGTTTTGCATTGTTCAGATAAGCAATATGTGCCTTGGTGATGTTTTTCCAATCATTAACATCTTCGTGAACTCTTTCTTCTTTGGAACCAAAATTAATAGGTGGCCGGCCAATGTCGTTGTGCTCAACAGGACTGTCACCGTCATCATTCTCTGAGTCAGGTGGGTATTTATCATAGGCAGACAATGCCCCAGACGCACCCTTGAATAAATAATGAATCATGCTGATCGTCCAGTTATCAGTTGACCATACTTCACTCTGATCACGTTGGTGAAATGCATCTCTCTTCACTGCATCTTCAAATTGATGTTGGTGACCTTTCTGTTTCGTCCCACTTCTGCATGCACTTTCAATGTCATCAGTGAATATAAGTGTTGGAGTCTTAAAAAAGGATCGGTAGAAATCCCCATCACTGGAAAAGAGAGGTGGGCACTCTTTATGGAAATATTGAAATTCCGCATTGTTGGTTTCTTCGAAAGATTTATCTTGGAGCACGTCAGGAGAACCATCGATGGCCCGGTTGGATACACATGCCGGTTCTAGCCCGTAATGAAATAAAATGAATGGTCTGGCATCAGCTAACACCTGCAGAATATTTCCTGCATTGCCAAAAGACTTGTTGCATGTTGAGCAATGCAGCTGCACCTTATGTTGATCACCGCGAAAATGAGTACGTCGGTAATCGTATTCTGTCATTCTGATGGTCACATGCTGTAGCAACTGCATGAAGGTCTCCCGGAAGCGATGATGAGTCTTCTTATTTGATCGACGAGCCGTTACATTGGATTTCATTCTCTCGGCTATCAGGTGAGTGAACACATACATTGGTATCTCAGTCACTTGAACCGCCTTCTTCAGTATGGGTGCAACTAGACTTTGAGCAATGTCTATTTCTTCGGGAACTGTCCCGGCTTGGTCATACTTCTGAGCATGAACTTCGTTGACAATACACATGACATCAGCTCTCACTTCTGATGGTGCTTGACGCGGAAAAAGGTGCCAGTCATTTTGAATGGAGGTCATCATGTCATTCATTAGCTTCTGGCCACTGTGTACAAAATTTTCGTTGTACTCTCTTGCAGTTAACACAGATATCGCCGCAGCATATTTACACCAAATCACCCTCGTGGTGGTGGCACACATTGGTATGATATGATTTCGAGTAGCTATATATTCACGCGTGAGACTTCTTACGTGAAACCCCATATGGCCAGCAATGGCAAGATGTGATTGTCGTTGATTGGAGGATTTTGAGACAGTGAATGATATCTTCGTATATTTGTGACGAATACCCTGTAGTATTTGCAGAATCTGCAACAAACGATCTTGCATGGTGCTACGGATTAGTTCATGAATGGTAAACAAACAACGGATGATAGTTGTGTCTGTCTGTTCGTCAAATTCGTACAGAACGAAAGATTGGATGGTAAATGCTAGAACCGATTGAGACTGCTTCTTGGTGTACACGGAAGCAAATCCTAAGAAATGCATACTATCATTGTTTTTTGACATCCAATCTGGTGACACCGGTGAAGATTCGTGAGAAAGTAGTATAGAAGCAACAGCTCTACGAAGCATCCCTGATGCTTCTAAATCCGAACAGTGCCAAAGATGACATTCTGTATTCTTCGTGACATAATCCACTAATTCCAAATCATCTTCGTTCGGTAAAACGAAGTTTGACGCAGGTTGGTAGGTCGATGCGATGAACAAATCATTGCCTGTCTCTTTTTCAACTGACGTGGCACGAGTTTTTGGCCTAACCATGAGCAAGCTATTTGAAAAGAAATCAACCTTTTTCACAAGTGGTTGAATGTTGATAGTATTGAGTGATAAGGGATGCCCATGCAAGGACGGAGACATTGAGTGCGTCTCGATGGGTAAACGATCTTGTAATGGCTGTGCGTAGTAAAACTCAGTCTGAGAATGAAGAGCATTGGTTCTTTCACCATGACCAATTAGCCCTGTTGATAAGTTGTGGTGAGGAACTTTAGATTCGGTGTCAGTAGATGGAGCCTGAAGCCAATCCATCAATGGCATCAGCATGGCTGGGCGCCGTTTCCTCTCCCACTGTCTTGGTAACTTCACTTCGTAACCACCAGAATCTGCTCGCCATGGACAATCATGATGAACCTCAAATCGTTGTACGAAGGTAAACGAAGGCGGATATGGTTTAATCCTAACACTGGATATTACATCATCGTCGGTGGTTCCCTTCTCGTTTCTGATCTTCTTGCTTCCCTCTACAACGTTGCTCTTCTCTTTGCGGTTCCTGTTTCTATCCGACGACCTGGGATTCTCGTCAACAATTACGGCAGTTGGAATTGTTGTATCTGTTGCATCGCTACACTGATCATGGTCACTGGACACCGTACTGTCGTTGTTGAGAGAAGGAGACGGAGATTTTTCAGACTCGTTATTCTTCTCTTGTCGGCTCCTGTTCCTATCCCTCGCATGAGGATTCTTGTTACTATTATCGTCTGTTCGAGTTGTTTTATCCATTGTATCGCTACCCTTATCTTGATCATTGGCCCCTGTACTGTCGTTGTTCTTAGAGGGAGAAGAGGATCTGTCAGACTCGTGGTCACCCCCCTTACTATTCCCCGATGTTGCAACATCGCCAAAAGATGTAGGATTTTTTTCAACGGCGTTCTCAACGTCATCGATGATATCGTCCGCACCGGGATTATCGTTTGCATTATTCATAGAAGGAGTTGGTGCATGGCTAGTATCATCGTGGTCAATGTCTTCTGTACTGGCGTTGTTGTTAGAGGAAGAAGAAGATTGTTCAGCCTCTAGTTCACCCCCGTTACTGCTCCCCATTGTTGAAATTTCGTCAGTGTTATCGTTGTTATCAGCGGGAGAAGGGGATTTTTCATCCGCTTTTTCACCCCCCTCACAGCTCCCAATCTCGTCAGTATTATCGTTGTTATCAGAGGGAGAAGGGGATTTTTCATCCTCTTTTTCACCCCCCTCACAGCTCCCCTTTCTTGCTATTTCGTTGGAATGAGTAGGCTGTTCTAGAGCAGTGTTCTCAACATCGTGTACATTTTTCAGCAGTGTTCTCAACATCAACTTGGCTGTGCTGTGTTCAGCATTGTAATCAAGATCGTCGATGGCATCTTCCGCACGGAGATTATGGTTAACATTATCAACAGATGGAGACGCTGCATTCATTGCAGCGCTAGACTCATCACTGTCGCTGTCCCTGGTACTGTTGTTGTTGTTGGAGGTAGTGAGAGATTTACCAGCATCATGGTCACCAACATTGTTACTGCTCCCCTTCGCAGGAGAAGAGGTTAGTGCAACATTACTCTTCTTGTTCTTTTTAACTCTTTCTTTGTCTGTAGAAGACGCCAAAGCACGTTTGAGCTTACGCTTCTTCAACCTTTTCTTCTGGGGCGTGGCCCCCTTGCTCTTGCGCGTATCCACCATGACAACCAAATTAAATACAAACGAATCGGATCCGAGATTGCAGCAAAACAACAAAACAACCCACGCTGAAAAACAGATGAGAGAAGGCCTAATCTACAGATCGTGGAGAACGTTATTGTGCTCCGGTAATACCGTTACAACTGACAACAGAATCTCTTGATAAGTGGAAAAAGCAATCAATC
>ENA-OWNS01001094-OWNS01001094.1-marine-metagenome-genome-assembly--contig:-NODE-1094-length-11325-cov-4.364776_pt1 | contig 11325 bp, 7 predicted proteins | sample MGYA00238137_ERZ651772 | MGnify/ENA primary metagenome ERZ651772 (study PRJEB26903, sample SAMN06264699) | marine metagenome | isolation source: Columbia River Estuary | place: USA:Columbia River Estuary... | reverse complement strand
GATTGGAAAGATTTACCTTGGTGGTTTAGAGCCAATATGTTTGGAATTTACACAAAACGCACTGTTGTTTGGGTCGAACTGGCCCTTGTGGTGGCTGGGGTTTTGTCGTGGATATTTTTACAGGATACATCTCTGGCCGCAATTATGTTCCTAGGGGCCTATATCACAGGTTGGTTTGTCAGATATGGTGACAAAAAACAAGTTTGGTAGATCCATTAAAGGAGTTAAAGCCCGGGCAAAAAATTGGCTTTTGGTCGGGCTTTGTATTAACAGCCAGCTATTCCTGCATTATAAAGTTATTTTAGATTTGGAGCGTTAAGTATATGAGCATTTTAAAAACCATCCTTAAATACGTATTGTCATTGATACTTATTGTCAGTCTTGGTCTATATGTCTGGTTTTGGGCAGCACCGGTGGGTGTCAATAATTACGTGAATAAAGTATCTATTCAGATGCTGTTTAAATCCCCTGAGTTACTAACATCACTTGGTCTGATTGATAATTCGCCTTTGGATTTCCACAGCGACAAGTTGGGCGATTACGACAAAGAGTCAGAGCTAGAAATGTTAGAGTTTTTGCGAGCAAGCCGCAGAGGTCTAGACGATTATGGGCCTGAAGGTCTTGAAGGGCAGGAGCTATTAAGCTGGAAAATTGTTGCCTGGTTCTTTGATGACGTTATTCGCCAAAGTGAATTTGAGCATGGAGGTTACCGCGTTAATCAAATCTCAGGTGTAATGGTGAATACTCCACAGTTCTTAACCGACCAACATCAAATCGTTGATGAACAAAGTTTCCTAAATTATATTTCGCGACTTGAGGCTTTTGAGCGCGTCATAGATGAAGTTAAATCTCGAGTATTAGATGACCGAGATAATGGCATCGTTCCACCTGATTTTGTTATAGAAAAATCTCTAGCAGGGATGCGATCTTTTTCTGATGGTGCAGTTGAGGCCAATCCTTTAGTGGCTACATTATCTGAAAAGCTAAAGAAACTGGACGGCATTAGTACTGAACGTAAGGCAGAGTTAACTCAGCAGTCATTGGCTGTTGTTGAGAACAAAATTATCCCCAAATATTTTGAAATGATAGAGGTTTTTGAAGAACTTTTAGTGACGAGTGACCACAATGCGGGCATTTGGCGACTACCCCAGGGAGAAGACATCTATCGGGCAGCACTACGTTCAAATAATTCAACAAACTTGACTGCAGATGAGATACATAACATTGGTCTATCAGAGGTGGCACGTATTGAACAAGAAATGGAAGTTATACTCATTAATCAGGGATTAGTAGATGGCTCTATTGTTTCAAGAATTCGTTACCTGATGGAGTTGCCTGAGCATAACTTCCCTAATACTGATGAGGGGAGAGTCCAGCAGATAGATTATCTCAATGAAGTCAATGATCAACTAATGGCTGTGGTAGCTGACTACTTCATCACTATACCTCCACAACCTCTAGAGATTGTTAGAGTACCTGAGTATTCCCAGGACTCTGCACCTGGTGGTTACTATCAGCCGCCAGCATTTGACGGTTCTGCCCCCGGCCGTTTTTATATTAATCAAAAAGATACTAGAGATAATCCCCGCTGGACATTACCGACACTCATGTACCACGAGGGATCACCTGGACATCACTTCCAGATATCAGCGGCGCAACTGATCGAAAATGTACCATTTTTAAGAAAAGTCAGTCCGTTTAGTGCCTATACAGAAGGTTGGGCCCTTTATTCTGAGCGCATAGCATCGAGTGACATGGGAATGTATAAAGATGATCCTTTGGGAGATCTAGGCCGCTTACAAGCAGAGATGTTTCGCGCTGTGCGGTTAGTGGTGGATACTGGTATGCATGCAAAACGCTGGAGCCGTGAAGAGGCCATTGACTATATGTTGTCAAAGACAGGTATGACAGAGGATGAGGTTACACGTGAAATTGAACGCTATGTGGTGTGGCCAGGGCAAGCAACAGCCTACAAGGTTGGCCAACTTTATATTTTGAGGCTGCGAGCCATGGCTGAAAAAGCATTGGGTGACGGTTTTAGTATTAAGGAATTTCACGAGATGATTCTGCTGAATGGGGCTATGCCATTAGAAATCTTAGAGGAGTCAGTTACCTCTTGGGTTAACGAGCAGAAATGAAATACTTTTTGTTGTAAAAACAGAAAAAAAGCCCTCATACGAGGGCTTTGTATTTATACCCAAATAATTTTACCGCATTGGTTTATTAACCTAGACCTCCCAAATAGACTGAACTTAGCTTATGATTAAGGAATTCAAATTTCAGGTCGATTCAAATGAATAATATAACCAAGTTCGTTGTTGGAATTACTATGCTTTTAGTCACTCACGTCGCCTATTCAGATACGGAAGTAGCTGATATTAAAAATCTTCTGTCTCAAGAAAAGTTTGATCAGATGGGGTTGTCAAAATTATCTGATAGAGAATTGTCAGAATTGTACCAATGGATTAAGTCTGGAGAATTTGAAGAATCGCTTGCTGAAAAACCACCCATCGATACCGTTCAAGTTGCTCTAAACCAGAGTGCGCCCAAAGTGGTTGATTTAGAACGAAACCAAACGATAAAAGCCACAATAAAAGGTAAATTCAGTGGCTGGTCTGGCAAGACTATTTTCAAATTAAGTAATGGTCAGGTATGGCGACAGAGAATCAAAGGTAACTGGCGATATAGGGCTGAGTCCCCATCTGTAGAAATTAAGAAAAATTTTATGGGCTACTATGTGATGCGAGTTGACGATAAAAAGTCTGTTGGTGTGTCCCAAATCAAATGATTAATTGTGGGCTTATTAGCCTAATCCAAAAGGAAAAATGAATGACTGAGGCATCAAAGTTAGATAAAAGTAAAAACACAACAAATTCAGCTGAAGGCAGTATGTACCTTTACGATCAGCCTGAGTATTTGAGTAGAGAGGCTCATGAGACACTCGGTTGGAGCATGCCGGAAGCTCCATATGCGTTCGCAAAAGGAGTAAGTTCTATTCCTCTTGTAGTCACTGAGATTCCAGCAGCCCAAAAGTATTATCCAATTGTTTTCTCAGGTAAAGAGAACGGACAGCCTCTGGCCATTCTTTCTACAGTGAGTGGAGACAACGTTTTTGTTTCTGACGGCATTTGGGAAAAGGATTATTACATACCCGCGTATTTGCGTCGGCATCCATTTGCTACTGTTCAAGGTGAAGGTAATAAGGTCGCTGTGGTCATTGATAGAGGGTCTGAAGGAATAGTAGAAAATAGCGATCTTCCCTTTTTTGAGGATGGAAATATTTCCAAGGACACTCAGTCCATGATTGATTTCTCGGTTCAATATGAGCATGATCGATTGACCACCCAAAATTTCATGAAGACGATGTTATCTTTAGACCTTCTTAGTGAGCAGCATGTGGGTCAATCTGTTGATGGAAAAGATCGAACTTTCGCTAACTTCATCTCTATTAACGGAGAAAAATTCAACGCGTTGTCCTCAGAGCACTTGGCCAGTTTGCATGAACAAGGATATCTTGCCTTTATATTTGGGCAGCTTTTCTCTCAAGAGCATTGGGGTAAGCTGATCTCTAGGATTCCGCCTTCAGCGAGTTAACAGTTCGACAATATATAATTTAAACTTATTTAGTTATTAATATGGCGACCTCTCAGGAAATATTTAAACAGGCACTTAGCTCTTTCCAAGCTGGGAGGTTAGATGATGCCACGGCCGAGATAGAAGACCTCTTTAAGTTAATGCCCGAAAATGCTGATGCTTTTCACTTAGCCGCACTTATAGAGAAGTCCAAGCTCAACTATAGTAAGTCAGAACAGTATTTTCGGCGTAGCTTAGAGTGCTCTAAAAAGCAGCCTGTGGTGCTTTCTAATTTAGCTAATTTACTACGAACGATGGGACGCTTTGGTGAGGCGAACGAGTTTTATTTAGCTGCCATTGAGGCTGCGCCTACTTTCCGTGACGCGTGGGTTAATCGTGGGCTTATGGCCAAAGACATGAAGGACTGGAACGAGGCAGAAAACTGCCTCAATCAGGCTTTGAAGCTTCAGAAAGACCCTGGTGTCTTTTCTGCTCTTTTACAGTTGCATCTTGAGACCGGGAACAACGAGAGACTAATTAGCCAGAGTGTCGCGTTTCAAGATGAATATCCTAGTCTTTCTGAAGGTTATATCTATCAAGCTAAAGGATTAAAGCAGGATAATAATCGCGGTGCTCAGATGGTTTTGGAAAGTGCTTTATCGAAAGTTGAGAATAGAGGACATATTGAGTACGAATTGGGGTTACTTCACTATGACACGGACAGCTTTGATATCGCGGAGCGTCATCTGTTGAGTGCTTTGGAGGCATCACCTGAATTAATGGATGCCCATCGCTCTCTGAATGAATTGTATTTTCAGACCGAGAATAATAGATTTCTCCAATCTTACTCTGATGCTTTGGCCAAGATACCTTCGTCTGAGATTCTATTACACAACATGGCTGCATCTGAGGCAAGTGGAGGGCATTTAGATCAGGCAGTAGCCACTCTGAAGGGAGCTATTAAGCAAATTGGTCACACACCATATTTGAGTCACGGGCTAGGATCATTAATGGCGCGAAAAGGCGAGCTTGAGGAAGCTTTACCGTTGATTGATAAAGCGCTAGATCAGAACCCAACAAATCTTAGGTTTATATTAGATCGAGCTAGCCTTGATATAAGAATGGGCCATGCAGAGAAGTGTCAGTCTTTAATTTCTCGAGCTCTTTTAATTCAACCGTATAACCAAGAAACATGGGCGTATCAAGGGATTATCTGGCGGTTACAAAAGAATGACAAATACAAGTGGCTATATGATTATGACAAGTTCTTAAAGTCATATGAACTCCCTGTGCCAAATGGCTTCAAGTCGATTAGTGAGTTTATGGCGGAATTAAGTGATTACCTCGCAACCTTACATGTATCAACTAAGCAGCCGCTTGATCAGAGCGTGGTGCAGGGCACCCAGACCATGGGTGTTCTCTTGGAAGATCCCAATCCCTTGGTTGTGGCCTTTAAATCTGCTCTACAACAGTGTGTAGACCATTATTTATCGACACTTAGCCCTGATAAAGAGCATCCTTTTTTATCGAGAATGGCAGATGGTTATGATTTTTCAGGAAGTTGGTCTGTAAGGTTAAAAAACTCCGGCCACCACAGCAACCATGTTCATCCTTTTGGGTGGTTGTCTTGCTGTTCCTATATATCTGCTCCAGATTTGTCCAAAAGTCGAGCAGGTTGGATCAAGTTTGGGGAAACGGCACTTGATTTGGGGCTTAGTGAGTTAGTTGCGGAGGCAATTCAACCTGATATTGGCAAGTGTGTATTCTTTCCGAGTTATTTTTGGCACGGCACATATCCGCATGAGTCTGATGATTATAGGGTCACTATCCCATGTGATATAGACCCTGTCATGCTCCTATCATCGAGTTGACGAGTCGTTGCCAATCGTCCGTTGGCTTTTTCTCTCCACTTTCATTTCTTCTGTTGCCTGTTTAATGATGTCTCTTTGCCTCTTGGTGTAACAGGTTTTCTCTTTTATTAATTTACCTAGTTTTTTCTCATAAGTACAAATAATATCGCTTTCACTAGCATTTGCGGAGCTCGCAAGACGTTCATCAGACGTGGGGGATTGTTCTGCTTTATCACTGGTATTAGAGGCACACCCTGCAGAAAAAACAACCAAGAATGATACTAGCAATAGAGACTTCATCATGTACATAAAAATGTCCTTATATCCGAAAATTTATTAGTAACAATTATACGATATCTTTGCTTGATTAGACTACAAATGCACCGCAATTTAAGGACGAAACTACCTTACTTACAGGTGAAAGTGCAGGGAGTGAAATATTCAACTAATCAACTGTTAAGAGTCACTAATTGAGATCTGTAATTGCGCCATCTCCCTGAGGAATTACGATGTAGCGGTTGCCGCACTTGCCAGACGCTTGCTGTGCTCACGACATTGCGCAACGAGTGAAACTCAAGGCAAGATGTATCCCAGTTAAGTCCGAGAAAGAGTAGCACTTCAGTGAGAACCTGTTTGGGATTTTTCACTAAATCATCGTAGTCTACTATATGGATTGTAGAGCTAAACAACGATATCCAATGTTCGGTCAATCGATTTAACTCACTGGCGTAAAAACTTATATCCTCAAGGTCACAGGCATAATTCATGTCCCGGCCGAATCGATGCGAGTATATCGATAAGCAGTTATCCATAAGTTGGCGGCGTGTCACTATTACACGAGCCTTCGGAAATACACTTTTAATGAGGCCTATATGGAGTGCATTATCCGGACGCTTATCAGTGATTAAGGTGTCTGAGGATGAGATGCCACTTAACTTTCGAGTATAGTCTTCGGCTATGGATTCAATTAAGTGCTCGGGATAGCCAGACTCAGGAGGATTGTCAGCATCGATTCTTTTCGCGGTTCTGGGAAAGAAATCTAATTCACCTCCAGCCGTAACCTGAGGGTGAGAAGCTAACATCTGTTCTAATAGGGTGGAACCAGATCGAAACATGCCTGCTATAAAAACGGGTTCAGCCTTGTTTTTATGCTCGTACTTCTCAAGCCAAGAAGACGAGTAAGCCCTTATCAATGAGTCAACTCTGTCACTAAAGATCCGACGATCAAACTTTCCAACTAATTCTTGATTAATTTTGTTAGCTTCCTGCCAACTGCTGAACGCAGCTTTATAGCTTTGCTGTTGGTCGTATAATTTTCCTAACGCATAAAGACAGTCAACACGAGCATCTTTTACAACTGATGGATGTCGGATCAGCATTTCAAGTTCTGATATTAAGTTTGATACATCACCTCCACTGGTTGCCAAGGCTAATCTTGCGCTGGCTTTTCCATGATAGGGGTTGAGATGTCGTATCTTTCCAAATTGCATTTTTGCACTCTCTCTATTTCCAGAGTCTTCTTCTAAGTTCCCTAGATTGTATAGAGCATCTACATAGCTAGGGTTTATTTTAAGAGCCATCGCTAAATGATTTCTAGCCATGTCAGGAGAAAACAACCAAGACGAATAGATGTTAGCTATGTTTAGGTGAGCTTCTTCAGAGCCTTGCAGCCCAAGATCAATCGATTTTTGATAATTGATCAGTGCTTGCCTGTGCTCTGCCGCACGATTGAGAAACCACGCATAGTTGAAGTATAAGTCTGGATGTTGAAATTGCGAAAGCAGAGGTTTAAAGACCTCAGGAGCACGACTTGTTTCGCCACTATCAAGATAAAATTGAGCGAGCCTAATCGAGTATTGAAGGTTCTCTGGTGCTATGCCCACTAGGGATATTAAGGCAGATTCTGTAACCTCTGAATTTTTAGAATGTAGTCCAATCTTGACTTTGAGCGCTTGCGCCGCCTCATTTTTAGAATCCGCTCTAAGCACCTGCGCTATTAATGATAGCGCATCAGTGAAGTTCTGCTGCAGTGCCATAGCTTCTGCTTGGCGTAAAATTGTGGAGACAGAGTTTTTCAAAAGTTACCGTTTCAGCGTTAATAGCAAAGAATACAATTATAGCGGTATGTTTGTAACTTGTGGTAAGTGGCATACATAAAAAAACAGCGAGCCTAGGCCCGCTGTTTTTATCTTACTAAGTAGCTAAAGTTTAGAAGCTGAAAGTTACATCAGCATAAACATAACGTCCGAGAACGTCATACTTACCATAAGAGTTAGCATTGTCTGGATTCAAGCCACCGCCAACCATTGGTGTCTCTTTATCCAGCAAGTTGCGAGCTCCGCCACTGAATGTGATGTTTTCAGATAAAGTATAGCTTCCGTTTACATCTAAGTAGCTAACCGCGTCCAGAGAACCATCTGCAGCCAACACGTCCGCTGTACCTTGATAGTCCACTTTTCCGAAGTAACGCCATGCTGCACCAACAGTCCAATCATCCCTAGAGTAAGTTGCAGACAGGGTATGTCTCCAGTCCATGTTCGCACCTGTACACTGGTCATCGTTAGCAACGCCGTTACAGTCATAGCGAGTTGACTCAACACCAGGTAAAACTAGAACTTCTTTATCAAGAGATCTAGAACCCATTAACTTCAGGTTCAAATCACCACCGGCAACATCCATGCCATAGGTAGCGGCAATATCAACACCGGCGAAGTTAAGTTCACCCAAGTTAGTATCAGTGCTAGTCACGTAACCAGACGTTCCAAGCCATAAAGTACCTGCATTACCTCGGTTAATCAGTGCGCATAATGCTGCGTTGCTATTTTCAGCACACTCTTTAATCGAAGTTGCCGCACTAACAGAACCAATGGCATCTTCTAACTCAACACTCCACCAGTCAATTGACATTGTTAGGTCTTCAATTGGATTAGCAACGATGCCGAAGGTTAACGTATCAGCAACTTCTGGATCTAACTCAGTGTTACCACCATAAAGTGCGTTGTACTGACTTGCCGGACTCGCCACAATATTTCCATATTGAGCTGCAGTAACACCAGTCAGTGCACACTGAGCGGCAGTATAAGTAGGATCATCTCCAGCACATGGATCTGAACCAGCCCACAGCCCTTGGTTTTGCGGCGCGAACATAGTAGTTATATTAGGTGAACGAATAGTACGATTATAGCCAGTACGGATCGTCATCGAATCCAGTGGACTATAAGTAACACCAAGCTTATACGTATTGTGGTTTCCTGAAGTACTGTAGTCAGATGCTCTAAAGCCAAGTTCAGCATCTAGATTCTCAAGTACTGGTATAGCTGCCTCAAAGAACACATCAGTCACATTGAAGCTACCCTCAATACTCTTAGTAGCGCCACCTTGACCCAATAACATGCCATCTTCGAAAACAGTATCAGAATCACGATCATAGCTCATATCACGACGCTCAACACCGATTGCAACAACGATGCTACTATCAGATGTAGGCAAGCTGAAGCCAGTGTCACGACTCACTTGAGCATTGAAGATCTCTGTTGAAAGATCTGCTCGAAGCATAGCAACACCTGTTAATGCACCTGCTTGCTCAGGAGTAACGCCCTGATAAGTAAATACGCTATACGTATTGTCCAGCAGCGCTTCACCAATTCTCGGTGCAAAGAAGTCATTAATGTAGGTGACACTGGAGTCAACACTGTTCTTTTGATAGTTGACATCATAGTCCCAACCTGCAGCTTCTCCTCGAGCACCCAGTACTATCCTAAAGGAAGCATTGGTCAAAACAGAAGCCCGTGGACCACCTTCAACGTTTCGCTTACCGATGTAAACTGCGAAATCATCCCCAGAACCAAGGCCCCAAGTATCAGTTAACTGTTGACGTTGTGTGTCATTGAGCAACTCAGAATCATATGGAAGAGCATACTCCTCAGCAAAGAATGTTCCAGACTCAGCAATCTGTGCCTTAGTGTTGTAGTCAGTTGCCATAATTTCAGCATAAAGCTCAACAGAATCATTGATCCGCAAGTCCATCATCGAACCAATGCTCCACTTCTCATCAGGACGCATGAAGTGGTTAATTGGAGCATAGTTGTAGATGTTGCCTGAAGAAGGAACGAAGCTAGAGTCCGAACCTAAGGTCCAGTACTCATAGGTATCCCAGTCAAGGGCACCATCAACAATCTGAGAGATGTAGAAGTTTGGAACAATCGCATTACCAGACCCACCACAAGAAGTACCTGTGGAATTTAAAGCACATGAGGAGTAATCACGTGATCCCTGGCGAAGCTCCGAGCCTTTACGCCAAGTAACATAACTAGTCGCATGTCCTTTACCATCGGCAAAGCTACTACCCATGACTAGGTCTATTGTATCTGCTCGACCATCAATGCCGTCACTACCTTTTGGATAATCAAAACCTTTAGCATCCATTAAGTCCGCGACGTATCCGTTGTCGTTGTCATGCATAAAGCCGCTTGTACCAACATTCAACTCAACGCCTTCAAAATCTGAGCGCAATACGAAGTTGACAACACCAGCCACTGCATCAGCACCATAAGTTGTAGATGCACCACCTGTTAGCACTTCTACTCTTTCGATCATTGCAGTAGGAATTTGGTTTGTATCGGCAGACGAGCTGTATGCACTACCACCACCCATACGACGGCCATTGATTAGAGTCAAAGTTCGGCTAGACCCCATGCCTCGAAGATCAAGAGATGCAGTACCAGTTGCGCCATTTGAAATATAAGAGTTTTGTCCAGCTTCTAACTGAGGAAGACTGTTTAAAAAATCTTCAATTTTGCTGATACCTGTTGCTGCTATATCTGCAGCGTTGGAGACTACAACTGGGCTTGCACTTTCAAATCCATCAGATCTTTTAATAAGTGAACCAGTAACGACGACTTCTTCAAGTGTCTCGTCCTGAGCATATACGCTACCTGTGGCCATAACGCCTGTAACAGCAGCAATTCCCATAGCAGTTTTGACCGCCATAGACATTTTATTGTGAATCATAATTTTCTCCCGAAAAATAAGACATGTTGTAATAATTTTTACCGCGGGACCAATGAATAAACTCTTATAAAACATACGTTTAGTCAATCAATCCTCACTGCAACCCCCAATCATACACTCAAATACACGAAAATAAACCAATTTGTCGAATTAATTCATGCTGTTTTGACATGCAACAACCCCCACTTTTCAGTCTACAGGCCGTTTAAGCTCAAAACTGATGATGCAACATCAAAAATGTTAGTTTTTGACTTCAAAAAGGGGTTTTTAGACACTTAACGGAGAGTTTTTGGTCAATCTTCATGGTCCGTTTGCACTAAAAGTGACAAATTAAACAGTTTCGATAAAGATTGAGGAGCTAATGGGGTAAATTTAATAGAATGCCTTTCGAAACGACTAAACGATCTTGTTGTGTTTTAGAGAGAGGATTTTAGACTCAGAATATTCCAAATAATCTCTTAAAACGGATTCGGTTTGGTTTCCCAACTCTTGAGGGGATAAGTCATATTCAATGTCCGATCGGCTATAGTTTATGGGGTTGCCCACCACATTTAATGTGCCGCTGCGACTATCTGGGATGTTAATGAGCATATGTCGGGCTTTGATCTGAGGATCTTCAAACACCTGATCAATGGTATTGATGGGCCCGCAAGGAACATCGCTTTCTTCAAAAGTCTCTAGCCAGTGTTGGCTGTCATGCAGTTTTAGTTGAGTCTGAATTTTTTCGCAAAGAGATTGACGGTTGTTCACCCGATTGGCATTGGTTTTGTATCGATCATCTTTGGCTAGTGATGCTGCATTTATTACTTTGCAGAAGCGAGCAAACTGTTGATCGTTACCAACAGCAACAATAATAAAGCTGTCAGAGGTAGCAAATGCTTGGTAGGGGACG